>TBL_comb47_HYPODRAFT_10000765_pt1 | contig 42591 bp, 36 predicted proteins | sample TroBogypolimnion_40_FD_10682 | JGI IMG/M metagenome (IMG submission 10682)
TTTAGGTGTAGAAATCCAAAATCATACTCATCAGAACATTTATTCTAAACGTGATGTAAAGGTTGAAGCGTCAGGAATTGTATATTCCTGATTAGCGGTTAAGTACAATTAATAAAAAAAAGAGCGAGTTCGTCGATCAGGGGTGGCTACGTACTGAATTCGTAATTACTTACTAGGCAAATACGAGCAATTAGGATTAAAGCCTGAGTGAGAGCATTTGATCCTTCTCGATAATGACTCACGAAATACACCATGACAACCGCATAGATCTGATCATGATCCAAGCCAGAAGCAGATTTCATGAGAATCTCATACAAAAATATCCCTATAACTTTTACTAATACTTTATTTCTGGCTAAGCTCGATTTTTTTAGTCTACTGTTGTTTGCGGCTTCAGTTTACGATCCACCCAGCGATAACTGAAGCCACATACAACAACGACCAAAAAAAGAAGAATTCTAGTGAGAAGTCATAACTACTTTGATCGCACTGAATTTATACAAAAGCTGATACGATCAAAGTTGCCAAATCTCAATCCCATATTTCAAGATTTTACTCAAATTAAAAATCACAAAATATCACTTCTAAAAATTTTTTAAATTTATAAAATTAAAAATTAAACTAACTTTTAGACTTTATAGAAAAAATCAATCTCATGATTTATGGACCGGCTTCACTATGCTTAATTTTTACAAGGAAACTTTTTAAAATGCTGATGGTATTTTATCTTTTTTTCCAGGTTTTTCGGACTAGTGCGTTGATCAGCATGGGTATGTTCTTGAATGGGTCTTGGGGTTGTAACGCACTTTTGACCTTTGAAGCGTGTACAGTTGTTGATATTTGACTGTTCGGGGTCTCTTAAAGCTAAACAGGGTATAGCGCTTGTTATGGATAGGATGATTTTCGATCTTTTCAAGATCGCAAACCAGACTCCGATTGAGATTGAATCATGGTAAGTCTCTTCAGATCAAGCCTTCAGGGAAGTTCAAGGGCTTGATCTGCTGTCAAAGGCGCGCTTGAGTGAATGAATATCGACTGAGTCTTTTTTGGGTTCTCCCGCAAGGGAGTTCTTAAAGTGTTTATCCCTTTTGAAGGGTTTCTTAGTACGAAATGAGAGCGGGAATACTCTTTGTTTTCTTTTTTATTGCGAGACTGGGTCTCTGATGTCTCTTGTAGCCTTTGGAGAGATAAAACTACTTAGTTTATGTCTAAAATGAAGTTTCTTTTGCCTTTAGGTCTTCTCGTGAGCAGGGGCCTCTTTTTTCAGGATTTCCTGAGAAGGTCGAATCAGAGCCATTGCTTGAGAGCGTTTAATCGATCGGTAGGAACCAGGTTGGAGGTCTTTTAGGGTGAAAGGACCAATAGCCGTTCTCGTGATTTTCTCTACTAAAAAACCACGGTTTTGAAAATAAAGACGTAGATCAAAGGCTTGGGGACCTAAGAGCGTTACTTCTATTAAAGATTTACTGGCAAGTTCTTCTAAAATTTCGACGCTGTGAGGTCGAAGTTTTTTCATTTTGAGGTCATCGTAACTGGAAGGACGGTAGAGTCGAGCAAGCTTCTCTTCTTCAGGATGGCCCTTGATTTTCACCGTGTAGCGCTTCAAAAGATCTTCTTTTTTTTGTAATTTTTCTCCAAAATCTCCGTCGTTCGTTAAAAATAAAAGCCCCTCACTGGTGAAGTCTAAACGTCCGATCGGGTAAAGATGCTTTTTGAGGGATCGAAGATAATCTTTTAAGGTCAAGCGCTGATAAGGATCGGTGAAAACAGAAAGCACATTTTTAGGCTTGTAAAACAAAAGGTAGAGGCGTTCTTCATCGTATTGCAATAACTTCCCGTTGACCTTGATGGCGTCCTTGCCCCATTCTGCGTGAGCTCCTAATGCAATGACGTTGCCATTGACGGTGATCGCTCCTTGAAGAATGAGCTGCTCTGCTTGTCTACGAGAAGTAATGCCTGCTTGAGATAAAATTTTTTGTACGCGTTCTTGAGCCATTTTGATTAAAGCACTGCCTCCTGCTCTTGAGCCATTTCCATCGCATCTAAAGTTGGTGAGGAGGTAGGAATTGCTTGAATGCGCTCCCGCATTTCCTGAAGGATTTTTTCATCTTCTTTCGGATCGTATTTTAACTGATCCTGTGTGTTCGATTTCATCTGGGCTACTAGTTTCCTCATTTCACGTACGCGTGGATCTTTTTCTTCTTCGGGACGATCTGATTCAGATTCGGGGATCATTTGCTCAATTTCTCGTAAGGCAGGAAGCGAGCTGAGGTCTTTGAGTCCAAATAATTGTAAAAACTCAGGTGTTGTCGCATAAAGCATCGGACGCCCCGGTAGTTCGGATCGACCAGTAATCTGGATGAGTTTCTTTTCAAGCAAATTACGAATAAAATGAGAGGAGTCAACTCCTCTGATTTGATCAATCTGCTCCTTCATCGTAGGCTGTTGATAAGCAATAATGGCAAGACATTCCATAGCTCCACTAGAAAGCCGCTGTGTCTGTACCTTCACGAGTTTTTTCGCTAAAAAAGCATACTCAGTTTTGGTACGCAACTGATACCCGCCTGCTATCTCAAGGAGCTCAATGCCATGTTGGCTCTGCAAGTAACGTTGCTGTAACCGATGAATGCTTTCTTCTAAAAGCTTTTCTTCTTCAGAAAATCCAAAAACAGTCCTCAATTTTTCCAAAGAAAGAGGCTTATCTGCAATAAATAAAAGCGTTTCTAGGGAAGCCGCTATCTGATGAGGTTCTAAAAAGATCGAACTTTCTACTGGCTTTTCTGGTTGGTCTGCTTCCACAGAAGAGGGTTCTAAATCCATGTTCAAATCCTCGTTCCCGTATTCTCTAGTCTCTGACAATTTTTGTCAATTCTTTTTCTCACGAAGGGACAGGCTCCTGAGAGGATGAGGTGAGATCAAAATCAGAGAGATTCTTTTCAAAAGATTCAATCATGGCAAGTAGTTGCACGTAAATGGAGGCATAAGCTTCTTCTTGAAAAATCTTCATTTTTTTCAATCGTCCCAATTCTAAAATAGCCAAAAAAGAAGCGACGATTTCTGAACGGGAATTGACGGAAATCAAGGATGTAAATTCTATAAGTTGATTTAAAGGTAATTTAGATGAAAGTTCGAGGATCTTATCTCCTACAGACACCGTTTCTTTCTGAAGCACTTGAGTTCTTTTTCGAGCACGAATCAAAATCTCCTGGTAGGTCAAGGTTAAGTCTGAGAGATTCATTTCTCGCCAAATGCGTTCTATAGGAGGTTTGCGATTGGATCGCGTAAAAGTCTCCGCTCCTAGGTGGGGTAATTGACTCAGTATCTCTGCTTGTTTTAAGAAGCGCTGATGCTCTAAAAGTTGCCGGATGAGTTCTTCTGGGGTGAGAGTGGTTTCTAAACTCACTTCCTCCTGAGAAGCGGTGCTTGGCAAGAGGGCCTTGCTTTTCCAATGCAAAAGAGTCGCTGCCATGACTAAGAATTCACTTGCAATATCAAAGTTCAATTCTTGCATGAATTTAATATAAGTTAAGTACTGAGAAGTGATTTTATAAATGGATACCTGAGAGATATCCAGAGCATGGCTTTGAATAAAATACAACAAAAGGTCTAAGGGACCCTCAAAAGTTTCGAGTCGAACAGTAATCGGAACACGTTGTCCCATCAGGTTTTCCTCAAAATGCCTAAGCGATCAAAGACTTCATGAAGCGTCATTTTTGCGCGTTTTTGAGCTTTTTGGGCGCCTTGTTTGAGTAATGTGTCCAGATAATCTCGATTTTCTAAAAGTCGATACATTTTTTCTTGGATGGGTTTGAGTTTTGCTGCGATGCGCTGTGCTGTCTGGATTTTAAAGTAACCGTAGGGTTTTCCTAAGTACTCAGAGAGGATATCTTCTGGAGTTTTTTCTGCACAAGCTGCATGCATAGCAATCAAATTGGCAATACCAGGAGCATGCGGAGGCGGTGTGATTTCTGATTGGGAATCCGTTTTTGCTTTTTTTACTTTTTTTAGAATCATTTCCTCCTCATCGAGTAAAAAAATACTTCCATAGGGATCGGGATCTGATTTGGACATTTTCATTTCGGGATTTTGAAGACTCATGATGCGAGCGCCTATAGCAGGATGCCAAGGTTCGGGAAGTGTAAAAAGGGGTCGTTGACTGAGCTGATTCATGCGATGGGCAATATCTCTTGTAAGTTCAATATGTTGTCTTTGATCTTCTCCTACAGGTACAAGCTGAGTCTGATAAAGTAAAATATCCGCTGCCATCAGTGCTGGGTAGGTAAAAAGCCCGACAGAAGCAGTTTTTTCTTTCTCGCTTTTTTCTTTAAACTGGGTCATGCGAGAGAGTTCTCCCATAGACAAAAAACAATGAAAAACCCACGCAAGTTCTGTATGTTCTGAAACATGAGATTGAATAAATAGAGTAGATTTTTCTGGGTCAATTCCAGTTGCTAAGTACCAGGCGACTGCTGAGTATACTTGTTTTTTGAATACTTCAGGTGGCTTCGGAATCGTCAGTGCGTGAAGATCTACCACAAAAAATAAGCAATCGTGTTGCTCTTGAAAATGAACCCAATGTTTTAAGGCTCCTAAATAATTGCCTAATGTAAGTTCATTAGAAGGTTGCATGGCAGAGAGCATGATTTTTTTCATCAAAATTCCTATTGAAACAGCAAACTGATAAAATGAAAAGTATTTTCAGTTAAAAAATAGATAGGATAACTTAGAAGTGAGAGAACTCCGCTGAGTAGCAATCCCATGAGAATAAAGAAGCTGTAAGGGGCAATAGCTTCATACTTGAGACAAGCTTCATGTGACAAAAATGCTTGAAGTACTTTACTTCCATCTAAAGGTGGAAGGGGAATCAGATTAAAAATAGCTAAAGAGTAATTCAAACCTACAGAAATATCCGCCATCGCAACAAGAGGCTCATAAAAATAAAAATTTCTAGACAAAAAGATGCGAAGTGCGCAAGAAATCCCAGCAGATAAAATAGCAAGGATGACGTTCATACCCACTCCTGCAAGAGATACCCAAAAAATGCCCCTTCGGTAGTGTTTAAATTTACGCGGTTGGATAGGTACGGGTTTCGCCCATCCAAAAAATAGATTGATCCCTGTAAAAAAGTGCATGAGAGGGAAGAGGATCGTGCCTACCGGGTCCAAGTGGACCAGGGGATTGAGGGATAGTCTGCCTTGTTGTTCCGCAGTAGGGTCACCAAAGCGTCGAGCCATCCAGGCATGCGCGTATTCATGAAAGACGACCGCTGCGATAAAAGGTAGAAATTCAATGGAAAGGCTTTGCATTCTTTGTGCAAAAGAGATCATAAAGATCTTTTAGCATACTATCCTCGAGGATGAAACCTTCGGTGAGCTGTCTTTAGGTGTTCCGGATGGAGATGGGTATAGATCTGAGTCGTTGATAAATCTTGGTGCCCTAAAAGAATCTGAAGGACTCTTAAGTTCATCCCTGATTCTATTAAATGAGTTGCAAAAGAATGCCTCAAGACGTGGGGGGAGAGGGGGGGTAAGCCTGCTTGCTGGGCTAATTTTTTTAAGCATTTCCATACGGACTGTCGACTCAGGGGTTTTCCTTGTTGGTTCAAAAAAACATGATCGGATTGGGGTTTAAGCTGGGGTCGGTAGTCTTGCAAGTACTCAAATAGAAGTGATTCAGCTTGGGGAGCAAAAGGAACGATGCGTTGCTTATTTCCCTTGCCTTGAACACGCAAACTAGGGTTGGAAAAATCCAGATGTTCCACTTGCAAATTTAAAAGTTCTGAGATTCGAGTGCCGGTGGCGTAAAGCAGGGTGAGCAATGTCCGATCACGAAAAGTGAATAGGTCTTTTTGGACACCGGTGTAGTTTAAGCCTGAAGCACAGGCTTGGAGTAATTCTTCTAATTGAGTAAAGCTAAAAACACGTGGTAAGTATTTGGGTAGTTTAGGGCTTTTTATCTTCTCAGTGACATATGTGCCGAGGTGGTTTTCTAAGAAACAGAATTTAAAAAATCCATTCAAAGTGCTGATTTTTCGTGCCAGCGAAGTGTTTTTAAGGCCCAAGCTTTGTAAGTGCTCTAAAAAAGTTTCAATATGGGTGGAAGATAAGCTTTCCCAGGGGATATCTTCGGGTAACCACGCTTGAAACTGTTTTAAATCTAGTTGGTATGCCTGAAGGGTTTTTAAGGAAGCTCCCTGGTCAAGCTTTTGAAATTCTAAAAAGGCATCCATTGCTTGCAAGAGGTTCATTGCAAGAACGTAACTTATTGGCTATTTTTTTGCCACCTCATTCATTGGTAAACGATTTTTTTTTCCTTCAAGCATGTTTTCTTGGCATCGCGTTTGCTAAATGCTGCGTATGGAAAAAAAACTCTTTAAGTTGTTATTGAGTGCGTTTTTGTTAACGCAGGCCACGGGTTGTGGTGGAACAGCCCCTACCTCTTTGCCTGTGATGAGTCCCATGGGATCGGTGATACCGGGAATTTCTACCGGTAGTTGTGTGCCCATGCCAACTACGTCTGCTCAGTCCATTTCTTTTACGATTAATGGAGGATATGTCGTAGGTACCAATTACAGTGCAACGTTGGTTGCTGGATTAATTCCTACCGTTTCCAATAATCCTCTTGCAGGAAGAGTGAGTGGAATTGCTCAAGTAGGGATAGCGAATACTGTTCCTACAAGTTATTCTATTAGTAATTATAATATTTATAGCATGAGTTTAGGAGTGTATGCGTTGACTCCTGCTAGCATATCTGCCACTTCTATGGTGAATGTGTCAGGCTCAATTAGCTTCACGCAGTCTGCGTTAATTACTGCCTACAGCATTTTTGGTTTATATTCGGGGTACGGTTATACTTATGGAAGTGGTCTTTGTGTTGCCTCTGTAGCGCTTGATGGGGACGTTGCGTTTACTACTTTAGGTACTCAGTATTGGAGAGGGACTAATCATATTTACTTATATATCAGAAACTTAAGTACCGCTTATAATTATTCTATGTTCAATAGCTACGGATACGGCTCGGGTTTGAGTAATTTTATGATGCCCGGTAATTATGCAAGCAGTTTAAAGGGTGTTTATGGTCTCGTGTACACATTTTAATCTTGCTTTAAAATTTGTTGAAAATGCTCGATCCATTGTAAAGCTTTTAAAGGTGTAGTTTCTTCTATATTAAGTTTTTGGATTGTTTCTAAAACAGGATGAATTTTGTTTGAGATAGGTTTTGCGGGCAGTGAGAATAAAGAAAGCTGCTTAGGATGGGATTCACATTCTTCTAAAACTTCATAAGCGCGCTGAATGACTCGGGGAGGTAATCCTGCTAATTGCGCGACTTGAATGCCAAAACTTTCTAGCATAGCTCCTTCTTGAAGTTCGTATAAAAAGCGTAAGGGTTCCCTTGAGGTATCCACGGCAAGGTGAACATTAGCTAGGCCCGGTAATTTTTTGGTGAGGCTGACGAGTTCATGGTAATGGGTAGAAAAAAAAGTACGTGCTTGAATTTTTGTACAAATCCATTCTAAAGAAGCCCAAGCCACACTCATGCCATCGTAGGTACTCGTGCCCCGTCCGACTTCATCTAAGATAAGAAGGGATCGGGCATTGGCGTATTTTAAAATATGAGCAAGTTCTGTCATTTCAACCATAAAGGTGCTCTGACCTTGTGAAATGGAGTCATGTGCACCGATGCGTGTATAAATAGAAGAGACGACTCCCCAATGGGCTTTTTGAGCGCAGACAGCCGACCCCATTTGTCCCAAAATCACAATCAGTGCCACTTCACGCATGAGTGTGGATTTACCGCCCATATTGGGTCCTGTGATTAAAAGAGCCAAGCGTGTTTCAGGAGTAAGATGAAGTGTGTGTGGTACAAAATTTCCCCGCCTGCTTTGTTCTACCATAGGATGCCTTGCATTTTCTAAATTTAAAGCTAAAGAGTCATCAATCGTAGGAAAGTGCCATCCTGGAAGATGTGCTAGTTGGGCAAGACTCAGTAAAGCATCGAGAACTCCAAAAAGATGAGCTGCTTGCATGATTTTCGGAATCTGACACTCGATAGCATCTACTAAGTCACTAAAAAGTTCCTCTTCTAGTGTCTTTTGTTTATGGGAGGCAGTCAAGATTGTTTCTTCAAATTGCTTTAATTCTTCCGTAAAAAACCGTTCTGCACCGACCATCGTTTGTTTTCGTTGGTAGTGAGCCGGGATACTTTTCAGATGGGTCTGTGTGATTTCGATATAATAACCAAAAACGCGGTTATACCGGACTTTCAGTGAAGCAATTCCCGTTTCCTTACGTTCGCGATTTTCTAAATTTTTTAAAAAAATCTGAGCTTCTTGTGTGCAGTCAATCAGACGATCTAAAGAAGGATGGAACCCCTTCCGAAAAATCCCCCCTTCTTTTGTTGTTACAGGAGCGGGCTCTTGCTGCTGTGTTAAGATCTGATCAGTCAGTGCTTGCAAATCCTGGTCTAAATGCTTGGCCTCTTCGTAGTACTTTTGAAGTAGGGGGGTATTTTTTTTTTGAAGCAGTTTTTTTAATGGTTTTAAATGAATCAATGATTTACCTAAAGCGAGTGTGTCTTGAGGACGGGCTTGTCCTGTTGTAATACGAGCACAGATGCGTTTGAGGTCGTAAATCGATCTTAAAAAATCCACCTCTTCGTCTTGTAGTTCTAAAATGGCTTGCTGACGATCTTGGATAGCGCAAGAATCGATCAAAGGTGCATCCAGCCAAGCTTGGAGTTGGCGTGCTCCCAAAGCACAGTGTGTTTTGTTGATGAAGTCAAACAGTGTCGCAAGCTCTAAATTCTCTTGGGTGTGCGGACCTAAGATCATTGATTGCTGGGAGTGAAGTGGATCTGGAAGTTGAATATGTCCTAAGCGCTCTTGTTGTTGAGTTCGAAGCAGGTAGCAGATTAAGATGCCTAAGGCTAAAACGGATGCTTGCGAAGGAAAAAAAGGATCCAAGGCTTCGATAGCATATTGTTTTTTTAAAATTTCTTGGGCTTGTTGTTGACTTAAGTAATTGCTGGGCAGTATTTCGTTCAGAGTATTTTGTTTGAGGATCGTTTCTGAAGTGAGTTCTTGGGGGTAAGCATTTAAAAAATGCTGGATGGGAAGTTGCTGACATTCTTGAGCAATACTCGTTAAATCAAGCGGGTCACTGAGAAAGGTCTGTCCTGTCGAGGCATCTAAGCAGGCTAAGATCCACAGGGATTTTTTAGTAGGTACTACAGTGGCAAGGTAATGAAGCTCAAAGCCTTCTGATTCAAATTGAATCGCTGGAGTGAGGATGCGTACGATTTTTCGCTCGACAATTTTTTCTTTGTTCTTCCCGACTTCCGGCTCCATTTGTTCAGCAATGGCGACTTTTTTGCCCGATTTTAGGAGTTTTTGAATGTAACCTGAGGCACTATGATGTGGTACACCTGCCATGGGAATGGGGTCAGCTTTTTTTTTGTCCCTTGAGGTGAGCGTGATTTGCAAGAGCTGGGAAGCTACGATGGCATCGTTTCCAAGAAGTTCGTAAAAGTCCCCCAGTCTAAAAAATAAAAGTGCGTCCGGGACTTCCTTTTTCAGGGAAGAGTATTGCTTCATGATGGGTGTTTGAGAGGTTGTCATGGTTTGAGAAACTCTTACCATGGAATTTATTTAAATGCAAATGTTCGGGTTCTTGGATTTAGGTGATCCATTGAAGTCCTGAGATTTTTTTTGAAGCTTGCTATTCCTGACGAACGTTCAAAATAACTTTTTTTGAAGGGTGTTTTTTTACAGTTATTTTGATTGAATAAATTACCTACATAGGATGAAGAATGCTCATCGTTGCGTGTCTACAAGCAGATCCTTGCTTGCAGACTGGTAAGGTGCTGAGGACTTTGGTCTCTCCCATGCAATTTTGAGGTTTAAGTGGTAAGTCGTTGCTTATCTGGAATAGAAGCAGTTTCTTTATCTTTGATGGAATGGTCGCTGAGATCTAGGAGGCAAGCCCACATCTGAGCAAGGTGAGCGGCGTTAGGGGCTTCGATACGGTTTCTGCCGCAGAGAGACAAGGTAACGAACCCCCTCATCTCCGATATGGTTGTTCTTGAGATTTAATGGCCCCGTCAGTTCTGACGTCATTGCACCCGAGTTTTAAGTAGTTAAGTCCCGGAGATTCGAGGGGTGGCAAGCTTTGTCAGCTTCGATTTGATGGTTTGAGAGATTTAATTCTGTAATTGTTTGCATGAAAAAAATAACGCAATACGTCGTAAGCCATACTTTCTGTACCCGTATCTTTGATTCGATTCGAGCTCAGATTCAAGTCGGTAATACCATCAGGGGTCTCAGTAGTATGGTATCTCGGAATCCGCTGCATTTGAGAAAGGTGCTTTGCACCAGCATTCCCATTGATTATGGGAAAGATTTAACTTTGTGAGCTCTTTCGTTCCAGAAGTAGCAGCTACGCAAGCCTCTCCGATTTGATTAAAGCTGAGATCTAAGCTTGTAATATTCTCCATTTTTGCGATGTATGAAACATCGGCATCGTCGATTCTGTTGTGGTTAAGGATTAATCGATTGATTCTTCAGCTCGGTGTAAGTTGCTGTAAATCCAAGGGCATTATAGCTCAGATCTAAATGTTCAAGTTTGCGCAGTTTGATAATCTTTCTGAAACCTTGATCTGTGATGAGATTGTTCGATAGGGTGATCGTTTTAAGCATAGGCAATTGAGCAATGAGAGGTGCTTCAGAATCACTTATGTGCTGATTTTTAAGAGTCAAAAACTTAAGAGCGTGATCCACAAATTTTTTTAAAATCTGATCAATGGGCAAGGTATTGCCTTCAAGATATGTAATCTAATTAATTGATAGCTCATGAATACTTGGAGTTATGTGCATCAATAGACAGGGTCAATTTTTGAATGGCTCCTAAATGCTCTCTTTGAAAAAGCTTGCCTAACTCGGTATCAGTGATGATTGTTTCAAAAAATCTGGGAAGATTGAATCGATGAGAAACAGGAGGTTCAAAGTCCCAGCCATGTTGTATGGCGCTTGCCCAAGAAGGGTTGTATAAAAAAACTGCCATCCAAAAAAAAGCAAGGGTTTCATCGGATGATCATTACTTCTCAGGGGTTTTTCCATCGATTTTTTCAGCTGCTCACGAGCCTGTTTCATGTGAACGCATATTCTCAGGCTTAGGTTTAACTCGAGGATCATGCATCTTGGGATGCTAGGAGGGAACCCTCCTTAATACCGTTGGATCAATCGGCGGTTGATTTGTTCCCGATCAAAAGCCAAGGGATCGTAGGGCTCACCTAGCCATTCTAGCATCTCTTTGTATTCAGGATGTTTTTTATTTGCCATGATTTCTTTGAGTGATTCAAATCCCCAAACACCTCCGCAATCTTCTGGTGGACAGGCATTTTTGCCTGCGATGCATATCGGGTATTTTTGGGAGGGATCTGCTTGAAGTACTTTCTCAATAAGAATTTTATGCTTCCATGAATCACCAAAGTCGTATTCGTAAGAAAACTGCATTATTCCCTGATCAGCCACGGCACCTAAGTGAACGAGGGCGTCTGAAATCCACTCTTCCCCCTGATCGAATTCCTTGTTGCCTACCCATTCGTCTGCGACTGTGAAAAGATAAAGGTGGTAACTAAAAAAACCCATGGCGGTATTGATGATCCCAGCTAAGTCTTGAAATGTTGCACTAGCTGGGACTTGGATACGCCGCCAAACGATGGGTTTGGTTCGAAGGAGCGTGATTTTCAGTTGTACTATTCTCTGGTCTGTCTCTCGAGCCTTGGTATTTTTCATGATTGCCCCACATAGCATTTTTTTGTTGATACAGGATCTTCGTAAGATATAATGCAACCTTCTTAAAACATCAATAGTTTTTTAGGCCCTAAAAGGGGAATGCGATGGGATTCTTGAAAAAGTGTGATTTTCTAAGTCACGAACTGAAGAGATAAGAAAATAAATTTTTATAATTTATTAATAGTCTTTTCTTAACAAATAGGATGCAAAATGGTTCATTTTTCCTCCTTTGATTTTGAGGGGCATGACTGGGATTATGCACTTGCTGAAATTTATTTAAATTCAAATTTTCGGGTTTTTGAGTCTCCTATACGATGGACTTGTATCATATTGGTAGTGGCTCTTTTGAGTGTGGGGATTCCTGCTGTGATCACGATCTGATCTCGGTCTTTCACCCAGCCATGATCTTTTAGAGCTCGGATGATCAGTTCGAGTAAAGCATCGGTAGGTGCTAATTTGGGTATCACAATACCTCGAATGCCCCATACGGCAGAAAGACGTCTTAAAATTGAGGCTTGATCGGTAATGGCCACAATGGGAGTTTTGGGCCGGTATTTTGCCAAGGTGATCGCTGCTTGACCTGAGTGGGTGAAGCAAGCAATTGCCTTGGCTTGAATATCTAAAGCAATTTGCGCTGCGCTTTTTTCAATGGCCTCCACCGTGGAGTTCGAAGTTCGAGTTGGGGCAGTGTAAGGGGTTTTTTCCGCTTCTAAGATGATCTGTGCCATGGTTTTTACTGCTTCTACCGGATACTTGCCAGTTGCGGTTTCTCCAGAAAGCATGACTGCGTCAGTTCCATCCCAAACGGCATTGGCTACATCACTTGCTTCAGCTCGTGTAGGCGCTGAAGTATGGATCATGGATTCAAGCATCTGCGTGGCCGTAATGACAGGTAAGCCTCGTAAATTACAAGCATGTATGATCTTTTTTTGAATAAAAGGAACGCGTTGAGCTCCTATTTCTACCGCCATATCTCCTCGTGCAATTAAAATAGCTTCACTTACATTTAAGATGGAGTCCAAGCAATCGAGGGCTTCTTCGCGTTCTATTTTGGTGACTAAAAGGGGCATCCAATTGCTGAAAGATTTGATCTTTTTTCGTAAAAGCTGAATATCTTTCGGACTTTGCACAAAAGATAAGGCGATCATATCTACTTTTTCACGCAGTCCAAACTTCAGGTCTTCTAAATCCTTGCGGGTTAAACAAGGCATAGGAAGAGAGCTTCCGGGGATATTGATGCCTTTGTGACTTCCTACCCAGCCTCCTTTTTCAATTTCTACGTGAATTTCTTGGGTTTTGATCTTTTGGATATGGCCTTGCACCTGACCATCATTGAATAAAAGCTTAGCTTTTTTTTGACTGTAGCGTAGAAGAAGACGGGCGGTATTGTGATCGATAGGTAAAGCGTTGCTCGAAGGAGCTTGGTTTCCTTCCGGATAAAGCACTACTTTCTCTCCTGGTTCTAATTCTACGTCTTGAATCAATGCCCCTAATCGTAATTTGGGACCCCGAAGGTCTTGTAAAGTACCAATGGATTGATTTTTTTGAATTGCCTCTTTTCGAACGCAATCCATGAGATGCTGATGAAAGGCTTGGGTTCCATGACTAAAATTGAACCTTGCGAGGTCCATGCCTGCATCTATCATACCTGAAAGGGTGGTGGGATGGCAGGAAGGTCCTAATGTACAAATAATCTTAACTTTTCTTTTTGGAGGTAAGTTCATGGGCGTGTCTCACTTTATCAAGTTCATTTCGGTAATTTTGTTCCAGGTCATTTTCTCGTGCTTTGAATCGAGATTCTGATTGTGCCATTTGACGCTCATAGTTATGATGTTGGTTTTCATACTCTTCTTTGAATTGCCTTTCCCTTTCATGAAATTCTATTTGTTTTTCTAGTTTGATGGTTTCAATTTGTTGATCGTAATCTTCCTTTTGTTTCAAAAGCTTTTTTTCGTACTCATGGGATAGTTCCGATTGTTGCTGCTGAAACGTTCTGTGCGCTGTATGGTAATGAAGATTAGCATCTTCTTGCTGATGGACAAGTGTGCTTTGGGATGCATTTTTTTGCAAGTCAAATTGATACTCATTCAGTCTCTTTTGCTTCTCGAAAGAAGTAGCAAATTTTTTCAAAAGCTGATCTTTGTCCATTTTGTTGAGGTTTTCTTCTCGGACAAGTTTTTGTTCGGCTTCATCTCGTGCATGGTCCAGAAACTGTATTTGTTCTCGTTCTCCTAAATGGACCATTGCTGCATGCTCTTTTTCTTGCTGTAACTTGGTTTGAGTGTTTTGAGTTAATTGCTCAATTTGATCAGTATATTTTGTGGAAAGAGCCTGGATATTTTCTTCCTGATGTTCCTGAGCGATAGCTAGGGTTTTTTGATACTGCTGTACTGCTTTTTTTTCAGCATGATCTGCTTGGATTCTTGCTTGGCTCATGTTTCGTGTGGCTTGATCCAGTTTTTTTTGAAGGTCTCTGATTGTTTTATCACTGAGGTTCTTTTGTTCTTTGAAGGCATTTTGATAACTTTGTTCTTGTTTTTTCATGACTGCTTCATTTTTAGCGCTCATTTCTGAAGCTTGTTTTTCGTTTTTTGTTTCTAAGTACGCTCTTTCTTCTTTTTTGAGAGTATCCATCGTGCTCATGATTTCATTTAAATGAGCTTGATTTTCATGATTTTCTTGATCATGGTCTTTTTTTTCTTCAAGAAGTAAACTATTCCAATTTTTTTCTTTCTCTTGGATCCTATCTTCCAAGTTCTCAGTGTCCGTACGTTGCTTCCTTTGAGCTTTATTTTGAAGATTTTTGAGAGTGGCTGCATGGTTATCCTGTAATTGTTTGATTTTAAAATGCTGATCTTCTAAGGTTTCTTTTAAAGATTGTGAGATGGGGTCTGTTTTTGCTGCTTTTTGTGGTTCGTTTAAAGAAGCAGTTTTCATTTGATTTTTCAGTAGATGGATTGCTTCATTATGATCTCTTTGGATCTTTTCTAAATTGTTTCTGTTTTTTTCGTTTATCTCTTGGGCATTGGTTTCAAAGTTTTTAAGAGCTTGATCTAAGTATTTCTTATTCATTTCTTCTGATTGATCGTATTCATTTTTTAACCGATTTACCTGCTGTTCTAAGATTTTTTTTGATTCGTCTTCTTTTGTTCTTCCAAACTGGTTATAATGGTTTTCTCGAATTTTTTCTAAGGATTTTTGATAGTTATCTCGTTGATTAGCATTGCTTTGATCATGTGCGTCTTGAATGCGACGGAGTTCTTCTTGGGTTTTTTTTTCTTTCCTGATCTTTTCAGATTCATAATTTTTTTCGATATTGTTGATTCTTTGCTCTGATTTTTGTTCAGAGCGTTGAGTGTCTCTTCTCAGCGTTTCTTCGATACGATGGATATCTGGAATATAAGAAGAAGTCTCAATGGGCATATTATTCTCCCCATTACATCAAAAGTTACGCGTTGATTATAGCATTTTTAATAAAAAATGCTATTTTTGTTGAAATTCTTTTTTGATTTTTTCTTCTTGTTCTTTTTGAATTTTATTTCTTATGAGAATAATTCTACCAATGCGATAAAGTAATGTCATTTCATCGATGGAGTCTGTGGCAATAGTTCTCCAGGTTTCTAAAGCATCGCGTTGGACCAATTGTTCTTTTTGGACACTGACTTTGATGGCGGGATGTCCATTAAAAAATCCCTTGGCAGCCCAGATGCGAAAACGGTACTGGGCTTTGAGGTAGTCTCCGGCAGTTCCCAGGGCAACTGTGAAGTTTTTTTCCGCTGTATTGTCAATCCATTTAGTTTGAACGTACCCGCCCTCTCGATTGGTGACGTCCATTTGATTATTTTTTAAAGTTTCTAAAACGGCTTGCCAAACTGTGTTAAAATCCGAGAAGTAATTTCTTTCGTAGGTCTGTGACGATTCTCCTGCAATATTTTTCATATAGGTGCTCATGCAGGCAGTAAGTGTTCCAAGAATAGCTAGGAAAACGAAAGATTTCACGAGAATCTTTGTCTCTTGTACTTGAGTTTTGTGCAACTGAAGGGTGAACTATGGAAAAAAAATGGGCTGACGAAGTGGTGCGTGTTTTAACCCTTGAGGGAGAGATGATTGCAGCCTGTGCTCAACGCATTCAGAAAAACCCGCATCCTTTTGTGCAGGCTTTAGACTATTTGAGTCGTACTTTAGATGCAGGGGGAAAGATCGTAGTTACGGGAGTAGGTAAGTCTGGTAAAGTCGGTCAAAAAATTGCGGCGACTTTATCGAGTACAGGAAGCCTTGCTATTTTTTTACATCCTACGGAAGGGTTGCATGGGGATTTGGGGGTGATTCGTTCAGAAGATTGTTTGCTTGCTTTGAGTTACACGGGAAATACCGAAGAGGTCCTTAAGCTCGTTGCTTCCATTCATAAAAAGCAAGTGCCCATTGTAGGTATGGGGGGGAATGCTGACTCTCAACTGGCTCATCAATCTCAGGTTTGGATCGATGCGAAGGTGGCAAGTGAGGCTTGTCCCCATAATCTTGCGCCTACAACCAGTACCACGTTAGCGCTTGCGTTGGGGGATGCGATGGCAATTACGCTGATGCAAATGCGAGGTTTTGATGCAAGTGGGTTTGCTCAAAATCATCCCGGTGGGGTTTTAGGCAAGAGGTTGCATTTAAAGGTATCTGATTTTATGTATGGTTCCGTTGCAAGTGTTTCTCCTGAAGCGACTATGGAGGAGGTTGTCATTGAGAGTACGAAAAAATCCATGGGAGCTGTTTTGGTGATGAAAGAGAGCAAGCTTTTGGGCATCATCACTGACGGAGATCTGAGACGTTTTTTGAAGTATAGAGAACAGTTTTTTGATTTGAAAGCCCACCAGGTGATGAGTGCACACCCTATTACCGTCACTCCAGAAACGATGGCGCTAGATGCTTTACGATTGATGGAACAAAGAGACTCTCAGATTTCTGTTTTGCCCGTGGTGGATGTGTCCGGATCTTGTCATGGTCTTCTGAGGCTTCATGATTTATTGCGGTCTCTGTGATCGGAAGTTACTTGGTAGAATCTTTCGGATTTTTATTTTCATGGGAATGCGCAATCGTGAGTTTCTGCTCAAGTATGGAAACACGGACTCCTTTCTTTTGCATTTGAGTAATATGAGCTGTTCCAAGAGCTCCCATTTTATTTCCAGCGAGATTTAAAGTTTTTATCCCCTGCATCCGGGCAATGTGAGCTGCTCCGGTATCTCCGATATTATTCTCAAAGATACTCCAATCGATCATTCGATTTTTAGTTTTCTCTTGAATCTGATTTTTAAGCTGTTCTTCAAACATTTTAGAACTCAGATCCAAAGTCTGAATTCCTTGCATCCGAGCGATATGAGCTGCTCCAAGCACTCCCATTTTATTTCCAGAGAGATTCAAGTTTTTAATTCCCCGCATCCGAGCGATATGACCTGCCCCAGCATCTCCAATAGTATTCATTCCGAGATACAAAGTTTCAATCCCCTGCATTTGAGCGATATGAGCTGCCCCCACTTCTCCGATTTGATTAGAACTCAGATACAAAGCTTGAATGCCCTTCATCTGAGCAATGTGAGCTGCTCCCGCTTCTTTGATATTGTTTTTACGAAGATTCAAACTTTTCAATCTCTTTATTTTAGCAATATAAGCTGCTCCCGCTTCTCCGATATGGTTGAGACCAAGATTCAAATGTTTCATTCCTCTCATAGAAGCAATATGAGCTGCGCCCGCTTCTCCGATTTTATTAGAACTCAGGTCCAAATGGTTAATCCCCTGCATTTGAGCGATATGTACTACTCCTGAATCTCCTATATTATTGCAACTGAGATACAAATTTTTGATCCCCTGCATCCGAGCAATATAAGCTGCTCCTGCTTCTCCGATACTATTATAACCGAGATTCAAGGATGCAATTCCTTGCATTCTGGCGATTTGAGCTACTCCCGATTCTCCAATTTTATTGTAATGCAGATACAAAATTTTAAGTCCATGCATTTGAGAGATATGAGATGCTCCAGATCCTCCGATATTGTTATTATCGAGAAGCAAATTTTCAATTCCCTGCATTCGAGAAATATGTTCTGCTCCCTTGTCTCCAAGATGATTAAGGCCTAAATTTAAATGCTTTATTTTATGCATATGAGCAATATGAGCTGCTCCCGCTTCTCCAATCTGATTATCACTTAGGTCCAAGGTTATGATTTCGTCCATATGAGAAATATGAGCTGCTCCTGATACACCTATTTTATTTGTTTTCAAATTCAAGACGTTTATGCCCTGCATTTCGGAAAGGCGATCCGCACCAATATCTCCGATGCCATTGGAGCTAAGCTGCAAGGTTTTCATTCCCTTGATCTTTGCAATGCTAGCTGCCCCCTCATCTTCGATATGATTGCAGTTGAGATTCAAGGCTTCAAGTTCCTTCATTTTAGCAATGTGAGATGCTCCATCTTTTCCAATGCTATTGAATGAAAGATCCAAGTTCTTTAACTCCTTCATATGAGCAATGTATTGAGCGCCACTATCTCCCAGATTATTGGATTGCAGGTTCAATACTTTCATTCCATGCATCCGAGCGATGTGCATGGCACCATTTGTTCCGATGCCATTGGAGCCTAGATTTAATTCTGTTATTCCCTGCATTTGAGCAATATATGTCGCTCCTGCATCTTCTATATTATTAGAACTAAGATCTAAGTGGGTTATTCCCTCCATTTTGGCAATATAAGAAGCTCCCGTTATTCCGATGACATTGGAGCTAAGATTCAATTTTGTCATCCTTCTGATGGAATTCTGGTTTTGATTTTCATAAGAATTTAATCGTAGCTCAGAGAGCATAGCAATGTATGCAGCTCCAGCATCCTCTATATGATTGCTGGCAAGATTTAATTTGGTAAGCCCCTGCATTTGAGCAATGGTAGAAACTCCAGCCTCTCCGATCTGATTGAAACTAAGATCTAATTCTTCAATGGATTGCATGGGCTTAATCAAAAATAATTCTGTATCGCCTATCTGATTGTGAGCGAGATTTAATCGCTTCATACTTGGCATGCAGCCCAATGGTTTCATGCTAAAAGAACCGATCTGGTTTTCGCTGAGATTCAACTCTTCAAGTTCATTCATATGAGTGATCTCGCTGAAACCTTGGCCTGTGATTTGATTTTCAGAGAGGTTGAGGTTTTTGAGTCCTTGCATTTGTGCAATCAAAACTACTTCGGAATCGCCTATTTGCTGATTTTTAAGAGCTAACCTTTCTAAGTCGTTTCTATAGGCAACATCTGCTAAAAAATGATGCATTGCAACAACATTTCCATCAAGATCAATCACAGATTCAAGAGATAGTTCTTCAAGACCTGAAGGCAGTCTTTTAAATAGCTGAGGATCAATTTTTGAATGTGAAATTTTTAATTTTTTAATGTTCTGAGAATCGTTTGATTGAAGGATCTCTGAAAACTTGGCATCAGTAATGACCATTTGAGAAAAAACGAGGCATCTGGGTAGATTGGAATTCGAATGTGAAGTTTTTAGTTTTTTAATGCTTTGACTATCATAGTGCATAGCATGAGCAAAAGAAGAATGGTATAAAAAAGCCAGCATCCCAACGAAGAACCATTTTTTCATGTAGAACCTGTACTTTAAAAAAATTTTTAAATCAATTTTTTTTTTATCAGTTTTTGGAACTATTGCAACCAGTTCCCGTTTTATGAATTCTATGAATAAGATTAAATTTAGTCTAAAAATTGATTAAGTTTATTTTTATAGGAATTTGATGAAATCTTTTGATCCATGATTCAAAAATGGATGAGTTGCAGTATTGCAAAATAAGTACAACTGGAATGGAAAAAAAATCATGAAAGGCTAAAGGTTATTTCTTATGAAAAAATACCATAGCGGTTGCGTCAGTGGGACGAGTAGGGTGGGGAAAAAGGCTTGACAGGATCCGAGTGTGTTTGGCTGTTTGAAAGGAAGTGAGAAAAAAAAGGGGGGCTGTACCTCCCCCCTCAAGGACTAACCTAAAGATTGTAACTCCTCATCAATGATTTCTGAGAACTGTTCTAATGGAACTGCTCCACTGAGCATTTGTCCATTGATAAAAAAGGTAGGTGTTGATTTAATGCCGATTTTTTCACCGGACTCCAGATCTTTTTGGACGAGGCTTGCGTATTTCTTGGTTTCTACACAGGCCTTGTATTTTTTCTCATCTACCCCACATTTTTTTGCAAAAATTTCAAGATTCTTGGCATCAAGTTTGTCTTGATTCTTGAAGAGTAAGTCATGAAATTTCCAAAATTTATCAGATCCCTGTTCATTCACGCACATAGAGGCTTCCGATGCTTGACGTGCATGCTGGTGCATGGCTAGAGGAAAGTGTTTAAAGGCAACACTGACTTTGTTGCCATACTTTTTTTTCACTTGGTTGAGGATGTCTGCTCCACGCGAACAAAAAGGACACTCAAAATCAGAAAAAGCGATGATGCTGACAGGCGCATCTTTTTTTCCTAATAAAGGAGCTTGATCGACGGAAATTGAAATTTGTAATTTAGGCTTCTTGATGTAGATCTCAACGGGATTAGGTTTTGTGATTATGGCTAGGTGCTGCTGGACCAACTCTTGTTTCTTCATGTTTTGCAAGTAACCACGAATACGTTCCTTAATTTGGGGGGTTGCTTGTTCCGCCGGGATATGCTTTTCTTCGATGAATTTTGCAATAGTTGCATCAGAAATCACAATATTCGCTGGGATGATTTTTTTGTTCATGTACTCTTCAAGAGGCATTCCCGCTTTTTTCGCTTCTGACCCTATCAGTTTTTCGATCATTAGCTTGTTGATACGCTCTATCTGAAGGTCGTATTTTTTTTTCTCTAATTCAAAGAAATCGAATTTATCCTCTCCTATGAGGACTTCTTCGTCGATAATTTCATCTCCAATTTTCGCCATAGCACGGGGATGAGGAGGATCTTTGTGAACAAAATAAGGCCGGGAGGCGAGAGCGGATTGATTTTTCATCAGGAAGACCACCGCCACAAAAATACCTAAAAAGCACACCAGTAAGGCTACGGGTAAAATTTTATTTCCCTTGGGATTTTTCTCTAAATTAGTCACGTCGATTGCCTCCAGTTAAAATGATTGTTTTTAAACGATATGAGCGACCTTACAAGTCGCGCGGATTGTTTTCCATCAATCCTTATGACATTAAGCGAGATTGAGGAAAAGATGCAAACTAAAAAAAGCTTAGTTTTTTAACATTTTTTCAAATTCATGAAGAAGGTCAGGTTCTGGCTTTACTTGGGACTCGGGTTGAGGTTCTTCTGGGGGTTTTTCTACGGAATTCTTAGGTGCTGATGGAGTAGGGGCCGTATTTTTAACAAGTTTTTTCAATTTTTTGTTTTCTTCTGAAATTTCTTTTAAATGAGCGAGATCCTCTTGCAGCAAAGCGTATTCTTGTATTTTTTCTTCTAAGTCTTTGATTTTTTCTTGCATTTCAGAATTTGTACCAGAAAGCTCGTTTGCTGAGGAGCTATTGGCGCCCTCTTTTTCAAGCGCATTTTTTTGGGCCGTTTCCAGTAATGCTTGTAATTGTTTTTTTTCCTGCTCTAAAGTGGCGGTGATTTTTCTTTCCTCTGCCAGTTGTATTTCCAGAGTATTTAAGTCGGTTTTTCGGTTTCCGAGGATCTCTAAACGTAATAATGCTGAAAATCTCAAGACTTCGTGAAGGTAAAAAGTTGCTTGATCATTCAAATGGGAGATAGTCTCAAAACGGTGTTTTTTGTATTCCACTAGCCAAAAAACAGCATAAAAAAAAACGAGGGCAAGAAGGACCAAGGCCTCTAAAAGAAGGGCTTCATGGGTAGATTGATGAAGAATATAAAACCAAGACACCGAATCATTATTTGAGAATGTGCTCTAAAAGTCTATAAGAATGATTGTTCAAGAGGATTGTAAGTGGGAAAGTAGGTAAGGATGGAGTATTTTGTTGCAAGCAATGAGGGATTTGAGGTTTTCAGTAAAAGAATGGCCATGAAAATCAGTGATCAAGCCATTGGCTTCTTCTACCATTAAGCAACCTGCTGCAATATCCCAAAGTGCCAAATTGCGTTCCCAGAATCCGTCAAAAATACCTCGTGCGGTATAGGCTAAATCTAAAGCAGCACTTCCTGTTCTTCGAATGCCCCGTGCATTTTGTGCGAGTTGACGAAAATTTTTGGAATCGGAAGGTGCATCATAATGAAAGCCGGTAGCAAGAAGAGATTGGTTCAAAGTTTTAGTGTGTGAGACAGACACTTTCATTCCATTGAGGAAAGTGCCCTGACCACGTATAGCAGTGTAGGTTTCCTTCAGAATAGGATGGTGAATGACCCCTACCTTCAGTACCTCCTGCCACTGAGCTGCAATGGAGACACAGAACATCGGAAACCCATGGACATAATTGGTGGTTCCATCTAAAGGATCTAAGATCCATCGGCCTGGATGATTTCGGATTTCAGGTTCGGATTCCTCAGATAAAAAACTAAAATCAGGAGTCTTTTTTTTTAAAATTTCAAATACCTTCTCCTGCGCTTCAAAATCCGCGTTCGTTACCAGACTGGTACGTCGATTAATTCCTTGTTTTTCTTGTACTTTCAAGGGTTTTTGATAGTAAAAGGTAAGGCATTCTCCTGCTGCTTCTGCTGCTTGAGTTGCCCATTGTAGGAGTTCGGTATCCGAGGGGTTCATGGTCTTCCTTATCTCAATGATTGATTTTCACTGAAGAAACCTTGACAAGTTTTTCAAAAGGTTGCAAGTGCCTTCTCATTTTATGCTTGATGAGCGCTCAAAAAGCCTCTATGAATACTTTTTTTAGGTGCCAAAGCTCCTTTTTTTTTTGGGCGATGGCAATGAGTTGGGATTCTTGGTAAATGCCAACAGTTTCTGAATCCCTAGTTTCTTGAAGAAGCCTTCGAACTACTTCTTGTTTTCCTTGAGCTATCGCTACCCCTTCACTTGGGGTGGCTTGAGCTTGGGGGTAATGTTTCATGAGTTGGTCAAAGGGGACGAAACAAGGAAGCTCTTCCCAGTGAGGGTGCTCAGAGATTGCTTCCAAAGTCCATGCTTGCTTGAGTTCAAAACCTCCACTTTGCGTTCTCAGAAGGCTTTTGAGTAAAGCCATGCTTCCTAGGGATTCCGCAAAATCTTTCACTAAAGTTCGTATGTAGGTCCCACTGCTGCAAGTTACTTCAAAAGTGACATGAGGAGGCTCGTAACTTTCCATGGTAAACTTTTTTAAAAAGCAGGTTTTACTCGAACGGGTCGTTTCTTGACCTAAGCGCGCTAACTCATAAAGACGTTTTCCTTCTTTTTTTTTGGCAGAAAACATCGGAGGTATTTGTTCATAGGGTTTTTGCGTAAATGTGTGCGCTTGTTTCTTGAGGGTCTCGTAAGAGGGGATAACACATCGAACCTTTTGGATGGGCGTTGTGGGATCTAAAGAGGCACTCGTTTCTCCAAAGCACCAGGTGCCTCGGTAGGTTTTTGAAGCGTTCAAAAAATACTCAGCAAGCTTGACTGCCTTTCCTACGAGAATGATTAAAAGCCCTTCTGCGAAGGGATCCAATGTTCCCGTGTGGCCTATTTTCATTGCTTTTGCTCCTGGTTGAAGGGCTCGAATGACGTCAAACGAGCTGATTCCCCGAGGCTTAAGAACTAAAAGCCCTCCGTTCACCATCGTTCTCAGCAGGAAAGGCTTTTTAAAAGGCTTTCGACTTTGATAGCATTTTCAAAGCCTACATCTTCTTCAAAAGCCAATTGTGGAACATGTCTCACAGAGAGGATCTTACCTAAAAGATTTCTTAAGTAACCAGAAGCCGAGTTCAATCCTGCTAAGCAATCTTTCATGGTCTCGGAAGTAGCTTGACCTTCTAAAGCCTGAAGGCAGTTGAGTCTGACTAAAATTCTCGCATGTGCACCATTTGGAGAGATATTCACCGAAGTGAACGTTACCCGAACCACCCTTGGGTCTTTGATCTCTTGGGGGACCAATGCTACAAGCTGTTGACGTATCAAAGCTTGCAATTTCATTCTTCGAGTTTCTTGCATATCTTCTCAATTCAAATCAGGTGTGACGTAATCCACTTGGTACGCTTCCACAAGATCTCCAATTTTAAGGTCATGGTAATTTTCAATGCCAATACCACATTCAAAGCCCGAAGATACTTCTTTCGCGTCATCTTTGAATCGTCTCAATGAGCTCATTTTACCTTCAAAAATAATACGGCTATCTCGAAGCAACCGAACATTAGAGCCCCGAATGATCTTACCATCAATCACGCAAGAGCCTCCAATTGTTCCGATTTTTGGTACTGTGAAAATCTGACGAATCTCAGCACGACCCAAGAATTTTTCCACTTTTTTCTTTTCTAAAAGCCCCTGCATCGATTTTTTGACATCATCTAAAAGCTCGTAAATAATTTGGTAGCACTGAATAGGCACTTGCTCTGCTTCTGCAAGTTGCCTTGCTTTCGTTTCAGGTCGCACCTGAAATCCGATGATGATGGCACCCGAAGCACTTGCCAGCAGAACATCACTTTCTGTGATGCCCCCTGCAGCACAGAGGATGGGTTTGACTTTGACTTTTTCTGTAGATAACTTCATCAGACTGTCTTTGATTGCTTCCACAGATCCAAATGCATCTGCTTTCACGATGACATTTAATTCCTTGATCTGACCCAGTTGAATCTTGGAAAACAAGCCTTCCAAATTCATCTTCCCACTAGAACCCAAATTTTGGGCACGGTGTTTGTCGATACGGTTCTCTACGATGCGTCGGGCATCAGCTTCAGTGGCGGTGACAGAGAAAGGATCCCCTGCTTGAGGTAAATGCTCAAAACCTAAAATTTCAACCGGCATGGCCGGTAAAGCGCATGCAAGATTTTCTCCTTGATCGCTCGTTAAAGCCTTTACCTTTCCGACACATTGTCCTGAAACAATAGCGTCTCCCACGTGAAGTGTTCCTCGACTGACCAAGACACTGACCACAATGCCCCTGCCTTTTAACAAACGCACTTCTAACACAGTCCCACTTGCACGCGCCTGGGCATTCGCTTTTAACTCAAGCATCTCTGCTTGAAGTAAGATGGCATCGAGGAGTTTATCTAAATTCGTGTGCTTTAATGCCGATACCTCGACATACGCAGTCTGACCTCCCCAGTCTTCTGCTAGTAAATCTAATTCGGAAAGCGCTTGTTTGATTCTCTCGACATTAGCCCCTGGTTTATCTATTTTATTGATCGCTACTAGGATTGGAACCTTTGCCGCTTGAGCGTGAGCCACTGCTTCTCGTGTTTGGGGCATCACTCCATCATCTGCTGAGACGACTAACACTACGATATCGGTGACATTGGCTCCACGAGCACGCATCACCGTGAACGCTTCGTGACCTGGCGTATCAATAAACGTAATTTGCTTTCCCTCTTTTTCTACAGTATACGCCCCAATATGTTGAGTGATGCCTCCGGCTTCTCCAGAAGCAACATGGGCATGACGAATAGCATCTAAAAGTGTTGTTTTTCCATGATCGACGTGTCCCATAATAGTCACGATGGGGGGGCGATGCTTGAGATTTTCAGGGGCATCTTCTGTTTTTTCTAAAAAAACATCCTCATCAAAAGCAAGGCTTCTGACTTCATATTCGTACTCGTTAGCAATGAGCGTGGCTGTATCTACATCTAAAACTTGATGGATATTTGCCATCTGCCCTAAGCCCATGAGCTTACGAATGATATCATTGACTTTCGTGCTCAATTGATTAGCTAAGTCCTGAACGGAGATGCTTTCATGCATCGTAACCACACGTTTTTGAGCTTTAGCAACGGTTTTTTCCGTTTTTTTGATTTCTTTTCCAATAGGAATTTTTTTCTTTTTAGGCAAGAAAACGAGTTCTTTTTTTCGGTAGTCAGCAAATCGAACGTCTTCTGGACGAAGCTCAGTCTCGCGACCTCCTCCTCGTTTTTTGGCTGCTTCTTCCTCAACCATTTGGTCGAGGTTTTCTTTGGTCATCTTGATGATGCGAAAACCATCTTTATCCTGAGTAGTCACTCCCTTCACCGTAGGTTTCTGAGAAACAGGTGAAATGACCTGAGCCGCAGGTTTAATCATCGGTTTCTGAGGAGGGGGTGTTGCTTCTACGATTTTTAAAATGCTACGGCGAGGCGCTACCGGTCGAGGTGTCAGGACAATCGGAGGCCGAGCAGGCTTGGGAGGCAATGGCACTTGTTTTTCTGAACCAGCTTCTTCCGAAGTTGCAGTCAAGCTCGCCGTTTTTACTTCAGTTACTAAAACTTCAGGTTCTTGGGTAGAAGGGGCTTGCTCTAGGTGTTCACTCTCGGTTAAAATCTCCTCTGGGTGGGCTTTTACTTCTTTTTCCTCCGGAAGCTCAGCCATGGTCAGGGCGCTGTCTTCTTTCTGTCTTCTTCGAATCACAGAAGCTTTTTTTTCTGTTTCAGTAGGAGTCGTGATTTTTTTTTTCGCTCGTGTGGTGGTTTTCTTGGTAGGCTTTATGTCACCTTTGGAGGCTCTTAGCGCAGCGCGTACTGTTTGAGCTTCCTCGATTCTCAGTTCACTCATATGGTTTTTCACTTTAATATTCAAAGAATTAAGCCTATCTAAAAGTGAAATGGAATCCATTCCCAGCTCTTTAGCTAGCTCGTAAACTTTGACCATTTCTTTTTCAGACATCACTTTTCTCCCTTTTCCTCGCCTTTGCTTGGCACGGTTGCATGGACTTTGCCTTTCCCATCGGATTGATTTTGATCAGGAGCAGGTGTTCCTACTTGTCGCATCATCTCACGAAGACGCTCTTCCGCAAGTGTCTTGGCATCTTTTGGAAGAGGTTGGGCTGTAAACATTCCTTTTGGATCTTGGTGATCAGAATGTACCTGCAGAAGATCGCCAGATTTTTCAATGACCGTTGCAGCTCGTTCTTTTAAGGTCGTTGCCATCTCCAGCGTACTGTATCCAGGAATTTTTTGTAAACTTTCTAAAGAAGCATCGGCTACCTGCTTGACGTTTAAGAAGCCCGCTTGATAAATTCCCTGAGCGATCGTTTCATTGACGCCATCGATGTGTTGAAGATTGAAGACTGCTTCTGCCGTACGCTTTTGAAGTTTTGTTTTAGAAATAATATCTAATCTCCAGCCAGTTAGCTGAGCTGCCAATCGGACATTTTGTCCTTTTCGACCGATGGCCAAAGAAAGTTGGTCATCTTCTACCATGATCTCCATCGTACGGTTGCGCTCATCCATACGAACTGAGGAAATTTCTGCAGGAGACAAAGCAGAGCGCACAAAAATGACAGGATTATCCGAGAAGGGGATGATGTCTATCTTCTCTCCTTTCAGCTCTTGGATGACATTTTGGACCCTATTGCCTTTCATCCCCACGCAAGCTCCGACAGGATCCACATCGCGGTCTTTAGAGACTACCGAAATTTTTGAGCGTGCCCCAGGTTCACGTGCGCAAAGCTTGATTTCTACAATGCCCTCACGAATCTCCGGAACTTCCATTTCAAAAAGTTTCATGAGGTACTTAGGAGCCGTTCGTGTCAGATAAAGCTGGGGACCTCGAGATCCTAAAGTGACGTCAGAAAGGTAAGCTTGAACACGATCACCCGGTTTAAATTGCTCTCCAGGGATGATCTCATTTCTGGGTAAAAGTGCATCCGTTTTTCCAAGATCAATGACTAAGTTTCCTTTTTCGATCCTGCGAGCAATTCCCGTGATGATTTCTCCTTTTCGGTAAACGTACTCGTTGTAAATAATTTGTCGTTCAGCATCTCGAACTTTTTGAAAAATGACCTGTTTTGCCGTCTGAGCATCAATGCGACCAAAATCCGCTTCTTCTAATTTGATCCCCAGCTCATCGCCTATGGCGGTTTCAGGATCAAGCTTTAAGGCCTCTTGAAGCTCAATTTCTTCTGCTTCGTCCAGCATCTCGGGTTCGCTTTGGACTACTTTTTTAAATTTAAAAAGTTCAATTTCGCCGGTTTCATTATTGTAATGAGCTTCGATGGTGGCTGTGAGCCCGTACTTTTTTTGTGCTGCGGTCAACACTGCTTGCTCTAAAGCATCGATAATGACCTCTTTTTTAATGCCTCGGTCTTTTCCTACGGCTTCGATCACTCGGCTGAGTTCTGATGGATTCATCTTTTACTCCCTTTCATGATTGGGTTCTTGATAATGGAATTTTCACCTTTTCCTGGTTTTCTCAGCAGCGTCTCTTCCTCGTGAAGGTTTGCTTTTAAAATGAGTGAAAAAGGAATGGCAATCACCGTTTTTTCTTGTGCTTCAGAAGTATTCTGTTTTTTGGAGGGCTTCTGGAGAAGCTCTAGCAACAGATAGTCTTCTTGAGTGCCAAGCAGGGTACCTTGAAAGTGTTTTTTTTTTAATTTTTTTCCTTCTTCCAAGCCGTGTGGATAAGAAGGATCTGTGGTGACTTCAGCGGTTTTTCCTAAGTAAGCTTCAAAATCATTTCTGAGTCGAAGCGGTCTTGGTGTTCCTGGAGAAGAAACTTCAAGTTCGTAATTGCTGGATAGGATTTCAGCGACTTGCTCATCTCCGAGCAGGCTTTTTTCTGGTTCATCTAAATGCGCTTCTAAAGCGTGAGTGACGCGCACACAATCTTCGATGCCAATGAATTGCTGATTTTTTTCCAGAAAATCAATAAAAACCCTTATTTTTGTTGGATTCCTGAGTAATTCTAGATAGATGGTTCGATAACCCAAGGTCTGGATCCAGGAAGTCGTTAATTCAATTAATTTATTTTCTAAGGCCAAAAGATCCAAATTTTTTTTTGAGCAAGCTTTATTTTGATCTATTTCAGTCGCCATGAGTTTCGAAGGCACCTTCTCAAATAAAAAAAGTGGGCTTTTGGCCCACTTTGTGTGACCCAATGAACTTTTTTCTAACATAGCACGCATTGTCTTAAAATCCAATCCTTGATCTTACGTAAAAAAGATCTTTTGTGCTTGAGGATGTAGGCTACTGTTGACCTGGGAGCTTCAATCGATATAGTCAATGAAACAGCGTGGTTCATCTTTGTTTGGATCGGCAGTGTGTGAGGTTTCATGAAAACGAAATGGTTGAATTGGATTACTTTTTGTCTTGCATTAGGAGGTTTCGTACAGTCTTGGGGGAATGGTCATTCAGCAATGCCAACCCTGAAATTGTTTTGGAAAATTGGGGAGGTAAGAAGGGAGCTTAAATCTTGGAGTGTGGAGGAATTTCAGGCTCTTTCTGTCAAAAGAAAAAAAAGTCGCGAAAGAAATCCTAAAGACGGCAAACTTGTTGAGTGGAGTGGAGTTTTAGTGACCCAGCTCCTAGAAGAGGCATTAGCTCCTCTTGCTTTAGAGCAAAAGGCCCTCATTGATCTTTTGGTATTGACTGACGACCAGGGACGCTCTGTGACTGTTTCTCGAGCTTTGACGATTAAGTATCCCTTTTTTTTAGCTGATCGTTGGAGTGATGGGCCTCAGGTGGAGCGCGGGCACTTTGTCTGTGTGGTTCCTTGGACGAGTCGTCCTAAAATTTTGAAAGAAGAAGTGCCTTTAGAAATGTATTTTCTTTCGAAGCTCGTAAGTATCGAGTTTACCAGTTACCAAGATCGTTTTTCTGAGTATCTGCTGAAAAAAAGAACTGATCCTGGTTCCATGCGTGGAGAAAGGCTTTTCGTAGAAAACTGTCTGAGTTGCCATCATACGGCTATGCGTTCTCCTCGTTGGTCGTTGGATTTATTTAATCAAAAGCATTCTTTAGGTTTTTTCTCTTCGTCAGAAAAGGTAGGCTCTCCCTTAATTCAATCGATTCACTGGGATTCGAAGCATTGGAAATTGCTTGAGCGTTATTGGGAGGATTATGCATTAGAAAATACTTCCTCAAAAGCTTCATGGGAACGTCGCATCAACTTGTGAACATGCTTTACATCTGAGCTCGGATTGTGCGATGAAGAGGCATGAGTGCTCAGGTGCGTGTTCGTTTTGCGCCTTCTCCTACGGGCTTTTTACATGTAGGGGGGGTGCGTACAGCTTTATTTAATTGGCTTTATGCCCGTCATCACGGGGGTCAGTTCTTTTTAAGGATTGAAGACACGGATAGGCAGAGGTCTCGTGCTGAATTTACAGAAGATATTTTGGAGACATTGCGATGGTTGCATTTAGATTACGAGCAAGAGCCTTGGTACCAAAGCCAAAGGCTTTCTCGGTACTGTCATCAAGTTGAGGAGCTCATTGATCGGGGGCATGCTTATCGTTGTGTTTGTTCGGAGAGTGATGTGGATCAGATGCGAGCGGAGGCTAGTGAGGAAGGAAAAAGACCTCAGTATGACAGGCGTTGTCGTAATTTAAATCTTCCTGATAGAGGTACCTATGTGGTGCGAGCGAAAATTCCTTTAGAGGGAGAAGTAGTTTTCTCTGATTTGATCCGAGGTTCCATTTGTGTTGAAAATAGCCAAGTAGATGATTTTGTGCTCTTGCGTTCAGATGGATTCCCTACTTACAATCTCTCTGCGGTAGTAGATGACGCGGAGTCTCGTATTACCCATGTTTTAAGGGGTGATGATCACATCAATAATACTCCCAAGCAGTTGCATTTATACCATTTTTTAGGCTTTCAGCCTCCTCAATTTGGTCATTTGCCCATGATTTTAGGTGCTGATAAAAAAAAGCTTTCCAAAAGGCATGGGGTTGTTTCAGCTTCGCTTTACCGAAAAGAGGGGTATTTGCCTGAGGCTTTGTTGAATTTTTTGGTACGCATTGGTTGGTCTCATGGAGATCAGGAAATTTTTTCTCTTGCTCAGATGGTGGAATTTTTTTCTTTAGAATCCATTCAAAAAAGTTCGGGTGTCTTTAATCCCAAGAAGCTTCTTGCAATTAATGGTTCTCATTTACGTGCGTTATCGCCTGAGGTTTTGAGCGACTGCCTGTTTCAAGAAGGGTTTGTTTCTGAGTACGAAGAGTACCTTCGAACTTCCATTGGGAAGCACTTGCTCGTTTGGCTCCAGCCTAAAGCGAAGCTATTGAAGGATTTTTCCGAACATTTAGGCTTCTTAAAGCAAAAAGAAGGGAGAAGGGGGATGGAGTCACTGGAGTGTTTTCAGAAGCCTCTTGTTTGGAAATCCGTTGTGGTTTCTTTGAATTCTTGGATGAAAAGCTGTAGTCTTCGTGTAGCAGCTTCCACGCAAGAACGCTTGGGTTGGGATGCCATTTGGGGTCAGGTTCCCTCTTTAGGGGATCTTGGGGTGACTCATGAAGAAGTGTATGAAGATTTTCGTGGACTTGCTTTTTCAGGAGGGATCGAGATAAAAGATTTGGTCCAACCTCTTCGGTTTTTGCTGACATCCCAGATGCAAGGTCCTAGTATTTTTGAGTTGGTGACTTTTTTGCCCTGGGATTGGATTGAGCGACGTTGCTCAATTCTCAAGTGATTGGGGAATCGTCCAATGGTAGGACTCCAGACTCTGACTCTGGCTATCTAGGTTCGAATCCTAGTTCCCCAGCCAATTTTCCATGGGTCAGTTTTTTTTCGTGTGAAAGCTAAATTCGTCATCCAAGAAGGACTACACAAGGCAAGTGCTTGTGTATCACTCTTCAAGCCTTTCATAGCTTCTTCACAGAAGGAAGCTCTCAATAGCAAGGAGTGAGTTTCCCATAACTCTCAGGCTTTTCTTACTAGGGTTGGATTCTTGACAACGCTTGTTTCGTCAGGGTTATAACTCAAGCAAGCTTCTCTTGATTTGGGTACTACAATTACAAGCTGCGTTGAGATACTAAGGTTCCGCTGTGGTTGTTTCAGCCATCATGGTAAGGTCAGCTACTTGAAGAGGGTTTTGGGCTCAGCAATGGTAGAAGTCATTGCATTCGAAATCGAGGATTAATCAACGAATACTATAGATCCAGGAGAGTAGGCAGTAGGGGCATAGTTCAGTAGTTGCGTCTTTCTTGAAAATCAAAGGTAGTTATTGATCAATCAATAAGATTACAGTCATGGTTTCTATTGACTAAATCTTCCATAATAACACTATTCATGGAATCATGATTTACGGTAGCAAAGTCAAGTTCTCAGCCAAAATATCTGATCAATATTTTTTTTGAGCTTACTCCTAACTAACAGATTTTTGGATGAATGTTGATACGCGTTCATGTGAGTGCCATTGCTCTCTTTTTTGAAAGTTGAATAGTATTGATAGAGGTTAGAACTTGGAAGTGCTAGAGGGGAAATCAAAAAAAATATTCGAAAGCTTTGAGGGGATGCTTCGGCTAGAAATTTTGATGAACGGTATTTCTGATGATTTTTAGGATCTAGTTCATGATGTCTGGTTCAAAATTTGTCAGACTTTAATGAATAAAAAAATGGATTAAAAAGTCTTTCTAAAATACAGTCTCTTGATGAAGAAACTTCGTTTTTTTTGTATGGTAAATTTTTTATGCTATGCCTCTTTGGCTATTGCCATGCATCATAACGATGAAAGGGAGTCTGCTGCTTCAAATCATTCTGAATTAATCAGGTATTCTCAAGCGGTCGTTACTTGTGAGGATTTTGCGGATCTTGTTCCAGCAGATGCTATTGAAAGCATCAAGAGCTTAGAAATTTTAGATTCGAAAATTGAAGCTGAGTTATTGAAGGGAGTTCCTGAGGGTCTTAAGGGCTTGTTGCTGAGTTCAGTGATGGATCTTGATGGTAATATTTCTTCTATTTTTGACTGTTTAACGGATATTGCATGCCTTCATAATTTGGAAATGCTCAGTCTGAAAAATCAGTACATAGGTGATGCTCAAGTATCTGCCATTGCTGAAATGCGAGGACTTAAAAGTCTCAATCTTTCTAGCAATCAAATTACAGGTGAAGGGTTTATGAAGATTGTTCGGATGCAGGGGCTTGAAGATTTAGATCTCAGCAGAAACCAGATAGAGGGAAGTCAGATAAAATTGTTACATTTTTTTAAAATATCAATAGATAATGCTAAAACGCTAGATGCTGAAGAGGATCAGATTTCTGAAATACCGAAAATCACAAACTTGAATCTCAGTTTTAATCAAATGGGAGATTTTGGGGCGGCTCAGATTTCTACAATGCATCAAGTGATTAACTTGGATCTTGCTCTGAATCAAATCGGAGATACTGGAGTTTATTATATTTCTCAAATGCAAGGCATTAAAAGCTTGAATCTCAGTGCTAATCATATGGGAGATGCTGGGGCTTCTTACATTGCTCAAATGCAAGGGATCACTCGCTTGAATCTCAGTTCTAATCATATGGGAGCAGATGCTGTTGGTTGCATTGCTCAAATGCAAGGGATGAAACATTTAGATCTTTCTCTTCATCAAATAGGAGATGCTGGAGTTGCTCCTATTACTAAAATGTCAGAGATGGTGAGTTTAAATCTCAGTTCTAATCAAATAGGAGATACTGGAGCTTCTCAAATTGCTCAAATGGCAGGAATTAGCGATTTGAATCTCGGTTCTAACCAAATAGGAGATACTGGAGCTTCTCAGATTGCCCAAATGACAGGGATTACGCATTTGAATCTGAGTTTCAATCTAATCAAAGATACTGGAGCTTCTCGCATTGCTCAAATGTCAGGGATTACCATCTTAAATCTTAGTTCGAATAAATTGGGAAATGCTCGAGTTTTTTTCATTGCTCAAATGCACAGTGTGACTAGTTTGAATCTGAGTTCTAATCAAATAGGAGATGCTGGAGCCTCTTACCTTACTCAAATGCAAAGAGTTACCAGCTTGAATCTTGATTCAAATGAAATCAGAGACAATGGTGCTTTGTATATTTCTAAAATGCAAGCAATTACGAATTTGAATCTTGCTAAAAATGGAGTTAGCGATCGTGGTGTAGATTATATTTCTAAAATGAAAGAAATGAGAATCTTAAATCTCAGTGTTAATGAAGTCAAAGAGGCAGGTACCATCTATATTTCTAGCATGGAATACGTTAATGATTTAGATCTTAGCTTTAATCAAATCAGGGCAGTGGGAGTTAATTACGTTTCTCGTATGAAGAAAATTAAAAACTTAAATCTCAGTTCTAATCAAATAGGAGATTTTGAAGTAGCTCTGATTTCTCAAATGAAGGCAATTACAGATTTGAGTCTTAGATCGAATCAAATCGGAGAATTTGGGGCTTCTTTGATTGCTGGCATGCATGGAGTTACAACCTTGAATCTTAGCATTAATCAAATTGGAGAATCTGGAGCAGCTCATATTTCTCGCATGCAGGGAATCACAACGTTGGGCCTTGCGCTCAATAGAATCGGGAGTACAGGAGCTTTTCACATTTCTCAAATGAGAGGAATTACTGATTTGAATCTTTGTGATAATCAAATAGGAGATGCTGGAGTGGTTCACATTTCTAAAATGGTTGGAATCACAAATTTAAATCTTGCTTCTAATCAAATAGGACCGTCTGGAGCAGGTCTTATTTCTCAAATGAAGGGAATAAAAAAGCTGAATCTTTCTGTTAATAAAATAGGAGAAACTGGAGCCTGTTGCATTTCTCAAATGAAGGGAATGAGAGATTTATTGCTTGCAGGCAATGATATAGGAGATGTTGGGGTGGGTCACATTTCTAACATGCAGGGCATTAAACATTTGGATCTTTCTTGTATTCGTATAGGAGAATTCGGGCGTTCTTGTGTTGCTCGCATGCAGGGACTTGATTGTTTTTTTATTGATCAACCTCATTTTTGAGTTTATTCCCTAAAAAGTTATAGATTTGTAGTCTTTGTTGAAGTTGTATTCTCGGTTGAATCATCGAGCTGGTGAGCAGGAGTGATTTTATGTGGGCTTTTAGTGTGGTGGAAGATTGCAGAGAAAAGATGCGGGAAAGACTAGAAAGAGACTTAGCTGAAATAAAACAAGAGATAAGGTTTGTTACGGTAAGAAAAATTCTTGATTATTCTCTTATTTTGCTGATTAGTTATTATCAATAATTTTGATTTTATGAAAAAAATTTTTTTAACAGGCGTTTCGTGCGTTGGAAAAACTACTATTGGAGAGAAACTTGCTTCATTGCTTGGTTACGATTTTCTCGATCTTGATGCCGAAGTTGAACGATTTTATCAAAAATCTATTGAACGTCTTCAAAAAAACCATGCTACGATGGATGGATTTAGGAGTGAATGCGCTAAAGTATTAAAACAATTTTTAGTACGAGAGAAAAGTTCGAGGTGGGTGATAGCGTTGCCGCCTAGCGGACTGATCCATCCGTATTGGAAAGTGATTAGGTATTCCCGTGCTACCATTGTTGCTATTCATGATGAAGCTGAAAATATATTAAATAGAATTGCTTTTTTTGATATTGATTCTCGTCCTATAAGCAAGATTCTCTCTGCTGAAGAGAAGCAGTTCTATCTGAACGAAATAAAGCGTGATATTATCTATTTTGGTTCATCTTATACAAAAGCCTCCCTCCATATCAATATAGCTGGTCTTGATGCTGAACAGGCTGCTTATAAGATCCGTTTTGAGCTTTTAGCGAAGTATTGATGAGAAGTTTTTTGAGTCGGAAGTAAGCAAGATCTATGTTAATTGGGGGGGAGTCTAAAAATTTACCAGATTGCATTAGGCTAGATCCACAGTTTATGGATTGAGTTCAAGAAGATTGCAAAAAAAAAATAATAAAACGAGGAGGAGTATACAGTTTCAGTGACTGATGAGAGGATTTTGGTCTGTTGAAGCAGTTTGATGGCAGGACATTCCGAAATGACCGAATGAAATTTATTGGGACGTTCTTTAAGTGAATGGCTGTTGAGCAATGAAGAGTTGTTTGTTAATGAGCTAGAGGAAGCTTGTGGTCGTATTCCGTACGGTCAAAGAACTCAGTATGCACAACAATAGAAGCGGTTGAGTGAGATTCGCAATAAAAGGCTCGATGGGTCTGATGCGAAGATTGCTCGGTGGCTGAACTGCTGGAGACATACCCAAGTCACGGTCGGCAGATTGTTTAAACCGAGGTAGAAGAGGAAGTGCTTTCACTTCAAAGTCGATTGTTCTCGTTTCAAGGCAGATTCATGATGAATTTTTGGTGAGAATCGATACCGCCTCTTTCTCAGAGTGAAGCGAGCATTGACGTGTGTTCTGGAAATAAGATTCCAACCTAGGATAAAGAAGGATCCGGTAGGTCTCAAGCGTGCCTAACCTATTAAAAAACAGTGACGAAAGTAATTCGTCAGTCAGAATGGTGGAGACGGTGGGAGTCGAACCCACGTCCGAAAGCCTTCTGTCGTTAAAATCTACATGTTTAGTTTATGATTTCTGATCAGATCCAAGACGTCCATAAACAGACTTCCGGAATCCTTACGTGAACTTAGACTTTGCCTTTCAGGCATTCACGGATCCTAAAAAGCTATCCCACTGAAATGACGTCTGAGATCGAAACGCGGGAGATTTCGAAACAGACGTGGCTTTAGTAGAGTTAACTACTAAGCTGCCATGGCTTCAAGGGAGCGAGCTCCCCCAAAGTTAGCCGTTACGACATTGCCGTATACGTTTTGCCACTTTTTTACGAGGCCAGTGACATCCTCGACATGCATTCAAGACTTCCGTACTTCCGTCGAAGCCGTGTCGTCCCCATTTCCAAAGAAACTCAACAACCTCTTTATATCAGTATTTTTTGTAAAAGCAAAGGATTCGATCTATTGAACGATCTGGATTTTAGGATCATTGGATGAAGTGATACCACCAAAGTATCGTGTCGAAAAAGTAGCACTAGGCTGAAGTTTTGCTCTGAAGGGAGCGTGCAATTTAATCAAAACTATGGACATTGAGAATCAGAATGGCTAGAGCTTCTGTTTTCTGAGTAAACTCTGATGGACTTGAGTTAAATTGGGTTTCGTTCAAGCTATTTGACTTGTTTTTGTAAGAAATGTAAAACTAGAGCTTCTAATCTCTCGGGAATTTCAAAAAGGGTCATGCAAGAACGGTGCATTGCTTAAAAGATAGGGTCGTTGTTTTGATGCTTGCGCTCTTGAGAGGCGCAAAAAGGAGAAGAAATGGCTCTTCAAGGGGCGCTTTTGTTAAATTTAGGGACACCTGCTTCGCCTTCACCACTGCATGTGAAGGCATACTTAAAAGAATTTTTGATGGATCCTTATGTCATTGATATTCATCCGGTATTACGTTGGTTTTTAGTCCATGGGATTATTGCACCAACTCGGTCTAAGCAATCTGCTTGTGCTTATCGACAGATTTGGTCTGAGCGAGGGTCTCCCTTGTCTTTTCATCTTCAGGATCTTGTCAAAAAAGTAGAGCAGCAGCTGAGTTCTGAAGGTCTTTCGAGTGATGATTGGCTCGTTTGCTCTGCTATGAGGTATGGGAAGCCTTCTATTGAGTCTGCCTTTGAGCAGTTCAGGTATGCGGGTGTGACAGATATTCGAGTTTTTCCTTTGTACCCTCAGTATTCTCTTGCAGCGACAGAATCTTCGATTCAACGCTGTCTTCAGCTACAAGCTTCCCATATTCCTGATGCTCAGTTGCATTTCATCAAGCCTTTTTTCGATCATCCTCTTTTTATTGGGGCTTTTGCTGATATTGCCCATGAGTACTTAGAGAAAAAGTTCTTAAAAAAATCCTTGGATTTTCAGACTTCTCATTTTCTTTTCAGTTTTCATGGACTTCCTGAGCGCCATCTCACAAAAATCTCTTCTCTTGGCTATTGTTTAGCGCATTCTGATTGCTGTCAGACAGTAGATGAACGTAATGCACGTTGTTACCGTGCTCAGTGCTATGCTACAGCGAGAGCTTTAGCTCAGCAATTGCAGCTTTCTCCTAAGGATTATACCGTTTGTTTTCAGTCACGTTTAGGAAGGGCTCCCTGGATTAAGCCCTACACGGACAAAGTCTATTCTCTGCTTGCTCAAAGAGGTATCAAAACCCTTGTGGTCATTTGTCCTTCTTTTGTAGCTGATTGTCTAGAAACCTTGGAGGAAATTGAAATTCGAGGACGTGAGCAGTTTTTGTCAGAAGGAGGCGAGGATTTACATCTTATTCCATCGTTAAATGCTTCTTCCCCCTGGGCTAAAGCGGTAGCGCAGATCCTTCAAGATGATTGAGATCGTTTTTTTAAAAAAGCGGGGGCTTGTTTTTTAAATTCTTTGACAGAGGGTTGTCCTGTCAGGAAGAGTGCGATTTTTAGTTCTTGCTTAATTTGTTCGATGAATTTTTCTGCGTGTGCTAAGGAAATTTCAGCTGCTTTTAAAAGAGGAAGGGCAAAAGCGACTAAATCTGCTCCTAAAGCAAGAGCTTTGCTTGCTTCTACGCCATTTCGGATGCCTCCTGATGCAATGAGTTTCAGATGAGGCAGGGTGTTTTTGCAGATCAGAATACTCTCACAGGTGGGAACTCCCCACTGCCGGAAGGTTTCTCCTAAATTTTCTTGAAGCGATCGCGTTAAGGGGTCGTTTAGTTTCTTTTGACTCCTTAAACTTTCAATTTTTGCCCAAGAAGTCCCTCCTACTCCCGCAGTTTCGATACCGTGAAGAGGGAGGTCTTTTAATTTCCAAGCCGTGCGCTGGGAGATGCCACAACCGATTTCTTTGATAAAAACGGGAACTTGAAGTTCTGGAATTGTTTTTTGTAATTTTTCAAGCAGATGGCTGAAATTTCGATTCCCTTCTATCTGTAAAATTTCTTGCAACGGGTTGAGATGAAAATAAAATCCATCGCAATCAGTGGCTTGAATTAAGTCTTGGATTTGTGAGGGAGAGACCTCTTGCAACTGAACGGCACCCAAGTTTCCCAAAAGAACTGGGATATTCGGAGCAAACTCACGCATAGCGTAGGACTTTTTAAGGTTGGCATCTGTGAGCATGGGTCTTTGGGAGCCTAAGGCTAAAGCAATGCCTGTTTTTTCTGCTACGAGAGACAGGCGCTCGTTGATTTTTTGAGCGCGCTTGGTTCCCCCTGTCATAGCTCCGATAATCAAGGGAGCTTGGAGTTTTTTCCCTAAAAATTCTGTGCTTAAGTCAATTGCGTCAAAATCAAGTTCAGGCAAGGCGTCATGTTCTAAAACAAAAGAGGCAAAGCTTGAATTTTCCGAATAATATTCTACTTTTTCACTAAGGCAAAGCGAGATATGGTCGTCTTTTCTTTCATGAATTGAGTGCATTATGAGTATTCCGGTACAGATCAAGATAAAGTTGTTTTTTTGATGAATTTCGGTTTTGTGGTGGCGTGCATTCATAAACCGTTCCATGGATGCTGTCTTTAGGATTATGAAACTCTTCGAGTTTACTGTGGGAATTGTTCATGAGATCAATTTTTCCATGCCCGGAGGGAAGATCGAGCATGTACTTGGGTAAGGCAGGTCCTGAAAGTCGCCCTTGAAGTTGTGTGAAGATCGCTTTTCCCTTATGGATGCCAGGACGGAAGTGAAAAGTACCGGGTGTCCAATCAGGATAGTGTAAGTAATAAGGCAGTACTCCTGTGAAGTAAAGTGTTTCAAAAAGTTCTTGCAAGCAAGAGGTAGAATCATTCACTTCCTTAAGCAAAACAGATTGGTTGAGAAGAGGAATGCCTGATTGACGAAGTGTTTTTAATGTCTTTTTAGCTAGTGTTGTGAGTTCTTTCGGGTGATTAAAGTGACTTACTATGAGTATTTGAAAATGCCAGGTATGAGTGAGTACTTTCAGGAGTTCATCGGTGAATCTCACAGGTAGCGTAACTGTCATGCGAGTATGGATGCGTACCATTTTTAAATGAGGTATTTGATCTAATTGATGAAAGAGCCTGTGTAAAGAGAGATCACTTGTTGAAAGAGGGTCTCCGCCCGTGAGAATGATTTCTTCTATTTCTTGATTTTTTAGGAGATACGCCAAAGCTCCATCCATGGGACTGAGGTAAAGCTCTTCTTGAGGCGACAATTTATTGAGTTGAACCTTTCGAAAGCAAAAGCGGCAAGATACTGCGCATAGGGTTGAGACGTGTAAAAGGGCTCGTTTGGAGTAACGATGCGTGATGCGTGGTGTTACGCAATTTTTATAATCTCCTATGGGATCTGAGGACCAAGGAGTGCAACGCTGGTAGATCTCTTGGGTGAGTTTTTTAGCCCATTCTGGCAAAATGGGATCGATTTCATCGAGATGAGGGATGGCCTGTTTGAAGATAGGGCAGTCTGTGGTGTTTTCGATGAGGTCTGCATAATAGGGGGTCACGTGGATCTGAAATTTTTTTTCTAAATTTTTCAATGATTCAGCGTCAGTCTTTTGTAAGATATTTCGTTGTAGAAGATCTTCAGGAGAGCGCAATGCCTCTCGAAGTTGATTTTGCCATGACTGCATGAGACTTACACTAGTAGAAATTTTTCTTTTTGTCGAGTATATCGTGCTAAGATCGCTTAGGTGTTTCATCAGGCCTTGCAGTTATGGTTTCATTGGGTAGAAAATTGGGGATATTGGGGGGTTTTTATTTTAATGGCCATGGAAAGTTCTTTAATTCCCGTTCCTTCAGAGATTGTGCTTCCGCCTGCCGCTTTTTGGGCTGCGCAGCAGGGGAGTTCTATGACGTTTTTTGGAGTGGTTATTGCCGGCACTTTAGGAAGTTATCTGGGTTCTGTAGTGAATTATGGCGTTTCTCGTGGGTTAGGATTTCCACTGCTCAAAAAAATAGGGAAGTACTTTTTTATTTCTGAGAAGACCCTTGAGTTTGGGCAGAAATGGATAGAGAGTTTTGGGTCAGTTGGGGTATTTGCAGCACGCTTGCTTCCTGTGTTGCGTCATGTGGTTTCTATACCTGCAGGACTTCTCAAGATGCGATTTTTTCCATTTACTGTCTCTACGTTGCTGGGATCATTTTTATGGTGTTGGGTCCTTTCGTGGTTTGGAGAAAAAATGATTGGTTCTCATCCCGAATTGCTTCATTCTCCTGAGCAAATGATTCAAGCGATGAAAGGGGAGTTTTTGTGGATTTTGATCTTTCTTCTCTTTTTATTTTCAATGTATTATTTGTTGCTTTTTTTTCGAAAAAAAAGATTCTCCAGTTCTGCTTGCAAAAATAATTAATATTTATTTTATAGCGTTTTTATTTTGTACGTATTGTAGATACATATCTCAAAAGATGGTGGCTTCATATGATTAAAAAAATAGTTAATAAATTATATTATTTTTTCATTTTTTTCATTTTTTTTAATTTTTTAAATTCTTTCGAATTTAATTCGTGTCATTTGAAGAGTTATTCCCATCATGCTTTTAAAAGGATATTTGATTTAAATTTTCATCTTATGAGTCAAGTTTTTGGTTTCTGTGATCAAAAGCGCTTATGCATTTCAGATTTTAATAAAACGAGTACTGAAATATTTGATGTTAGTTTTAAAGCCTTTTTTCCTAATTCTGCTGATTCAGGATTAAGTAATTTTGTCATTGTTAGAAGTTTTTTCAATAAAAAAAACTTTGAAAAAAAGACTCATGCATTTCTTTCTGGGAATCATCGAAGCAAGTTCAGTTTCGCTCATCCATTTTATGAGTATAAAAGTGCTAAAAATACTGATAAAGAAGTGTCGTATTTTTACAAAGCTTTAACGAACATGAGTCAATTTTCCGTCGTTTTTATTCATGATGCAAGTGCAATGCATCGTGATTCTGGTTCCTCTTTTTCTAGCGATGACGAGTATGACGGTTATGACGAGTATGATGAGGGTGATGAAGGTGATGAGTATGATGATAGAAATAAAAAGAAAAAATCTTCTGGAATATTTGGATTTTTTAACGGAAAAAAGGCAACATCTGTAGATGTTAAACGAAGCAAAAGAAAAATTATGGATACAAAGGAAGAATTAGAAGAAGCAAAAAAAGAATTGAAAAGTTTTGAAGATACATTACTCAAGACATCAGACGATGCAAAAAAAATATTGGCTCCATGTCGTAGAATTGAAAATTGTTATGCAACTGGCGGAGACTCGAGAAGTCTTCCAGAGAATATTGCAGATTTTATTGTTCGAGCAATTGATAAGACTCCGGGTCTAGGGTACGATACTATTGCTTTACAAGCTAGACAAGCTAATTTTCAAGATTGTCCAGGCATATTTGATAGTTGGAAGTATACGGATAATGGACCAGCTCAATTCTGTTATCAGAGAATACCTTCTGTTGTTCAGCATCTTGCTGCAGATTACAAAAATAAAAAAGATAATATAAACTTTCTAAAAGCAAAAATAAAAAAATTGAAAGCAAGGAATGAAGACGAAGAATATTCTCTAACAGTAATGGAAGAAGATTGCGTTGATTGTTCTCGATCTGTTAATAAAAGAAGATCTCGAGAGAGAGAACCTTCAAGAAATTTTGAGACTTTTATGCAGTATGGTGGTCCATTCGCCCTATCTAACGCTATCAACGGGGCTTTTGGTCTAGGCTCTCAAGCAATGTATTTAGATGCAATGACTGGTATGGAAGAGCATATGCTTGGTGCTTATTCTGCTTTGGGGCTCCCTCCTCCTATGGGGATGATGGGTATGAATCCTATGATGATGAATCCCATGATGATGGGGGGAATGATGGGCATGCCTGGGATGATGGGCATGAGCATGAATCCCATGATGATGGGGGGAATGATGGGCATGCCTGGGATGATGGGCATGAGCATGAATCCCATGATGATGGGGGGAATGATGGGCATGCCTGGGATGATGGGCATGTCTGGGATGATGGNATGAATCCCATGATGATGGGGGGAATGATGGGCATGCCTGGGATGATGGGCATGAGCATGAATCCCATGATGATGGGGGGAATGATGGGCATGCCTGGGATGATGGGCATGTCTGGGATGA
>TBL_comb47_HYPODRAFT_10000766_pt1 | contig 42589 bp, 27 predicted proteins | sample TroBogypolimnion_40_FD_10682 | JGI IMG/M metagenome (IMG submission 10682)
ATTCTGATCCCGTGCTGCTTCCGCTTGGTCGGGCGGGGAACCCGGTAGCAGACCGGTTCGTCCACCTCTGAGATAAGCAAAGCTAAGGAGCAGCACTCAGACTTCCGGCAATGGGACCTTCTGTGGAGCGTGCTGGGGAGCCCGGGCCGTTTGCCCGGGTGGCCTGTTTGGTTTGTAACTGTTCAGGCCGTTTTCACAGACGTCGTCCGCCGGGTCGTGGATGAGGCATCCGGGTGGGCTGAAAGGCAAGAGTCTCGCGGATGAGGGCATCCGCGTTCCTATGAGCAACCTGAACCGTTACCTGGGCTTGTGTTCGTTCGCGCCGGCAAATCCGAATCTCCGCTCGCCTCGCACCGCACTGCCCGTTACTCACTAACGTTATGCCCTTAAAGCTATCCCCTACCATCGGCTACGGTTGCACGGCCCTCGGTTCCTTCGTCTTTGTGGCCGGGGCTGTGGCCCAGGGGGTTGTGGCGCCGCCGCCGATGGATTTTCAAGTGGCTGATCCCACCTTGGCAGCCACGCGGACCGGCCAACTCCACGCTGGAGATTTGCTGGGGGGCNCCGCGACCCCGCCACCGGAGCCGCTGTTGCAATTGGGTCCGGTCAATTTCCGTCCCAACCTGACCTACCGATTCCTCTACGGGGACGGTATTCCCNCCCGTNCCGGTGTGAACACGACTACCGCCATCAACGAAATCTATCCNGGANTGGTCTTCGAGTTAGGCCCGCACTGGGTCTTGGATTACACGCCGTCCTTCCACCTCTACTCCAGCAGCCTGTTCCGGGACGTGATGGATCAATCCGTATCGCTCAAGGGNGGAACGACCTACCAGGACTGGACGCTCGGTTTGTCTCAAAGCTACGATTCGACCGATCAACCGATGGTCGAAACCGGGACCCAGACCAGCACGGAGACCTATGCCACGGCTNTCAACCTCGGCTACCAGTTCAATCAAAAGCTCTCGCTGGAGTTGGGCCTGAACCAGAACTTCCGGTTTCTGACGCAAAACCTCACCGCCTCGAACCTCCAGGATTCTCGCGATTGGTCCAGCCTGGATTGGCTGAACTACCAGGTGTGGCCCCGGCTCGGTCTCGCCCTCGGTCTGGGAGGAGGCTACATCGAGTTGGGTAGCCAATCGGCAGTCGCCTCCGAACAACTACAGGGGCGGGTCACCTGGAAGGCCACCGACAAGCTGGCCCTCGTGGCGAGCGGGGGAGGGGAGGACCGGCAGTTTCTCGATGGCAACCAGCCCAGTGCGATCACTCCGATCTTCGGTGTATCCTTGATGTATCAGCCCTTCGACGTGACCGCGGTTTCGCTGGACGCCAACCGCACCATCAGCCCCGCCTATTTCCAGAGCCAGATGACCACCTCCACCAGTATTACCGCTCACTTGCACCAGCGGTTGCTGGGAAAACTCTCCCTGGATCTCACCGGCGGGTACCGGGTCACGAGCTACGAGGCGACCACGTCCGCGGCCAGCACGAGTCGCGAGGACAAAGGCGCCACCTGGTCCGTCCGGCTGAGCGCGCCGTTCCGGAACCGTGGCGCCACCGCCCTCTTCTACCAGGCCAGCCAACAGTCATCGAGCTTCCAGGGCTATACCTATTCGAGTACCCAGGTCGGGTTGGAGATCAGTTACCGTTTTTGATGAGGACTATGATGGAGGAACTTAAATCGGCTCCAGCCTCGGCCGACCGGATCGGGGCGACCCTGCCGCCGCCGGCCATTTCGGGGAGGGTGGTGGACCCCGCGACTCGTCGTCGGGTTACAGGCTTTGTGGTTTTGACGGTGGTTCTGGCGGCAGCCTTTGCCAGGCCGCTGTACGACCTCGTTAGGTTTGCCCTTCACCATGATCTCTATTCTCATGTGCTACTGATCCCATTTATCAGCGCCTATCTCATCCGGACGAGTTGCCGTGACCTGGTGCTGAACTCCACTCCCGCGCGATGGTCGGCGGTTCTACCGCTGGTTGCGGGGCTCGGAGTATTGGCGGGGTACTGGTCAGCCGTTCACTCGGGCTGGCGGCCGACCAGGGAGGACTACCTGGCGCTCATGGTGCTCTCCTTCCTCTGCCTGCTCGCCGCCGTCGGTTTCGCTTTCCTGGGTACCCGTACGCTCCGCCAGTTGGCCTTCCCGGCCGCCTTCCTGGTTTTCACCATCCCGTTTCCCACGGCCCTCCGACAAGGCATCGAGACGTTCTTCCAGCACGGCTCGGCGGACGCCGCGGATCTGCTCTTCCGGCTGTCCGGGATGCCGATGTTACGGGATGGCATGGAGTTCCATCTGCCCGGGTTTTCGCTCGAAGTTGCCCCGCAATGCAGCGGCATTCACTCCAGCCTGGTGCTGTTCATCACCAGCCTGCTGGCGGGGCATCTCTTCCTGAAGTCGGTTTGGCGCCGGGGAGCGCTGACTCTGGCGGTGATCCCGCTGGCACTGCTTCGGAATGGCGTGCGCATTGTCACCCTAGGCCAGCTTTGCGTCCATGTCAGTCCGGACATGATCAATTCTCCGATTCACCATCATGGGGGCCCGCTCTTTTTCGCCTTATCGCTGATCCCCTTCTTCCTGCTGTTGTGGATGCTCCGCCGGTCCGAGAGGCCGCCAAGAGCGCGACAGCACAGCGCCACCGAATAACCATCCAGCAACGAATCAAGCCTATGCACTTATCGTCTTCAGCACCCTCCCCGGATCGCGGCCTGGTCTTTGGCAGGAGACCCATTCAGGCCAAGTACTTGGCACCCTGGTTGTTGATCGTCCTTCTCGGCCTTTCCGGTTGTTCCAAGCAAGCCAAGGTCAGCCGCTACCTGGCGCGCGCTGACCGCGACTTCCAGGCCGAGCGATATGACAAAGCGGAGATTGAATATTTGTCCGTGCTCAAGTCGGTCGGCCAGAACCCGGTGGCCATCCGCCAGTTGGGTTTTGTTTACTACGCCGAGGGACGTCTGCCGCAAGCCCTGGGTTACTTGCAGAAGGCCGCCGAGCTCGAACCAGCGAACCTGGATGTGCGCGTCAAGCTGGGCCTGCTCTACCTCTCCACTCACCAACCCCAGCAGGCTCGCGAGGCGGCGCTTCAAGTGCTCCAGAAACAGCCGCAAAACGAAGAAGCCCTGTTGTTGCTGGCCCGCGTGGCCACCACCAATCAGGTCCGGGAGATCACCCAACGGATTGAACAACTCCCCGCCGCCGCCCGCAACCGGGCCAGCTCTCACCTGGTCCTGGGGATCCTGGCCGTCCTCCAGCAGGACTTGACCCGGGCCGAGGTGGAATTCAAGGCCGCCGTGGCGGCCGACGCTAAGTCCAGCGAAGCCCTCATGGCGCTGGGAAGCCTGTACCTGGCGCGGACCAACCTGGCCCAAGCCGAACCCACCCTGAAACGGGCCGTCGAGCTGGCGCCGCTTCGGTCGCCGCTCCGGTTGAGGTACGCGGAGATGAAGGTCGTGAGTGGCGCGGCGGAGGAGGGGAAACGCCTGCTCGAAGAAACTACCCGCAAGGCGCCGGATTACGTGCCCGCCTGGGTGGTCCTTGCACAACTGGCGTCTGCCAATGCCAAGACCGAGGAGTGTGTCGGCCTGGTAACCACCATCCTCGCCCGCGACCCGATGAACTATGAGGCGCTCATGCTGCGCGGGAACCTGTCACTGGAGAAAGGTGACACCACCAACGCCATCTCCCACTATGAACGCCTCGCCAAGATCTACGACCGTGATCCCCAGGTCCAGTACCGCCTCGCGGTGGCGCACCTCGTAAACAAGGAGCCAGTCAAGGCGGGCGCCAAGCTCAACCGCGCGTTGCTCATCAATTCCAACTATGTTGATGCCATTCTCCTGCAGGCTGAACTCAACCTCCGCCAGGGCAACTCGGGCCCAGCGGTGATCTCGTTGACAAAACTGTTGAAACAGTCGTCCCAGATTCCCCGCGCCTATACGCTGCTCGCCAACGCCTATCTCGCCCAGAATCACCCGGAGGACGCGGCGGCGGTTTACCGCCAGATGATGAAGGCCTTTCCCAAGGAACCTCAGGTCCCCCTCCTGCTGGGCATGCTGTTGGAGCGCCAAGGCCGGACCGCCGATGCCCGCCAGGCCTTCGAAAAAGCCCTGGAACTTTCTCCCGAGTATCTCCCCGCCTTCGAACAGATGGTGAATCTGGATGTCACCGAGAAGCAGTTCGCGCGCGCGGCTGAGCGGGTGAAGCAGCAGATGGCCAAGGCCCCGAAGGCGGCCGAACCCTGGATGCTTAACGCCGGCATCGAGGTGGCCCAGGCTACGGAGTTGGTGAATCTCGCCAAGGCCAAACAGGGTGGTTCCGCCGCGCCCGCGTTGCGCTTTGCCGATGTGCCCGCCGCCATGCCACACGTCGAGCGAGCCGAGCAGGACCTCCTCAAGGCCCTCGAACTTGACCCCACGCAACGCGCCCCCACCCTGCTCCTGGCACAACTCTATGTCGCCTCCAACCAGCAGCAACTGGCGCTCGACCGGCTCAACGGCCTGCTGGCCAAGACCAACGACCTCGCCGCCCTGATGCAAATCGGCGTCATCCACGAAGCGCTCAAGGAGTTTCCGGCCGCGCGGGATGCCTACGAAAAGCTGCTCGCCCTCAATCCTAATTACACTCCCGCCCTGAACAACCTGGCCTACCTGTATTCCGAGCCGCTGCACCAACCGGACAAGGCCTACACGTTGGCCGAGAAGGCGCGCCAGTTGTTGCCCAACGAGCCTGCCGTGGCCGACACCTTCGGGTGGGCTCTCTACCAGCGCGGCGACTATGGCCGCGCGCTGGCCCTGATCCAGGAAGGCGCCGCCAAGCTCGCTGCCGATCCGGAGGTCCAGTTTCACCTCGGCATGGCCCACTACATGCTCGGCGAGGAAGATCCCGCCCGCGTGGCCTTGCAGGCTGCCGTTCAGGGGAACAAGGACTTCCCCGGCAAGGCAGAAGCCGGCCGGCGCCTCGCCATCCTGTCGTTTGACGTCAAGACCGCTAACCCCGCCCAAAGTGCGGAACTGCGCAAGCGACTGAGCGAAAGCCCCAATGACCCGGTGGCCGCTGGGCGATTGGCCGCCCTATTGGAGCGGGACGGGGTCTTTGACCAGGCGGCGGGCATTTACGAGACGGCCCTCAAGACCAACCCAAGGAACGTCTCCGGCATGGCGCGCTTGGCGGATCTCTACGCCAACCACCTCAATGATCCTCGCAAGGCTATCGAGTTGGCAAAGGAGGCGCACCGCCTTGCGCCGGAGGACGCGCGGACGTCGCATCTCCTGGGCCGGTTGGTCTATCAAACCGGCGACCATAAGTGGGCGGCCAGTCTGCTGGAGGAGACGGCCCGCAAACTCCCCAAAGATCCCGTCGTTCTCTATGATCTCGCCTGGGCGTATTACAGCCTCGGACGGGTCACCGAGGCCAAGGCCGCCATGCAAACCCCCGCCCTGGCCCCGACCTTCACCGGCGCCTCCGAGGCCAGACGCTTTCTGGCGATGGTCGCCGCCTCGGATAATGCCACTCCGCCCGAACAGACTATCGCCGACCTCGAAAAGACCTTGGTGGCCGAGCCCGCCTATGTTCCGGCCCTGTTCCTCTCCGCTCTCATCAACGAACAGCACGGGAAGTTCAAAGAAGCAGCGCCCCTGTATGACCGTATCCTGGCTCGATACCCGTTGTTTGCCCCCGCCACCAGGAACCTCGCCCTTTTGTATGCTGAGCACCTCGGGGATGACGCGAAGGCTTACCCCTTGGCGGTCAAGGCTCGCGAGTCCTTCCCAGCCGACGCGCGCCTGGCCCGGGCTCTGGGCATCCTGGCCTATCGCCAGGGCGATTATTCGCGCTCCGCCCAATTGCTTTCCGAGAGCGCCCGTAAAGCGGAGAGCGATGGAGAAGCCCTCGGTTATCTCGGGATGGCGCAGTATCGGCTCAAGCAGACCGCCCAAAGCAAGCAGTCCCTCCAGCGCGCCCTGGCGCTCAATATCCCGGCCAATCTCGCCACCGAGGCCCGCAAGGCGCTCACGGATCTGAAATAGAGCTTCCTGGCCGGTGTCTCGGACGGGGGAATGACCGTATTGCTCCTCGGCACGGGCATGGCCGGCCTCCGTTGGGTTCGCGGGCAAGCGAAGAAGTCGCCCTCGCGCCTCTGTGATGTTCCGTTTTGTGTGCCGGTAACGGTTCAGGTTGCTCATAGCAGCGCGGGTGCCCTCATCCGCGAGGCTCTTGCCTTTCGGACCACCCAGATGCCTTCATCCGCGTCCCTGCGGACGACGTCTGTGAAAGCGACCTGAACAGTTACGGGTGTCGAATGGAGTTCCCGAACTTCAGGCTGCGCCTGAAACTGGCTTGGTTTTCGCCTTAGCCCCAAACAAGGACAAACCGATGAAGAAGATCCTCCTCCACCTCGTTTTCATGGGAGCAGCGGCACTGGCCGTTGCGGCCGCGCCAATGGGTGGTCCGGACGTAGCCCCAGGAATTGCTTGGAATTCCTTCGGAGGCAAGTCAGCCGACATGGTCCGGGCGGAGGGGCGACTCTATACGCTGGGGAACATCGTCGCTTTGCCTGGGGCTCCTCGGGCGAATCTGTACTGGCGTTGGTGGGAGTCGCCCTATCTCGGGTGTGGTGATGGTCCGGGTGGCACACATTACCCCGTTGTTGTGATGGGCCAATCCCCGCCTCCTCCAAGCGGGGGGGCCCCAGCGATTCCCGTTTCCGAGGGCGGAACGACCACAGTTCTGCTCGGCATAGGCGTGCTCATCTTCGGTAGGGTTCGCCGCCGGATCTCGNGGTAGGNCGTCCTGTTCCTTCCTTCGCTCTCCTCACTCCTCNCTCCTTCCTCTTCTTGGTTTGCGGTTCGAAGATCGTCGCTCTGTTTTACAGTGTCGACAGACTTTACATAACCCTCAGGCATTCTCGAGCCCGTCCAGGGGGCCGAACACTTCATAACCATCTGGGAATAATCCAGTTGCACGAGTCCATAAGCCGTTATTCAATGGCTGGCACGAAAAACGCTTATCCTCTGCCAATAGCGTAGGGATAGTTTCCCCTAGAGGCGTGAGATGAAGAAGACATCGATTACGGTAACGGTCGGTTTGCTCCTCGGCGCGGACATGCTCGGGTTCGGCTCGGTTCGATGCCAGGTCAAGCTGTGACGCAGACATTCTGGTTTGAAATCCGATCGCACCGGGATCAGGCTGGCCCCCAGCCTGCTCTTTTCCTTTCCGTCGCCGGCCGTTCCCGCTCGGCGGAGAGGGACTCGAGGGGCAGGATGCTCGTCTTGGGTTCTTCGTTGGGCTTGCCCCAACGTTGCGAGTCGTCGCGTTTCCTCTAACACCGGTTTCAAATGGAGATCGCAGTTGTCCTTTCCTTCCTCGGCGCTTCCTGTGCGGTGGTGGTCACTTTGGCACTCGCCGCGTCTGAGCGTCGGTCCGTCCCCTACGGGTTGTTTCTGGCCGGCATGTCCCTCTTGGCCCTGGAGTGCCTCTGTACCGGTCTGGCGGCTGACGCGGTGATGCCGGAACAGAAGCGTTCTTGGCAGGAGTGGAGTCTCGTCGCCCTGGCAGCCTTGCCGGGACCATGGATCGGCTTCAGCATGAGCTACGCGCGCGGCGGTCGTGGGGGGTTGCTGGCCCATTGGCGTTGGCTGCTCGCCCTCGCCCTTCTGATTCCGGTTGGTTTGGTGGTTTGTTTTCGCGAGCACCTCGTGCTCCAGGTGGTCCAGCCGAGGCCGGCCTCCGACTCGGTGTTTCGGTTGGGGCCGCTCGCGTTGAGCGTGAATCTCCTCTTTCTGCTGAGTATCGTGCTGGTGCTGATGAACCTCGAGCGCACCTTCCGGGCGTCAGTCGGCACCATGCGCTGGCGCATCAAGTTCATGATTCTCGGCCTGGGAATGCTGTTCGCCGTCCGTGCCTATACCAGCAGCCAGGTCCTCCTTTTCCGGGCGGTGGATCTCGCCCTCCAGTCGCTGAATTCCGCCGCCCTGATAGTGGCTAGCCTGCTGATCCTCCGTTCCCTTTGGCGTACCGGCCATTTCAAGGTGGAAGTCTATCCTTCACAATCCGTACTCCAGAGCTCGTTCACGCTCATCCTGGCGGGCCTCTACTTGTTCATTGTCGGAGTGCTGGCCCGATTGGTCACTTTCCTGGGGGGACCTTCTGGGTTTCAGTTCCGCGCCTTCCTGGTCCTCGTCGCTGTAGTCTTGTTGGCCGTGATGCTGCTCTCCGAGCGGGCACGGTGGCGCACCCGGGAGTTTGTCAGCCGCCATTTTCAGAGACCGTTCTATGATTACCGTACGGTCTGGAGGACCTTCGCGGACCGGACGGCTCGCTGTGTCGAGCAAGGAGACCTGACCGTCGCAGTGGCCCGGTTGGCATCGGAGTTATTCCAGGCCCAATCGGTCACGGTCTGGCTGGCCAACGAGAACCGGGAGGGGCTCGCGTTCGCGGCCTCCACGTCCCTTTCCCCCGAGAAGGCGAGGTTGCTCCACCTGGACGCGGACGAGGCGCGGCAGGTCGTCGCGTCTTTAGTCGGCCAGGCCGATCCGATGAACCTTGACACATCGAGGGAGGTTTGGGTCTCGGCGGTGCGGCGCTGCCATCCCAATCAGTTTCCCAACGGGGGCGACCGGTTCGCGGTCCCGTTGCGCGTCGGGAATGAACTCATAGGCCTGATGACGCTTGGCGACCGTGTCGGCGGAGCCCCCTTTTCAGTCCAGGACTTGGATCTGCTCAAATCGGTGAGCGACCAGGCGGCCACCAGCCTGTTGAACCTCCGTCTGACCCACCGATTGTCCCAGGCCAAGCAGTTGGAGGCCTTCCAGGCTATGTCCGCCTTTTTTGTCCATGACCTCAAGAATACCGCCTCGACCCTTTCATTGATGTTGCAGAACCTCCCGGTGCACTTCGATGACCCAGGCTTTCGCGAGGACGCGTTGCGCGGGATCTCCAAGACGGTGGGGCATCTCAATGACCTGATCAGTCGTTTGAATCTCCTGCGGCAGGAATTGGTGCTTCATCCGGTGGAGAGCGATTTGAATGAACTGGTCACTGAATCGTTAAAGGGGCAGGAGCAAACGCTTGGCATCGAGGCGATCAAAGAGCTTCGCCCAGTGCCTAAGCTGTGCCTGGATCCGGCGCAGATCCAGAAAGTCGTGACGAACCTGGTACTCAACGCCCGGGAAGCTGTGGGTTCCAGCGGGCGGATTCACATCGGCACGAACCAGCACGATGGGTGGGCTATTCTGGAGGTCGCCGACACCGGCTGCGGCATGACGCCCGAGTTTATCCAGGAGAAACTGTTTCGGCCCTTTCAAACCACCAAAAAGAACGGCATTGGCATCGGGATGTTCCACTGCAAATTGATCGTGGAGGCCCATCGAGGGCGCATCGAGGTCGAAAGCGCCCAAGGCCATGGCACTACCTTTCGCGTCTGGCTGCCGCAGGGCTGCTGACAGTCCTTTATTAGTTTACCAAAACCCAAATGAAACCGGAATTGCTGGTGGTCGATGACGACGAAGAGATTCGCACCCAATTGAGGTGGGCCCTGGTCCAGGATTACGAAGTGATGGTGGCTTGTGATCGGCCTAGCGCTCTGGAGGCCTTCAGAAACCGCAAACCACTGGTGGTGCTTCTCGACCTCGGCCTCCCGCCCTCGCCAGCGAGCCCCGAGGAGGGATTGGCTACCCTCTCCGAGATACTGGCGGAAAACAGCCTGGTGAAGGTTATTATCGCCACCGGACAGGGCGAAAAAGAGGTAGCCCTTAAAGCCATCGGCGCCGGCGCCCATGATTTCCTGACCAAGCCTTTGGAGCTGGATGATCTGCGGATCATTCTCAAACGCACCTTCGACTTCGCCCGCCTCGAACGGGAGTATCGCCAGTTGCACGAACAACTCCGGACAGAGCCCTTCGAAGGCATGCTCGGCACCAGCCCCCAAATGCAGGCTGTGTTCAATGCGATCCGAAGAGTTGCCACCACCGACGCCCCCGTCCTTATCCTGGGAGAAAGCGGGACCGGCAAAGAGCGCGCCGCCTTGGCCATCCACCGGTCAAGTCCAAGGAGAAATGGTCCGTTTATTGTCATCAATTGCAGCGCGATCCCGGAGACACTTCTGGAAAGCGAACTGTTCGGGCATGAAAAAGGGTCCTTTACCGGCGCGCACGCCCAGCGCAAGGGGCGGATCGAGGCCGCTGCCGGGGGAACGCTTTTCCTCGACGAGATTGGCGAACTCTCGCTCGCCCTCCAGGTCAAGCTCCTCCGTTTCCTCCAGGAACAAACCATCGAACGAGTCGGTGGCCGGCAGGCGATCGAGGTCGACACGCGGGTGATCGCCGCCACCAACTCCGATCTCAAACGCGGCCTAAGTGAAGGGCGGTTCAGGGAGGACTTGTACTACCGCCTCGCCGTCGTGGTCATCCGTTTGCCCCCACTCCGGGAACGGGAAGGCGATGTTCTCCTCCTGGCCCAGGAATTCCTCCATCGCAATGCCCTTGCGAGCGGTCGAGACAACCTGGTCTTTGATCCGGTGGCGGTTAAGGTTATGAGCTCGCACTCCTGGCCGGGCAACGTCCGAGAACTCGAAAACCGGGTCAAACGGGCCGTGATCATGGCTGAGGGCAAGCGCCTGACCACGGAAGATCTGGAGCTATCCACCACCATATCGGCGCCGCTGCCAGGCAGTTTGAAGCAGGCCCGTGAAACTGCGGAACGGGAGCTGATCAACCAGGTGCTCCGCAAACATGCGGGTAGAATTGCCCCGGCCGCCGCCGATCTGGGGATCAGCCGGCCGACTTTGTATGAGCTGATGGAGAAGTTGGGCATACAGAGGCCGGATCGAGGCCGTAGCGCGGTCGAGCCGGAATAACCGCGAACTGCCGCTTTCCCCCGTAGTCGGAACCGTGTCGTGCGTCCCCTCGCTCTGGCATTGCCCTGCCTGAGGCGATCCAACCTGCCGGGAATCTGAGTCGATGCGATCGGCGAGGCCTGCTGAAGCGTAAGAATCACCGACAACGTCTGAATTCAGTCGTAGCACATTATGAATAAACAACTTGTGTCGGACAACAGACAAGTAGAGCGCGGGAACCGTCGGTGGAGTTTACAGTTCCTAATCAGACGCCTTCGCCTCGGAGGATCAGCAAAAACTTATTGCAACCAGTTTATTGAAAGTAATTTAGGTGTCTGTATTCGGTTCTAATAGGTGTTAAAAAAACCAATAAATCTGTGTGGCACACATATTGCTGTAGGTGAGGTACTGGGTTCTAATGGGAATTCCCAGTAACATGAGTGCTTAACCAAAATACAACAATGAAAAAAAGAATGGTTCTTGCTCTGGCCGGTAGCTTGCTGCCTGCGATGGCGAGTTTCGGTGCGACGGTGACAGTGGGATGGTCAGCTTATTCGGCCGGAGACGGGGAGTTTCAGGCCACTCCCCACGGTTGGGATCCGATAGGCAGCTACAGTCCGTTGGCCGCATGGGGCGGTAGCTTCCAGACGTTTTGCATAGAAACCGACATCTATTTTGCACCGGGTGCCACGATGGGTGTTTACCTCTCTCAGAACACGATGCCGCCTGCCCCCCCGGAGGGGGGACGTGGGTATCTAACCAAAGGGGTGGCATACCTGTACTATGAATTTGCCACTGGCAAACTAACGGGATATGACTACGCCAATACCTCAAGCCACGCATACGGCGACTACAACGGACGGCAAGCCGACGCGCGACTCTTGCAAGAAACCCTGTGGTATCTTCAGAAAGAGGGCTCGGCACCAGGCTCCGATAAGTTCCTTTCGCTCACCACCGGGCTCACCGATCCTACCGCTCCCAACGCTGGGGCTTACCCTGTCCAAGTCATGGTCACCTCCGGAGGGTGGGATGCGAGTGGTTACCCGCTGAACACTTACAACGGCGAGCAGTATGACCAGAACTTTCTAACGTTGCCGGATGGCGGTGTGACCGCGATGCTCCTCGGCATGGGCCTGGTCGGCCTCGGTTGGGTTCGCCGACAAGTGAAGCGGTAGTCCCCCCTGATTCGCATTGAGAAGAACGAAACCCCAGGAGCAGGCTGGCCTCCAGCCTGCTCCTTTTTCTTTTCGCTGTAGGCGGTCCTCGCTCTGCGCCAGGAGTTTAGGCAGTAGCGCTGCGGCTTTACCGCAGCACATAGCAGGACGATAATTGCTATTGAACCAGGCGCCACCGGTCTCAACGTCGGTGGCGTTTTTGTTTTTCGAGGGTCCGAAATGGACTCTGATCGCGAAACACGCGTCTGGGCCAGGCACCGGAAACCGCTTGCCAAGTGCCAAAGGCACGATTAGGTTCAGATCAACAAGCACTGATCTCGATCAACGCTCAGGTTCCGTCTTTATGAACAGGCCAGACGCGATAGCAACGGGCAGCCCGCCGGGTGCAGGCGGCCAACTTGGCCGACCAATTCAGCCTTCATCGGCCGACTCCCCTGCACGTGGAACCGCCGCCGCCCCATCCCAAGGCCTTAATACTGCCGAAAAACCGCGCGGGATCCGCGTTGCCAAACACCGCGTCTTTTCGCTCGTAGCCGGCAAGCAGACCGAGTTCGAGGTATTCGCTCTGAGCGTCGGGGAAGAAACCATCGAGCTGTTGCCCTTCAAGATCTGGACCCAACTGGACCATTTCAAGTGGACTGCCCGCGGCTGGCTGCCCGGAGATCCGCCTGGCCTCGAGGTGGGCGTCGACCATATCCGACTGACTGGCAAGAGGATCGCCACGAGCGACCCAGCCGGCTGCGACCAGCTCGAGCGGCTATTCGCCGAATGGTTGGCCCTTGAGCAAGATCGAGGCAAGCCCCGCCAGAGTTGGGCGGTGCCTACGGCGCCGGCGGCGCCCACGGACACTCACATACGCTATCACGTTGAAGTTGACAAGCGAGGCCAGGTCCACATTCACTGCCTGCGCGGCAAGGAGACCCTGGCAACCATCGGCTTGGCGCCTGCCGGATTCAACAGCCTGTGCCAGCAAGGCTTGATGAAGAAGATCCATAAGCTGGCGGCGGGCGTCCTGCACGATTGGGTGGAACTGGATGACGAGTTGTTCAGTTTTGAAAAGGGCCGCAACGATGCCACCCGGCTCGAGCAAGTCCTCAACGAACGCTTTGCGCCGGTGAGCGGAGCCATCGGGGCCAACGAAATCTCCGTCTTGTTGAATCCGGCGTCACCGACGGGTTTCGATCTCCAGTTCCGTGCGCACGTGGCGGGCGTGCTCGGCGTGCACCGTTACCATTTGAGCGATGAGGCCTTGGAATTGCTGCAAGACCCGATCCACTGCGGCCTGTTGCAGCCGGGGCTCATGGTGAGGCTTACCCCGCCCTACCTCACCTTCAAACAAAAGACCGCTGACGGCGGTGAACAGCATCTCCGGGTCTGTCCCGAGACCACGCTTAACCTGCAAGATGAGGATGGGATTCCCAAGACCATCGACCTGAGCCAGTCGTTGTATTTTACCCGACTCAGCCCGCATGAATTGACCGCCGTGTTCAACCACCCGGCGATTAACCGCCATGCCGCGGCGGTGCCACCCGCCCAAGCGGGCCATCCGGCACCCACTGTCGGCGAACCCCCTCGGCCCCAGGCCCCCGCGGCGCCCGTGGCGGCAAGTCCAGCCAAGGCTCATCCTGTGCCGGACGCCCCCCGACCCGTGATCGAGCCCACTCAGCCTAAGCTATCTGGCGGGTCGTCGCCGCCGTTGATCGGGCCGGCGACCGTGCAACCCGGGACACGGCCAACACCTGCGTCCGCTTCGCGCACGTCGCGGGCCGGGGCACATCCCAAACCCACCCCGAACCTTTGGTTGCGCGGAATCCTGGACCAACCGGCCGTGCGCCACGATTTTTTTGCCAGCCTGGTCTATTACCGGCTGGCGGAGCGGTTTGGCAACTCCTCCGAGGGAAAGTTCGGTCCGGCTGCTTGTTGGTACATTGCGTTGGGCGAAGTGGATGATTTCGATCATCCGGCCTTCAAAGGGGTTTTTCTCACCCAAAGGCGCGGATTGGGCTTTCGCACTGAAGGCCAGATGGTGCGCTTCTACAACGAGATCGTCTTTCTTGGGCCCCAGCAGTACACCCTGGAGGGCATCGGCATCCGCCTCCTGGCGGTGGGCTTGGATGCGCGTGAGCGGTTCGTCTTCATCCTCAGCGATGGCTACCGCGCGAAGTTCGGGGTGCCCGACGCCACGCTAACCGAGGTGCTGGACCGCTTGAGCGAGTTTGGCGCCGTCGTGCTCAGCGTGTCCGAAGTCCTGGCCAGTGCCGAGCCCCTCACCGTCCTCTGGACCGCCCCGGCGGACCAAGTCAATCCCGACCAACCCGAAGCGCGCGAACACCTCCCTCGGACCGACGATTCCGCGGTCCCTGGCGAGGCCTGACGACCCGCCAGCCCATCCTGGCGAACGGAGCCGATCCTGGTGCTGCGGGAAGTGGGCGGCGGGGCGACCATCTACGGTTCTACGCCTGCAAACCAATTCGCGCACACCAACAGCGTCAGCGGCGATTTCGGGACCATTGGCGGTAGCGCGCGCTTCGTCACCAGCGGCGTGGGCTTGACGGTGGATGGTCCGGTCAGCGCCACGAGCACGATTTACCTTTTTTGGAAAAGGGTTGACCGGCCCCGCACCCTCTTTGCATCGCGTCCTGTCCATCGTTTCCTCCTGTTCCCACGGCTGAATCAGGGTCACAGTTCCTCGAGCAAGGTTCGAAGCGTCTTCCAGACGGCGTGCCGGGACTCCTCGGAGCTGTCGAGCTTGAGCCCGGCCGGATCGATCTTCGACATCAGCCGTGCGGTGCGCGCTTGGAACGAAAGATCCGGAAACCCGATCGGTGAGGCGAGGAACACCACCAGGCGAACCGGAGCCCCATTCCAGGCAATATCCCGGCCGCTCCAGAAGATGAAAAGTGTCTCCTCTTTCAAGCCCTGGAGCGAACAGTGCAGGTAAGCAATCCGCTCGGGAAAGAGAATGAATTCGGCCTCGTTGCGGGTTTCGTAGCGGTTGTCCGCGAGCATTTCGTCGAGCAGTTGCTTGATTTCCTCCGCCCGCAGCCGTGTCACCGCCGCCAGATGAGGCAAGATCAGCGCCAGCGCACCGTCCCGATCATCCGCATCGCAGCGCGGCAGGCGCTGCAGCCTCCCCGCCGTGTGCTCGAGCAGCGGTTTCTTGGGCCGTTGGCGGTTGGCCAGCACCACGGCCCGTTTGAGCAGCGGCCCGACGATCACCGTGGAGACGATCGCAGACACGATGATGCCGCCCATTAATCTCGTGTTGATGAGGCCGATTTGGAGGGCGACCGTGCCAAACACGATGCCATCCACCCCGCCTGGCACAAAGGACCAGCCGATGCCGTTGAGTTCGCTTTTCGGGCGGCCGGCCAGGCTGGCACTCCAGCGCGCTCCGTAGTATTTGAGCACGATCGAGGCCGTCGTGATGAACAGGACGGTAACGATGCTGAAATCGGTGCGGAAGTCCGTATAGAGCCCGATGGTCACGAAGAAGACGGGAGTCATGACGAATTCCGTCAGGGTGGTGAGCCGCAGTCGCACGTCCTCCGAGATTTGCCGGCACGAACTCACGACGATGCCGCCGAGAAAGACACCGTAGTATTGCGTAAACCCGATCAGGTAGGTTGCGGTGCCCAGGCCGAAGGCGATGAGGATGAGCCACCAGTAGATGGTGGCTTCCCGGCGCTGCTTGGCCAGATGCTTGAATAACCGCTCGGCCTGGCGCGGGGCAAACCGCAGGCAGTAGAAGGTCAGCAGCGTGCCGACGACCAGGCAGACGACGGTGTGCACGGTCTCATTCCGCTCGCCGCGGGCGGTCTGGAACAGGAAACCGTAGGCCATCCAGGCGAGGATGCTGTTGAGCGCGTACCCGCACAGCATGGTCTTACCGATGTCCGTCTCGTTGATCTTGAGCCCGTTAAAGAGCCGGATGGCGATCACCATGGCGGAAATGGCCATGGTAATCGCCAGAAAGATCGCGAGCAGGTGGACCGACTGCCCGCCCGGCGGCGTGGTGTCGGTCACTTTGCAGAAGGCCAGGGCCAGCAGGTAGCCGAGCACCGCGGGGATGACCAGACCCCCGATGCCAAGCCAGGCTGCGGCTTTCCCGTTCTTGATCGCTTCGGCGGGCCGGATTTCGGATCCGCCCTTCACGAAGGTGAAGAGCAGCCCGATCATGCCGAAGAGCAGCAACGGCACCATGAACTCGGGCGCGCGGGGGAAGATCGAGTCGTGCAGGTCGGGCGCCAGCGCGCCGAACACGGTGGGCCCGAGCAGAATCCCGAGCGCCGTCTCACCCACGAATTCCTCGGTGTGGAACCGCCGGCACAGCGGGATGACCATGGCCAGCCCGATCCCGATGAGGATGAACTGGATCATGAACGTGGCGATTATCGGGTCGGTCACCGCGGGCGCGGAGGAGTTGTTGGTTACGGCTGCCGAGCACCGCTCGGCAAAGCCTGAAACCACCAACGCCGATCGAACCACCAGTTTCTTCATCCCGGGGACCATTCTATGGCTGCGCCTTAGGGTCAGGCAAGCGGCTTCGCCGACCTTGCCACGAGGCAAGCCGCGTTTGCCAATGAAGAAGGGTACTGTTCCGGTCGGGCACAGGGCGGTTGACCAGGTAGCGCGGGCGTCCCCTCAAACGCCCACGCCAACACGGGGCGAGACGCCCCGCGAACCCGCAGCCGGGACGGCCGCGCTGCCGGACTCACGCACCGCTGTATTGAGCCACCGTGCTGGTTCCGAGGACCGAGCCTGGTAGCGCCGGCGACCACCCCCGCGGGACGTCTGCGCCACTATCGCGCCGGCGAGAAATCGGTCGGAGCCAACAGTTCCGATCGCACCCCGTCCGGGACGGTCAGCGGGCCGTTGACCTCGGAGTCCGCCTTCGCCTTAACCCACTCGGGGTCGGCCCGAAAGGCCTTGAAGGACTCGGCGCAGGCCTCCGGACTCTGATGGGCCAGGAGGTAGATCAGGGTTTCTCCGGCGCCGTTTTTTGGTTCGGTGGGGACGAAGTAACCGAACTGCGCCATGCCGTGTTTGGCAAACAGCGCCGTGGTGTGGTTGCCGAACCGGGCCAGGAGGTCGCCGAGTTTGCCCGGCGCGGCGTGATACGTGCGCAGTTCAAACACCCGGGGCGGGTTGGACCGCTCGGGCGTGACCACGGGTGAAAACCCGGTGGCGGCCAGGAACACCGATTCCGCCTTGGTCACCAGCCTGCCGTTCTTCTCGGATTCCTTGGCCACAGCCTGCCAGAGCGGGTCGGCGGAGAACTCCTTCCACGCTTTCTCGCGGGCTTCGCGGCTGGGATAGGCCAGCAGGTAAACGAGCTTGTTCTCGGTATTGGTCAGCGGCAACCAGTAGCCGATATTGACCATCCCGTGGCTGGCGAAAATGGTGGTGGTGTGGTCGCGGAAACGCGACAGCAGCGCCTCGAGTTTTCCCGGCGCCGCGTAGTAAGTGCGCAATTCAAAAAACCGGGTTTCCTTTTCGGCGGCGACCACGTTGGTGAGCATCATCACCGACGAAACGAGCAGCATTCAAGAGTTTCATGCGCCTATCAAGCCGCTAACGGAGCTCCTTGGCAATCCGAAAAAGCCCGGTGGAAAAAAAAGGCGCCAAGCGCCCGCGAGCGGTTTCAACCACTGACCACCGCGGGTAGAGGCCCTTGAACCGGCTCGTCGCTTCCTGTGCCGCTGACGCACCGGGTGAAAGCCACGGTGTGCCTTTCGCGGCTTATCGCTCGGCCGGCCAAGCCGACGGACGAAGGTGTCCCCCACCGTGGAGGGTATGTTTGGGCAGAAGTTCCGCTTCGACTTTCCGATAGAAGTCGAGGTTTCGGACGATGGGGTGGCCTTTGCGCGACAACAGTTGTGCGACCAACTCGCGCTTCCGCGCAGAAGCCGTCCTCAAAGGCTGGGTGGTCGTTTTCATATTCGATGCGCTGGCTTCAGGGGGTGGTGGGTTTGACTATCGGGCCGCTTGCCGGGCTCCGGAACGCCGCCGCCTCGCCGACACCTTGGGCTGGGCGGTGGAATCCAGGGGTTTTCCGTTTTGCCCATTCTTGGCGGCCAGAAGTTGCTGTTCCGCCTTAAGCCAATGTTCCTGGTCTCGACCCTGTGGGCAGCCCTCCGCCTGCCAGAGGCCCCAGGCCACTCTGGCGATCTCGTCGTAGTTCAAGGTCATCATTGGTTCCGTTGTGTTCTGCATACTAATCTCTGGTCTTGGTTTTTTCCTGGTTCTCTGGCTCGCCGGTGGATTGGTTGGTCCCAGCGGTTGGCCCCGGAGTTGGTGCGCCCAGCCACGCGTGGTGCGGCACCTGGTAACCCAAGGCCTCCAGCGTCCCCCGAGTCACCGTCGAGCCTTTCGGATGCCCCGGCACGTCCGCAGTGAGGTTCCACAACTCTTGCGCCAACACATAGGGTTCGCCTGCGAAGATCGTTGGTGCGAGAAACACCGCCGGGGCCGGGAATCCTGGGTCGGGTTGGGTGGTCATGAGCCTGCCTCCTGGTTACCCGCCGACTGCGCCCGGCAACCCGTAGGCACCGATGGGATGCCATGGAGAATTGCCGGGCATGGGCACTGACCCCCGTGTCAGTGGCGCGGACCCCACTTCGTCTCCATTGGCGAAGAAATCCACCGCCCCCGATTGGGCGAGACTTTTGAGTTCCGAAAGCATGCCGCCGGTGGCGGCGTGATGGTTGGTGGCCGCGGGCAGCAAAGCCACCAGGGCCCGGGGACGAGAGCGATCGTCTCGGTTTGCCAGCCAGAGGCCGAGGTAGTCTTTGACCGCCTCGGGTAACTCCGACCCCGCGCGGGCGGCCACGACCATCAGGTCGGCCACCGCGGTTTCCCGGGCGGCCAGGCGCCACTGCGAGGGTGAGTTCAGCACCGCGAAATTCCAACAGCTAAAAATCAAACGACCTTCCGGTCCAGCCTCGCGCCCGACGCACTCCAATAGCCGGCAGGCTTGGGATGCGGTCGCGTCATCCTCGCAGAGTACCGCGACGCACAGGTCCTTCGCCCGTTGGATCGGCGCAGCTTCAGGATGCCTCAGAATCAATCTCACCGGGGCCAACCTAGAGCTTTATCCGGCGGCGGGCAATTGAGCGAACCCCCAATTATGTTAGGGATGGTGATTTAGTCCACCTAAAGCTTTTCCCAGGCGAGTCCGCCCGCGCGCCGCTTCAACCCCGTCCCGGATGCGCCAGGTCGTCCGCTTGGACGGCGAAGCGAATCAACTGGGCGGTGGTCTGGAGATGGAGCTTGTGCCGAATGTTGGCGGCATGGACGGCGACGGTTTTGGGGGCGAGGTGGAGTTGCCGGGCGATCTCGATTTGGGCCTTCCCCTGGCCCAAAAGCTGCAGGATTTCAAATTCGCGATCGGTGAGCAGTTTGATCGGCGACAGGTCGCCTGGGCAATGGAAGGAGAAGCGTCGGAGCAGGCTCTCCGAAACCTCGGTGCTCACATAGACATGTTGGTTGAGCACCTGCCGGATGGCCTTCACCAATTCCTCGGGCGGCTGCCGCTTGGTGATGTAGCCGTTGGCGCCGGCGCGCAGCATTCGCTCGGCATAGAGTGACTCGTCGCGCAGGGAGATGGCGAGGATCCGCAACTCGGGGTCGATCACTTTCAGGTCTTTGACCAATTCCAGCCCGCTCTTCCCCGGCAGCGTGATGTCCACGAGCGTCAGGTCCGGCGCCCGCTTCCGCACGGCCTGCATCGCCTGCTCGGCATTCTCCGCTTCGCCGCAGACCGTCAGATCGGGTTGCCGGTTGATGACGCTGCGCAGCCCCTCCCGCATCATCGGATGGTCATCCACGATCAGGATGGTCTTCTTCGTTCCTGCTGGGAACCCCCTCGGTTTGTGTACCGCCATAATGTTCCTTGCCTTGAGTGGCCCGCTGGCCCTCGTGGAGGGAGCTGTCGGCCGGTTGATGTACCGTGCATACGATCGTCGTGCCGCCGCCGGGCGGCTTCTGAAAGACTAGGGATCCGCCAATAGCCCCGGCACGGTAGCGCATGATGCGCAGGCCCATGCCGGGCTTCTTGGAGGGCCGAGCCGGCAGGCCCACGCCGTTGTCGTTGACCGCGATCCGAACTCGGCCCGGAGTTTGGGTCAGACTGATCTCGATGCGACTGGCCTTGCCATGTTTGATGGCGTTGGTGACGGCCTCCTGGGCGATCCGGTAGAGATGAGTTGCCACCGTGTTGTCTTCGATAAGAACCGGTTGTCGGCAGAAGAACCGGCAACGCACGCGGAAGAAATCCCGGGTTCGTGAGGCCAGCGCGGAGAGTGCCGCCATTAAGGCATTGGGCAGCGGCCGCACCGGATACAACCCGCGGGCTAGACTGCGCGTCTGCCCGATCGCCTCGTCCAGGGCCTCCAGGAGCCGGTCGGCCTGGCGCGCTTCCGGCAGGGACTTGGCGGCCAGCCTTTGCCGCAAGGTGTTGCCCAGGAACGCCGTGCCCACCAGAACCTGGCCCAGGCCGTCATGCAGGTCCTCGGCAATGCGCCGGTGCTCCCGTTCGCTGATTTCCAGGATCTCCTGTTCCAGGTGGACGCGGTCGGTGATGTCGCGCGAAAACACGCTCGAATACAGGAACTTGCCCCCGTGCCAAACCGACTGGGCATCCACCAACATCAGCCGGACGGTCCCATCCTGGCGTCGCCTGGGTAACCGCAGGTTGTTGACCGCCTCGCGGGCCGCCAAGCGCTCCAACAGATGGCGTGTTCCGACCGGGTCTGTGCAGAAGTCGCTGAAGCAGCGACCCAGGTACTGTTCCGGGGGGTAGCCCAGCAGGTCCATTTGCGCCCGGTTGGCCCGTAGGATTTGGCCGCTGGCCGACAGCCACTCCAGGCCGATCGGCGCGCGGTTAAAAGAACTCGGTCAGGTTGAGTTCGCTGCGGCGCAACGCCTGCTCGGCCTGCTGGCGTGCGGCCAGGTCGGAGAGCGCCGTGAGCGCAAACGAAATCTCCTCGCCCACCTGGGTCAGCAGGGCCACTTCGTTTTTGTCAAAAAAATCACCCCGCGGCGCATAGACCTGGAAAGCCCCGACCACCTGGCCGGAGCGGCGGAGGGGGAACGCCGCGACGTAGCGCAGTCCATAGCGCCGAGCCCGCTCGCGCCAGGGAGCCATGCTCGCGTCCTTGGCAATATCCTCGACCACCACGGGTCGGTTTTCCCGGATGGCCACCCCGACGGGCCCCCGGCCTTCCGGCTCATCTTGGGTCACGATGCGGATGTCTTTGAGGTAGCCAGCCACACCCGCCTGCGCCACGGGTCGAACCGCTCCATCCGGCGACGTCAGGCCCACCCAAACGAGTTTGAAACCGCCCCGTTTCACCGCGGCCCGGCAGATCCCATTGAGGAGGGTCTTCTGATCGCGGCTGTGGATAATCGCCTGATCCACGCCGGCATTAACCGCGAGCACGCGATTGAGTTGGGCGATGCGCTCCAGGGTGCGCTCGCGCTCGGTCACATCCACGGCGATGCCGCCGACACCGTAGATGTGTCCCTCGGCATCCTGGAGCGGGAACTTGGTTACGTTGTAGGTGCGGGGACCGCCGTCCAACTCATAGGTCTCCTCGAAGTCCAGTGGGGACCGGGCGGCGAGGACTTTCCGGTCGCCGGCCTGGAATCTCGCAGCTTGCGCGAGCGGGAGGAGCTCGGCGTCCGTCTTGCCGAGCGACTGCTCACGAGGTAAATGCAGGAGTTCGGCGGTCTTGCGATTCAAGTGGAGGTAACGGCCTTGCAGGTCCTTGAGGAAGATCAGCATCGGGCTGTTGTCCATGATTGCCTGGAGCCGCTCCTCGCTCTCGCGCAGGGCTCGCTCGGACTCCTTGACTTGGGTGATGTCGGAGAGACTCAGGCGGCACTGCTTCCGGGAACTGGCCTCGCTGCGCGCCGCGTCCAACTGGACGACTCGCCGCCGGGCCATCGCGTCCACCAATCCAGGTTGACCCGCTGCGGGGTGTCGGTGTTGAACACTTGGCGGAAAAGCAGGTAAAAGGCGTCCTGTGCCCCCGCGGGGATAAAACGCGTGAACTTCTGGTGGATGAGCCGGGCCCGGTCCAGGCCGAACAACTCGCCGGCGAGCAAGTTGGCTTCCAGAATCTCACCGTTGGCGTTCAAGGTCAGGTAGGCGACCGGGGCGAAATCGTAAAGTTCGATGTAGCGATCCCGCGCCCGCTCCAATTGCTGTTGTGTGCGGCGAAGTTGGTCGTTCTGCATCTCCAACTCGATCTGGTGGACTTGCAGTTCCTGCACCAACGTCTGGACGTCAGGCCCCGGCATCTGCGCGATTTCGCGGGGCGTCCGGGCCAGCAAGCTCTCGGCCTGCAAGCGGAGCTGTTCGGGAGGCACGGCGGGTTTGCGGCGGGCTTTCATGCGGTGAGATCCTTGCCCCGGCGACGGCGGCTCCCTTCGGTGGCGCGCCCGGGGGTCACGTCTTCGAAGGCCAGCAGAATCATCTCCGCCGCGCTGGACTCCCGCTTGAGCCGCCGCGCATTCAAGAGCAGTGTCCGTTGGCCGAGGTCCGGGGAATCCAGGTCCACTCGGAGTCCCTCGAAGGTGGTGTTCTGTGGCAAGACCTTTTCGAGCAGGGTGCGCAGGGCCGGGACGTTCCACTGCCCGCCGCCCAGTTCGTAAATTAACTGGCGCTCGACCTCCCGGGGGTTGGTCTTGAAGGCGTGATAGAAGGCGGGGTTGGCCGAAACCACGCAGAGCTGCTCGTCGAGCACCATCAGGGGCGCGCGGACTGTGGCGACGATGCTCTCGGCGTAGCCGCGGGCTTGCTGGGCGGCCTGCTCGGCGGTCTTGAGCCGATGGATGTCCACGAACGTCACGACCAGGCCTTCGATCACGTTCTCCGCGGTGCGGTAGGGTTGCAGCCGCACCAACCGCCACTCGCCACCCTTGGTTTGTACCTCTTTTTCCCGGGTGCCCAGCTTGCACAATACCTCCGCGGCGTCGGCCTGGAGTTGGTCGTATTGCAGGTTGGAAGCCAGGTCGCCAATCGGCCGGCCCACGTCCGTCGGGATGAGCTTGACCAGCTTGGTGGCCTCGGCGGTGAAGCGCTTAATCCGGAGCTCCTGGTCCAGGAAGATGGTGGCGATGCTGGTGCTGTTGAGTAGATTCTGCATGTCGTCGTTGGCCTGGGACAGGTCGTCCAGTTTGCCCTGAAGCTGGGCGTTGACGGTCTGCAATTCCTCGTTGAGCGACTGCATTTCCTCCTTGGACGTTTCCAGCTCCTCGTTGGCGCTCTGCAATTCCTCATTGGTGGATTGCAGTTCCTCGTTGGTGGATTTCAATTCCTCATTGGAGGTTTGCAACTGCTCGACGGTGCTCCGCAACGTCTCTTTAGCGGACTGCAGTTCGCGCTCCAGCTCGGGGAGGCGGCCGGACAGCCGCGGGGCCGGGCGGCGGGGCCCTTTGCCCCGGGGGGGCTGCGGCGCCGGTTCGGCCTGGAAGGTCACCAGGAACAAGCCCCGGAGCGACTCGGGCGCGGTGAGTTTCGTCACCGTCACCCGCACGGAAGCAAACCCTTGGCTGGATTTTACGGACACGCCTTCGAGGACGACTTCACCCGTCTGGGAGGCCGCCCGGCGCAGTGCCGAGGGGAGTTCCAGGCGCAACCCTTCGCGCGCCATTTCCAACAGGTTCAGGCGCGGCTGGCCGACGGCCGGCTCCAGATAATCGCCCGTGCGCCCGTGAATGTAGAGGATGTCGCCGCGGTCGTTGACGGTGACGCTGGCCGGCGCGTAGCGCGTCAGCAAGGCCCGCTCGATCATCGCGGAGAGCAGATGCTTCTGCACGCGTTCCGCCGCGTCGGTGGCCTCGCTGGGGCCGACCTCGGCCCGGGCCGTCCGCGGGCTGAATTTGGCCGGCAGGGCGGGGTCCTTGGCGACGCCATCCCGGGCGAAGAGTTTCCATTTCTTGTTCATAACGACGAAGTGGTCGCTCAGCCCGGTGAGGCTTTCCGAGGAGCCCAGGAAGAGAATGCCGCCCGGCTTGAGGGCATAATGGAATAGCGCGAGCAACCGTTCCTGGGTGGCGGCCTTCAGGTAAATGAGCAGGTTGCGGCAGGCGACCAGGTCCAGCCGGGTGAAGGGCGGGTCCTTCAATACGTTCTGCGGTGCGAAGATCACCCACTGGCGGACCTCCTTCCTGATCCGGTAGCCACCCGGCTCCTTGACAAAAAAGCGCGCCAACCGTTGCGGGCTCACGTCGCGCTCGATGCCCTCCGGGTAGATCCCCGCCCGCGCGGCGTCAATGGCTTCGGCCTCTAAGTCCGTCCCGAAGATCTGCACGGGCAGATGTTTCTTGAGCCGGTCCAGACCCTCCCGCAAGAGGATTGCCAGCGAGTAGGCCTCCTCGCCCTGAAGAACAGCCCGCCACCCACACCCGGATGGGGATGTTGTCCGGTTGCGAGGCCAGCAGCTTGGGCAGCACGCTTCCGGCCAGCGTCTTAAAGGCCTCCGAGTCGCGGAAGAAAGACGTCACCCCGATGAGCAACTCCTTGAAGAGGAGATCGAATTCGTGCGGGTTCTCTCGCAGCGGGCGCAGGTATTGCTCGGGACCCGGTAACTCATGCACGTTGATCCGCCGTTCGATGCGGCGGCGGATGGTGTTAGTTTTATAGACGGAGAAATCGTGGCCGGTGCGCGCCCGCAGCAGCACCAGGATCTTTTGCAGCGGTTCGGAAAGCGCCTCTTCACCCGTCAGCAAGCGCTCGGCCGATACCAGGTACGAGCCCTGGATGTAGGCGACCAATTGGCGGGGCAGTCGCTCCACCGGCAAAATATAATCCACCAACCCCGCGGCGATGGCGCTGATGGGCATCCCGGAATATTTGGCCGAGTTCGGCTCCTGGGCCATGGTCATCCCGGCGGCGCCCTTAATGGCTTTCAAACCGAGCGTGCCGTCCGTGCCGGTGCCCGAGAGCACAATCCCAATGGCCCGATCCTTCTGGTCTTCGGCTAGCGAGCGGAAAAAATAATCAATCGGCAACCGCAGCAGCCCGGGCTCGTCCGGCTCCATCAGGTGTAGCGCACCGTGCAGGATGGCCAGGTAACTTTCCGGCACGGACATGTAAACGGTGTTGGGCTCGACGGTCACCCCGTCGGTGGCTACTTGCACTCGCAGGGGGGTGAATTTGGCCAGCAACTCCGGCAGCAAACTCACATGGCCCGGATGCAAGTGGGTGACGACAATAAACGCGACGCCGCAATCGGGAGGCACCTGGGAAAAGAAGGCTTCCAGGGCTTGAAGCCCCCCGGCAGAGGCGCCCAGGCCGACGACGAGCAAGGGCTTGTCGGCCATGGCCGCCGGGTGGACGGTGGCGGGGCCGGGGGCTGACAGCGGTGGAGCTTTCGCCCGGGGCTGACGGCCGCGGGCGGCTTGCTTCCTTCCGGATGCCGCTATTGCTTCCCTCATAGACGCTATTCTCCTGCAGAATACGCACTCTGAATGAGAGTGAGCATACTGAAGCAGAACGGATTGCGCCAGCAAATAATGACGCCGAAATTGACAGGTTGGGGTGCGAGGCGCCTCGCTGGGCCGGCGCGGCCCCGAAACGGGGGGCGATCACCAATCGGTCTCGCGGTAGTCCTTCAGGAATTTGCCCCAGACATGCTCCCCCGTGTTGAAGCCGGCAATGATCGGATCCACGATCCGCGCCGCGCCGTCCACGATGTCGAGCGGGGGGTGAAACCGATGGTCGCGCACTTTGCGGGCGGCCAGGGAAACGGGATCCTCGTCGGTCACCCAGCCCGTGTCCACGGCGTTCATGTGGATGCCGTCGGCGTGATAATCGGCGGCGGAGGTGCGCGTCATCATGTTCAGCGCGGCCTTGGCCATGTTGGTGTGGGGGTGGCGAGTGGTCTTGAAGCGCCGGTAAAACTGGCCTTCCATGGCGGAGACGTTGACGATGTGCTTGTCGCGCTCCGGGGTGCGGAGCAGGAGGGGCTTGAGCCGGGCGTTGAGGATGAACGGGGCGACCGCGTTGATCAGGTGGACTTCCAGCAATTCCACCGCGGGCACCTCCGCGAGCTGGAAGCGCCAGGAATTGTGTTCCCGCAGATCCGTCTGCTGCAGGTCCTGGTCGAGTTTGGCCTCGGGAAACAGGGCCTTTTGCGGGGCCAGTTCGTCGCGCAGGAGGGGCACTTGCGAAAGCTCCGCGGCATGGGTGAGTCCGGCGATTTCGGAAGTGCCGGGTGGGGCCAGGACGCCGGCGCCCGACTCCGGCACCAGGTGGGCGCCGCGCAGGCCTTCGTAAGCGCCGAGCAGACGGCGCGCCGGCTCCGGCAGCGAAGCCAGCGAGCTCCGCTCCTCGGCCATCATGTGTTCGTAAAACTCGGGGGGGCGCCGCACGGTCTGGCAGGCGTTATTGATGATGAAATCCAGCCGTCCCCGGGTGGCCAGCAGGTGGGCGCAAAAGGCCTCCACACTCGGGGTGTGGCGGAGATCCAGGCCGAAAATCTCCAGCCGGTGACCCCACTGGGCGAAGTCTGGCTCCCGAGCGTACCGCGCCGCGGAGTCCCGGGGAAAACGGGTCGTTACGATCAAGTGGGCGCCGGAGCGCAAGAGTCGAATGCCGGCCTGGTAGCCGATCTTGACGCGTCCGCCGGTGAGCAGGGCGACGCGTCCGGTCAAATCAGCCGATTCCGTGCGCTTGGCGAAGTTCAGGGCGGCGCATTCCGGGCAAAGCTGATCGTAGAAATGGTGGAGGGTCGTGTGGTGGCGCTTGCAGATGTAGCAGTGCTGTGGCTCGATCGCTTCCCGAAAATCCGGGTTGTTCTCGACCTCGCAGGGCTGGAAGCTCGGGGCGGGCAGGGGATTGGGTGTGATGAACACCGGGCGGCGGCGCAATTCCCGGATGCCGGTCTGGTTGAGGGCCTGTTCTTCCCGCCGGACCTCCTCGGCTTTCCGCTGGCGTATCCGGGCCTTGACGAACTGGCGCCGCTCCCGGGGATTGGGCAGGAAGACCTTGCCCGAAGCCGCCAGCAGCCGGGCGTATTCCTCGGGGGAAAGCCCGGCGAGGAGCGAGCGGTTGGCGGCCGCCTGCTCCAGGATCTGGAGGGCGGCGCGGAGTTGTTCATCGGCGTGGTCAGTGTTCATCGGCGCAACCTGACACTAGACCTGGTACCAGCCCGCCAGTCAAGCTCAGGCTGTCCCGGAAAACCTCAATTTCCGGGTTTACTCTTGGCCTCAATCCGACATCATCTGTGTAACCCTGACCGGGCTTAATGTGGAAACGCGAAACCGACATGATCAATGCCATGACTACCTTACCCTTTCGTTTTGGAGCTGAAACTTACACCTGGTACATGAAGGACCAGGGCCGCGCCTACGCGGGGCGGTTGGGCCATATGATAGAGATTACGGCGCGCGCCGGGTTCGCCGGCTTCTCGCCCAGCCATTCCTGGATGGGCGACCTCTTCGATGGAGTCCGGCTCGAACGGGCCTTGAAAGACGCGGGTCTGGAACTCGCCGCCGTCGCCCTGGTGCTGCCCTGGAATCTGCCGGAGGAAACCGCCCGCGAGCGCGCCGAGGCGGACGCCACGATCGCGCTGCTGAAACGCTTCCCCGGCGCCACGCTCTGCACGGTGCAGCTGCCCGAAGGCCGCCATGACCTGGAAGCACGGCAGACGAATCTGGTGGCCAACCTCAATGCCGTCTCGCGACGTGCCGCTCAAGCCGGTGTGCCCGCCAGCTTCCATCCCAACTCTCCCCACTCCTCCACCAACCGGACGGCTTCGGACTACCGCGCCATTTTGGAACGGCTCGACGCGTCGGTTACGGGTTGGACGCCGGATGTGGGCCACATTGCCAACGGCGGCATGGACCCCATGGCGACCCTGCGTGAATATGCCCCGCTCATCAACCTCGTCCATTACAAGGACTGGGATGGCCAACCGGAGTTCGCGCTGATGGGCCAGGGCAAGGTGGACCTGGTCGGCATTACCCAGTGGCTGCTGGATCGGAATTATTCCGGCTGGATCGTTTGCGAGGATGAAGCTCCGCTGGCGATGGAAGACCCGGACCGGGTCGCACTGCACGACGGCAAGTGGATCACCGACCAACTCATTCCCGCCCTGAAACCCCGCGCCTAAACCTCGACTCGGAACGGATCGCCTATGCCCAACATTTCCACCAACGGTATTGAACTCTACTACCAAGAGCGCGGCAGCGGCGAACCGTTGCTGCTGATCATGGGCATCACCGCACCGGGATCGGTGTGGGAATTGCATGCCCAATTCTGGCAGGAACGGTTTCGCTGCCTCCTGCCCGACAATCGAGGTGTGGGCGGCACCGACAAGCCGGTCGGACCCTACACCAGCGCCCTGATGGCGGATGACTTTGCCGGGTTGCTGGACACGCTGGGCCTGGAGCGCGTGCGGGTGGTCGGTTGTTCGATGGGCAGCATCATCGCCCAACAACTGGCGCTGCGGCATCCTCAGCGGGTGCGCTCGCTCGTGTTGATGTGCCCGTGGGCCCGCTGCGACAACTATGCCCGCGGCATCTTCGAGCATATGAAGACCATCAAGGCCCGCCTGCGCCCCGAGGAGTTCATGAACTACATCCAACTCCTGATCTTCTCCAAGCCGACCTGGGACGACCCCAAAGGGTTGGCGGACTTGATCGCCGGCCGCCGCGAGGCCGCCGAGAATGTCCAACCCCAGCCCTTGCACGCGCTCGAGGCCCAGGCCGCAGCCTGTGTGGACCACGATACCTTTGCCGATTTGGGCCGCATCCGTTGTCCGACGCTGGTAGTCGGCGGCGGCGCGGACCTCTTCACTCCGCCCTGGATGGCCGAGGAAGTCGCGCGCGGGATTCCGGGTGCAGAACTCCATCTGTATCCCGGCGCCGGTCACGCCTTCCATTGGGAGCGGATCGAGGACTTCAACCCGCGGGTCCGCAATTGGCTCGCGGCTCACTGAGCGCCCCTGCCAGGCGGACCGCGCCCGAGCCGTGCGGTTACTCGCCGCGCCCTGGTTTCCCCAAAGGCTAATCCCAGACCTGGCAGTCGAACGGACGAGATCGTAATTGACAGTAACACTGTCACATGCTACACTCGATTCGTGAAGACCGAATACAGTCTCGAGGAACTCGCCCAAAGCGTGGCACAGTGGTGTCAGGACCACCACCTGCGACCGGCCAATGGGCAAGTCGCCGAGGCCATCTCGGAGCGCACCATTCGTTATTACCGCACCCTTGGGCTCCTGGACGCCGTTCCCGGCGCGTATTTGCGCGCGTTCACCGAGAAACATCGACTCCAGTTGCTCGCCATTCGGATCTACCAGTCCCAGGGCTTCCCGCTCCGCCGCATCCACGAACAGCTTTATGGCCAGAGCGAGGTGGAATTACGCGAGTTTGTGCGCCAGGCGAAACAGCAACTCGAGGGAGTCCCCCGGCCATTTGAGGCCGTTACCCCCACTGAACGCTGGGCGGTGGTTCCCCTCACCGATGATTTGCTGATCGTGTCGCGCCAGGGCCGTTCCCTGCCGGCACCCCTGATTCGCCGCCTCCAAGCGGTGCTCGCCGAGGCCGGTTGGCTCGGTGGTTCCGAGACCAAATGCAACTGAAAGACCATGCTTATGCCAACAGACCAGCTTCGCTTCGGGCTAATGCCCGTCCTTCATGTCGCGCGGGACCTTCCCCGCACCGTGCTGCCGTTGAAATCCGTCAGTTATCAATTTGTCGTCCGGGGTGGGCTGGCCGACGTGCAGATGACGCAGGTTTACCGGCAGGAAAATGCCCAGCCGCTCGATTGCGAATACCTGTTCCCGCTCCCCGCGGATGCGGCGGTCTATCGCTGCGAAGCGCTGGTTAACGGGCGCGTCATTCGCGCGCGCATCGAAGAGCGGGAAGCCGCCCGCAAGCTGGCGGCAGAAAACCAGGCCAAAGGGCGTCGCACGGTCCTGGTGGAGTCCGAGCGGGAAAACCTCTTCACCCTGAGCCTCGGCAATGTGCAACCGGAGGACGTAGTCGAGATGACGCTGGCGTATCTGCAACCGCTCCGCCGCCAGGACCGGCAGGTGTGCCTCGACCTGCCATTGTGCCCGGGGGTACGCTACATCCCCGGGCGGGAACTGCTCCGCTCCCAGCGCGGCACTGGCATGGAGAACGACACCGAGCAGGTGCCGGACGCCTCGCGCATCTCACCGCCACGCATCGATGCGGACCATCCCGACGCCGCTTTCGTTGACCTGGACGGCTGGGTGGACGCCACGTTTATCGAGGGCGGAGTGGCTTCGCCCACGCATCCACTGCACCTGGTCCGAGAGGGTCAGATGGTCCGCGTGACCCTGGCCCAGGGAGGTGAAGTGCCCGATCGGGATCTGGCGCTTCGCTGGCAGGAAGGCGAACCGGCCCGGGCTTCTTTGCGCGGCTGGACTTGCCCGGCGGACAGCTATCAGTATGCCCTGCTCGAACTCCGCGCCCCCGCCAGCCTCGAGGCCGTCAATGAGGTGCCGCAAGACGTGTATTTCCTCGTGGACCGCTCCGGCAGCATGCAGGGGCGAAAATGGGAGCAAGCCATTCAGGCCCTCCATGGGTGTGTGGGGGTCCTCGGCCCGGCGGATCGCATCTGGGTGACGTTGTTTGAGTCTACGTTTCAGGACTTCGATGCTGAACCGGTGACTCCGGCTGCGCTGCTCGCGGACCGGCGCTTCCGCGAACTCGTTTCGCTGGGGACGGCGGGTGGCACGGAAATGGGGCCGGCACTGCGCCACGTGCTGGCAAAGGTGAAGCAGTTCTCGAAGAAACGTCCCGCCGTGCTGGTGCTGCTCACCGACGCCGAGATCGGGAACGAAGGAGAGATCGTGTCGCTCATGCGCGAACACCCGGAACTTCCCGTGCATTGCTTCGGGATTGATACCACGCTCAACGATTCACTCCTCTTGGATTTGGTCCGCCAGCAGGGGGGCACCTTCCACCCGCTGGCCCCTGGGGAGGATGTCGCCGGGCGTGTCACGCAACTCGGCCGCACGCTTCGTCAACCAGTCCTGGTCAGTCTTCATCTGCTCGAGGAGTGCGAGCTGGCAGCCGGTGCCATGCCTAACCTCTACGCCGGACAGATTCAGTTGGTCAGTGTCCGTTTTCACCAGCCGATGGAGTCCCACCGGCTGACGCTGACGGCCCGCGACCATCGCAATCTGCCGGTCAGCCTCGTTTTCCTTCTCGATTCGGTATCCGAGGTTTCGCCGCGCCTCCGCTGGTGCAAGGAGCGGTTGGTCAGCCTTGTGGCGAAGGCCGACCCGGCCGCCGCGATCGCGCTCTCCCGTGAGTCCAACCTCCTCTGTCCTTTCACGGCCTTTGTGGCCTGGGATGACCAGGAAAAAGTCGCCGTGGCGGCCCACCGACTGGTGCAACCAGCCTTGGCACCGGAGTATGCCGCTGGCCCCTTGGCCGACGCCTGCATTTCGCCCTGTTTCCTCAGCGCACCAACGCGGTCGGTTGGCAGACACCGCGCGCGACGGGGCCCGCAAGGCGACGGTGTCCCGCCTGAGTCAACTCCGATAGCCGCGCTGGCAATGCGGATTGGCCAGTTCCTCTCGGCCACCAGCGATCTGCCCCAGAGCGGCGATTGGACGCCGGATCTCAAGAGTCTGATCGATTGGTTGAAGCAATCCCCTGATCCTGCGGGAGTGGCCCTGATCGGTCAGTTGCTGGATGAGTGTGAGCGCCTGACCGAGGAATGGCATCGCTGCCAGGAACGGCTCAACCAACTGAGCTCGCTGCTGGCGGACGAACTCGAACACGCCGCCCGGACGCTGCGCGAAGCCCGCCGTAGCGCGACGAGTCGGGCGTCCTTTTGCGACGACGTTCGGGCTGCCCTGTCACACGCCAGCTCCGGAAGCACTCGCCAGGAACTCGAAGCCACGCTATCCGAAGCGAGCCGGCTGGAGCGCCTGATGATGGAGCGAATCGAGCGGTTCTTCGGGCGGCGCCAGCCTCCCGCGCCGCGTTCGGCGGGAGCGCCGGTGGCTTGACACCGAGCGCCCGGTGGCGAAGAGTGTATAATAATCGTTCGTTATAACCTTAATGCCGCACCACTTACCGCAGCCTGAAAGCGGGCGCTGGCCCGCAGCCGCGCTCTGGGTGCTGGCTTGGCTGGCCTTCACGGGGCCGGTTTGGGCGGCCGGCGCCGGTCGGGAGACCCCGACTGCGGTGGATTTCGACCGGGTGATTCGGCCCATTCTCAGCGAGAACTGCTATAAATGCCATGGACCCGACGACGGGGACCGGAAGGCCAAACTCCGATTGGATCTCCGCGCCGAGGCGCTGAAGCCGGCCAAGTCCGGCGCGATCGCCATCGTGCCAGGCGCGCCGGCGCAGAGCGAACTGATCGCTCGTCTCACCGCGGCGGAAGAGGACGATCGCATGCCGCCGGCCGCCACCGGGAAGACGCTGTCGCCGGCGCAAGTGGAAGCGCTGCGCCAATGGATTGCCCAGGGAGCGCCCTATGCCACGCACTGGGCGTACGTCAAACCCTCGCGTCCCAACTGGCCCGCCGTCCGCCATAAAAAGTGGCCACGAAATCCCATCGACCGGTTCATCCTCGCGCGGTTGGAGCGGGAAGGCCTGGTCCCCTCGCCGCCGGCCGATCGCCCGACGCTGATCCGGCGCGTGTCGCTCGATCTGACCGGGTTGCCACCGACGATAGAGGAAGTGGACGAGTTCCTCGCGGACAAAAGTTCGGGCGCCTATGAAGCGCTGGTCGATCGCCTGCTCGCCAAGCCTGCGTTTGGCGAGCATTGGGCGCGGATGTGGCTGGACCTGGCGCGCTATGCGGACTCCGCCGGGTATGCGGATGATCCCCCGCGAACCATCTGGGCTTATCGCGACTGGGTGATCAAGGCGTTCAACGACAACCTGCCCTTTGATCGCTTTACCATCGAGCAAATCGCCGGCGATCTCCTGGACAACCCGAGCGAGGAGGATGAGGTGGCCACCGCGTTTCATCGCAACACCATGACCAACAACGAAGGCGGCACCACCCCCGAGGAGTTTCGCAACGCCGCCATCATCGACCGCGTCAACACCACCCTGTCGGTGTGGATGGCCACCACGATGGGGTGCGCCCAGTGCCACACCCATAAATACGACCCGATTAGCCAGCAGGAGTATTTTCGCTTCTTCGCGTTTTTCAACAACAGCGCCGATGCCAACCTCCGGGATGAATCGCCGCTGCGGGACGTGACGCCGCCGGCCGTGACGGCGCGCCGCGCGACCCTGCAGTCGGAAATCCGGGAGTTGGAGCGCGCCCTCAAAGCCGCCGCCACGAATGCGCCGACGGCAGCCACCGGCGGCGCCGATGCGCCGGACGGAGCGGCCCGCTTGAAGCGCCTGCGAGCTGAACTGCAAGAGCTGGTCCCGCTCACGGTGCCGGTGATGCGTGAATTGTCCGGCGACAAACGCCGCGCGACCCACATTCAGATTCGTGGGAACTACCTCGCCCTCGGGGACGAAGTGAGTCCCGGGGTGCCGGCCGCGCTGCACCCGCTGCCGAAGGCTGCCCCGCTCAACCGGTTGGGGGTAGCGCAGTGGCTGGTGGATACCAATAATCCGCTCACCTCCCGGGTCATCGCCAACCGGTTTTGGGAGCAGGTATTCGGCGTGGGCATCGTGCGCACCAGCGAGGATTTCGGAACCCAAGGCGACCGGCCAACCCATCCGGAGCTGCTGGACTGGCTCGCGACCGAATTGCTGGCGCGAGGTTGGAACGTGAAGCAATTCCTGAAACTATTGGTGACCTCCGCGACGTACTGTCAATCCTCCCGGGTCACGCCCGAATTGGCCGATCGCGATCCGGACAACCGGTGGCTGGCACGCGGCCCCCGTTTTCGCGCGTCCGCCGAGCTCGTGCGCGACCAGGCTTTGGCGGTGAGCGGCCTCTTGAGCGGCAAGCGCTACGGCCCCCCGGTTCGGCCACCGCAGCCTTCGTTGGGGCTGACCGCGGCCTTCGGTGGCTCATTGGATTGGAGCACCAGCCAGGGTGAGGATCGATACCGGCGGGCGCTCTATACCGAGTGGCGGCGCACCAATCCTTATGCCTCGATGGCGACCTTTGATGCGCCGACCCGGGAAGTCTGCGCCTTGCGCCGTCCGCGCAGCAACACCCCGTTGCAGGCGCTGGTTACGCTGAACGACCCGGTTTATGTCGAAGCGGCGCGAGCGTTGGGCCGCCGCCTGGCCGGCCTTCCCGGATCCATCGCGGACCGGGTGGGTTATGGATTCAAACGCTGCCTGGCCCGGCCAGCGACTGCGGCGGAGTTGAAGCGCCTGCTGGAGTTTTACCAAACGGCCCGGTCGTATTATGAACAGAAGCCGGATCTGGCCCAGGCGATGGCCGCGCCCGAGACGGAATCGCCGCCGGGAGCGACGACGGTCTGCGAGCTCGCCGCCTGGGCGGCCACTGCCAACGTGCTGCTGAACCTGGACGAAATGCTCATGAAGCCCTGAGGCTGAACCACGATGGAACCACCGATCGAATTATTGCAAGGGATCACCCGCCGCAGTTTCTTGCAGACCGCCGGGCGATTCAGCCTGGGGGCGATTGCGCTGGCCAGCCTGGGGGAGGCGGGGCCGGGGATGGCAGCCGGCGGCGTCGTGAATCCGTTGGCGCCCAGGCGGCCCCACTTTGAGCCGAAGGTCAAGCGTGTCATTTACCTGCATATGTCCGGCGGGCCACCGCACCTCGACCTGTTTGATTACAAACCCGAACTCGTTAAACGGAATGGCCAGGACTGCCCCGACGAGGTGTTGAAAGGCCGGCGGTTCGCCTTCACCTCGGGAGTCCCCAAATTGATGGGCACACCGCGGCAGTTTGCGCAATACGGCCAGGCCGGCGCCTGGATGTCCGATGCCATCCCCAACTTGCAGAAAGTCGCCGACGAGTTGTGCGTCATCAAATCGCTCAACACCGATCAGTTCAACCACACCCCGGCGGAATTGCTCTTGTTTACCGGGTCGCCTCGCTCCGGGCGGCCGTCGATGGGTTCGTGGGTGACTTACGGGTTGGGGAGCGAAAACGCCAATCTGCCCGGGTTTGTGGTCTTGATTTCCAGCGGGGTCCAGCCTAGCGCCGGGCCCAGCGCGTGGGGCAGCGGGTTCCTCCCTTCCGTTTTCCAGGGTGTCCAATGCCGGTCCAAAGGGGATCCGGTGCTGTTCGTCTCCGATCCGCCGGGGATGGACCGCGAGCTCCGGCGGCGCTCGCTCGACGCGTTGCGCGACCTCAACCAGGCGCAGGCCCAAGCCTTGGGCCATCCCGAAACTACCACCCGCATCGCCCAATACGAGCTCGCTTATCGCATGCAGGTCTCGGTGCCGGAGGTGATGGATATCTCGCGGGAGTCGCCGCAAACGTTGACCGACTACGGGGCGGCGCCGGGGGAGCCCAGCTTTGCCAATAACTGCCTCCTGGCGCGACGCCTGGTCGAAAAGGGGGTTCGCTTCGTCCAACTCTTTGATTGGGGATGGGACTTTCACGGCACCAACGAGGGCGAAGACATCCGGGGCGGCCTGACTCGGAAGTGCGCGCGCATGGACCAACCCGTCGCCGCGCTCATTCGCGACCTGGGCCAGCGGGGGTTGCTGAAGGACACCCTGATCGTCTGGGGTGGCGAGTTCGGCCGCACCCCGTTCCGCGAGGGCCGCACCGCCGCGAGCAAAATCCTCGGCCGTGACCATTACCCGGATTGTTTCACCATGTTCCTCGCCGGGGCCGGCGTGAAGCCCGGCTTCGTTTATGGCGAAACCGACGAACTCGGCTTTGCGGTGACGCAGGACAAGGTGCCCGTCCACGACCTTCAGGCCACGATCCTGCATCTGCTCGGCTTCAACCACGAAAAACTCACCTACCGATCTCAGGGCCGCGATTTCCGGCTGACGGACGTTGAAGGCCGGGTCGTTGCCGATCTCCTGGCCTAGGCCGACCGAGGCCGCCTCTCCGCGATGGAAGTTGCCATGGCCCGGCTCAATTCTCGCTTGTGTTGTCAGCCGGGTTAACTGACATTATGCCAATGATTACCTCATCCCTGCGCATCGCCTTGGCCGGCTTCCTGGCCGCGGCGGGCCTCCTTGGTCTTCCTTCCCTGCGCGGCGCGGCCCCCGACGCCTACACGGAAAGCCCGGGCTCGGCCGGTGACGGGAGTGTGACGATTGGCCCCGATTACGCCCTGGATCCGGACCTGACGGACAAGGGCAATCCCAAGGGCAAAGGCTTCGAGTTTTCCCTACGGTTGGCCGACAGCAAGATCTTTCGCGGCGACGATGCGACCCTCACTCCCGAGAAAAAGGCGGTGCGCCGGGAGCGCAAGATGTTCGTTTACGTGCCGGCGGCTTACCGGGATGGAGCCAAGGCTGCCGTGCTGGTTATGCACGACGGACCGAGCCACCTGGACCTCGCGCGCAACGCGCTCGATAATCTCACCCTGTCCAAGGATCCCGACCGCAAGTTGCCTCCGTTTATCGTCGTCGCCGTGGAAAACGGCGGCAACGACGGCAAGAAAAGCGAGCGCGGCCTCGAGTACGACACCATGTCCGACCGGTACGCCCGGTTCATCAACGACGAAGTCTTCCCGGCGGTGCTCAAGCACCCTGCGATCAAAGCCGCCTTTCCGCATCTGGCCATCACGGACAATCCCTGGGGGCGCGCGACGATGGGGTGCAGTTCCGGTGGGGCGGCGGCGTTGACCATGGGGTGGTTCCGTCCCGACCTGTTCCGGCGGGTGATCGCCTATTCGGGCACCTTCGTCGCCCAGCAGGACGAGGATGCGCCGGAGCAGGCCAAATACCCGTTGGGGGCCTGGGAATATCACTCCGGGATGAAACTGATTCAGAACAGCGAGCCCAAGCCGCTGCGCCTCTTTACTCACGTCTCAGAAAACGACCTGCGCCCGAATGACCCCGAGGAAACGCACCACAACTGGGTGATGGCGGGCTTGCGGACGGAGGCGGCGCTCCAGGAAAAAGGCTACCACCACCGGTTTGTCTTCAGTCGCGCCACCGGTCACTGCGACCGCAAGGTCTTCGAGCGAACCCTGGTCGACACCCTGGTTTGGGTCTGGCGGGGCTACCACGCCGAGGAATAAACGCGGCATTTCCAATTCAGGAGGTGGCAGCCAGCCAAATGGCGGGGGGATCTGTCTGGCGTGGACCCGGTTACGCCCCTGGGACTCCGTTCTTGCGGAGAAAGTCTGGTTCCAGTTACCTCAGGCGCCAGGCTGGGGGCCAGGCGTGAGGCGGCGCCGAGCCAGGTCTTCAAAACTGCGTACCACCAGCGCTGTCCAGCCGGTCTGGTGGGTCGCGCCAAAGCCCTGGCCGGTCTCAGGGTGGAAATACTCGTAAAAGCAGAGCAACTCGCGCCAATGGGGATCCGCCGCGAATCGCGGGTCGCCTCCGTGACAGGGGCGGCGCCCCTGCGCGTCGGGAAGGAAGAGGCGCGCGAGGCGGGCATTCAAATCGGCGGCGACCTGTTGGAGGTTCAAGAGCCGGCCAGAACCGGTGGGACATTCCACGCGCAGGCTGTCGCCGTAGAAATGGTGGTAGCGTTCGAGGGCCTCGATGAGCAGGTAGTTCAGCGGAAACCAGATCGGCCCGCGCCAATTGGAGTTGCCGCCAAATAGGCCCGTGGTGGACTCGCCGGGCTCATAGGCAACGCGATACTCGGCGCCGTTGGCGTGGAAGACGTACGGGTGTTGGTCGTGGTGTTTGGAAAGTGATCGGATCCCGAACGGNGAGAGGAACTCAGCTTCGTCGAGCAGGTAGCGCAACACGCGCACCAGGCGGTCGTGCGAAGGGATGGCCAGCAGCCGGTGGCAGCGGCCCGAGCCTTTTCCCAGCGAGCAGCAGTAGGAGATGTGCTGGTTCAAATCCGGGCGGTGTTCGAGGAACCAACGGAGGCGTTTGTGGAACCCGGGCAGCCGTTGAATGACCTCGTCGTCCAGCACTTCCACCGCGAGCAAGGGGATTAGGCCCACCAACGAACGGACCTTGAGCGGGATGCGCTGGCCGTTGACCAGGAGTTGGTCGTAGTAGAAGCCATCGGCCTCGTCCCAGAGGCCGGTGCCGCCCAGGGTGTTCATGGCGTCGGTGATGGCGACGAAGTGCTCGAAGAATTTCGAGGCCATGTCCTCCGTGGCGGGGTTATCCTCGGCGAGTTTCAGGGCCATGGCGAGCATGGTGGTACAGTAGAACGCCATCCAGGCCGTGCCGTCGGCCTGTTCGAGGTGGCCGCCCGTGGGCAGCGCTTCCGAACGGTTGAACACGCCGATGTTGTCCAGGCCGAGAAAACCGCCGGCAAAAATGTGGTTGCCTTCCAAGTCCTTGCGATTCACCCACCAGGTGAAATTGAGCAATAGCTTCTGGAACACGCGCGAGAGGAATTCCCGGTCCCGGCGGCTTCCGGCCGTTACCATTTTGTACACGCGCCAACAAGCCCAGGCATGCACCGGCGGGTTCACATCCCCGAGGGCGAACTCATAGGCCGGCAATTGCCCATTGGGGTGCAGGTACCACTCGCGAAGGAACAGGACCAGTTGCTGCTTGGCGAAGTCCGGATCGACACTGGCAAAGGGAATCATGTGAAACGCCAGATCCCACGCGGCATACCACGGGTACTCCCACTTGTCCGGCATGGAAATGATGTCCCGGTTGTAGAGATGGGGCCAGTCGTGGTTGCGCCCCCGGAGGCGAGCCGCCGGCGGAACCGGCGCCTGGGGGTCACCGTCGAGCCAATCCCGCACGATGTAGTGATAGAATTGCTGGCTCCACAACAGTCCCGCGTAGGCCTGCCGCACAATGCGGCGTTCCTCCGGTTGGAGGTTCGCGGGCAAGCGCGCGGCGTAAAACGCTTCGGCCTCGCGGCGACGCCGTTCAAACGACGCCTCGAAGGCCTTGCCGAATGGCCGTCGCAACGCCGTCGCCCGGTTGGTTAGCCGCAAGTTTACCGTGGCCTGGCCGCCGCCGGGAAGGTCGAGCCGGTAATGGGCGGCCGCTTTGGTGCCAGTTCGGGCGGGATTGACCGCCGCGGTCCGGCCGCCCACGACGTACTCGTGAAACGCGTCTTTGACGTAAGGCGTGTAGGAGTCTGTGCCGAACAACCGGCGTGTGTTGGTCTCGTTTTCGGTCAGTATCCAGGTGGGTTCGCCGTCAGCCGCCAGCCAGAACTTGCCCAAGGTTTCATGCTCGGCCGCGATGGTGCCGCGGTCCAAACGCAGTCGCGGTTTCAAGCCGCAGCCTTCGTGGTGACAACCCCAGATCCACGTGTTGCGGAACCACAACGTCGGCAGCACATGGATCGTCGCCGCCGCGGCCGCGCGATTAGCGACGGTGAGGCGGATGAGGATATCATCCGTATCCGCCTTCGCATACTCCACTAGCACATCGAAGTAGCGATCGTGGTTGAACACGCCGGTATCCGCCAACTCGAACTCCGGCTGGTGGCGGTTGCGCCGCTGGTTTTCCTCCACGAGCTGGCGATAGGGGAACTCGGCCTGCGGATACTTGTAGAGCGCTTTCAGGTAGGAGTGCGTCGGCGTCGCCTCCAGGTAAAAGTAGCTTTCCTTGACGTCTTCGCCGTGATTGCCTTCGGTGTGCGCCAGGCCGAAGAGCCGTTCCTTCAGAATGGGGTCGCGTCCGTTCCACAGAGCCAGGGCAAAACACAGCCGGCATTCGCGGTCGGTGATGCCGAGCAAGCCATCCTCGCCCCAGCGGTAGGCTCGGCTCCGCGCCTGGTCATGCGGAAAATAGTCCCAACACGATCCGTCGGGGGAATAATCTTCGCGTACCGTGCCCCATTGGCGCTCCGCCAGGTACGCACCCCAGCGTTTCCAGTTCTTCTCCCGGCGTGCGTCGGCGGCCAAGCGAAGCTCTTCAGCGGTCATGGTTGAGTTAGCAGCCATAGCGGCGTTCTCATTTCTCGCCCATCCTCTCCATCAATACCTGGTTTCCCCGGCACCCGTCAAACTCGCCGTGAACGATCGGTTCCCACCCCCAGGGGATGGAGTTCCAATCCTCGGTGCTGGGCGCCTTTACCATCGGGCCGAAGTTCGGGTGCCAACCAACACCACTCCGGCTACGATATCTCGGGCTAGGGTTCGAAAATGAAACGGGCGCTTCCCTTGGGGGCGAGGCGCACTTCGGGTAGCACCGCCCAGCCGGGCTCCAGTCGCAGCCCCGTCGCCGGATGGCGGATTTGGACCCAACCGGCCGGCAACCGGACCCGTAGAGTTCGCGCCCAACGCTGATCGGAGTGGTTCTCCAGCGTCACGCGGACCTGCCGGGGGTTGAACTCACCCGAAACCAGGACGCCACCTTTGGCGGCCAAGTGGTGGAAGGCGACACCTGGCCGCTCCCACCCGGCGGGGATCGCCGGGAAGACCGTGAGCGAGTGCTCGTCATCCGGGTCCAAGAGCATCTGGTTGAGGTTGCAGATCAAGGCGGCATGAGCCGCGACCTCGGGTGTCTTTTTGAAGTCCTCGAAGTCACCAATCAGCTCCCCGAAGCAGGTATCGTCAAAGAGGGTAACGCCCGGTCGAATGGTCCGCTTCGCCCAAAGGTGGGCCTCGTCGCCCTGCCGGAGTTTCGCCGCGATGACGCCCATCCAGCCATTGTTGAATACGTAATTGCCGGTCTGCGAAGTGCGGAAGAGCGCGTAGCTGTCCCGGACCAGCGGGTCCTCACGGCCGATAATCTGGTACCACCAGAGCGGAATCAGCCACGTGGCGTCACCGGAATTCGCCTGTGGCATCGCGCCGGGTCCGACGGTCAGGACTTTCGCCCCCCCGTAATCGGCCGTCGGTAGCAAGACTTGGCTGGCCAATTCCGCCCAACCGTTTTCGGCGACTCCGCGACGCACCGACTCACGCAGGCCGAACCGGGTTCCGGCCTGTTGCACGGTCGCGGGCATGTACTGATTCAGGTAGGCATGGAAGTCGGAACGCCATTGGAGATCTTCAACGGACACTTGAGTGGTCTCCTTGAGGATCCGCCGCGCCAAGGGGCCGTAACGGTCATCACCGCTCCCATCGACGTAACTCAAAGCCAGGACGGCGGCGTTGTTCCCCGCGAAGTCTTCCTGCGCCCAAATGCCTTCGCCTTTCGTGGGCGGAGTGAGGATGGTGCCGTCGTAGCCCATGAGGGGGCCAAACTTCGCACCGCCTGTATAGTGGACCGAGGTGGTGTGCAGGGTAAGGCCCTCGGCGGCGTAGCGCTCCGCGCGCGGGAGCGCGCGTCCCAACCAGTCCACCACCCGCCGGGCTTCATCGAAATGGTGCCCGCTCAGGAGCGCCATCTGGTCCAAAACCAGATCATACTCGGGGCAGATCGCGCCGGCGAAACTCTCGACGCTGGTGCCGTTGCAGCCCGGCGGGATGTCCGTCCGGCCAAAGAACACCCCCAGATAATAGGTCGATCGCGCATACCAGGAGGCCAGGTCAGAATCCGGCAAGCGGACGGCTGATTGGCCGTAAAAAGCCTGCCACCACCGGGCGGTGTCCCGGCGGAGTGCGTCGTATCCGCGGGACTTGGCTGCAGCCGCTTTTTTCCACGCCGCGCCGACCGAGTCGGGGCTTTCATAAGACGAACCGGGGGCGATATAGAGCGTGAGTGCCTTCCGCGCCCGGGTGGCGCCCAGCACGAATCGTTGCTGGTCAATCAAGGCGTCCGCTCCGTCACACGCCACCGCCAGCGTGGCAACGCAGGATTTGGGACGATGGGCCACCACGACCAGGCCGGCGGGTTCCGTCACCGCGGCGCCCGTCCAGGGGGTTTGCGGGGTGGCGTAAACCCCTTGGTTGAGATAGACCCGCACCGCTTGGTTGACCCGCACCCATAACTGGAAGGGCCAAGCGGACTCCGGACTATCGGTGATCCGAATGACGAGCACCCCGTCAGCGGTGACAAACAGCTCCCGGTGACTTCGGAAGCCCTTGGTCGCCTTTTGGCGAAGGCTCTGGGCATCCCAGTCAGCCTTGAGACCCAGGTCGATGGTCAGCAAGCCGGTGCTAATATCCAGATGATGGCGGAACGAGATCACCTGGCCGGGTTGAAGGTCGGTGCCGTAACCGCCGACCAGGTCAAACGGCAGATGACGATGGGCTTCCTCGTCCCACCAGTATTGATAGGAAAGGTAAGGCAGGTGCCTGAGCCAGCCGTTGGTGTTGATGCCGCTCGCCGCCGAAGCGGTAAAACCGTCCGGGCCGGCGCGCAGGACGGTGCCACCCAGGCCGAGGCATTCATATTGATACTGGGGATGGCGGAATCGTTCCATGCCCTCCTTAACGAGAGCCGCCTGCTGGAGGGATCTTGCCCACGCGGCCGGAACGTCTTCGGCCGAGCCAGCGATGCCGGCGACCGCACTCGCGAGGACGGTTAGGATGCAGGTTATGGTAGGACGCACGATGGGGTCTCCGCCTCGAGGGCGCTATGGTTTTCAGGGCTGCGGGTCCCGGCAGGCCGGACGGCGGCGGTTGGCTGGAAGGGAACGTACATCGGTTGTGTCTCCGAGGCTGAGCGGGTGGAGTGCCATCGATTTAGGGAGCGGACTTGGTTGCCCCCGCTGGAGGGGACACG
>TBL_comb47_HYPODRAFT_10000770_pt1 | contig 42428 bp, 32 predicted proteins | sample TroBogypolimnion_40_FD_10682 | JGI IMG/M metagenome (IMG submission 10682)
CCAGGAACAGGCCGCTGCCGCAGCCAACGTCCATCACCCGCCGCAGGCCGCGGCGGCAGGCCATGTCGAGAGAACGAACGAACTCCGGGCGGTCCGGGGCGAAATACTCAGCATGTTCGAGCTGCCGGTAAAAGGCCTCGTTGCCGGCGAGGGCCGGGTCGAAAAACTGATAGCCGCAGGCATCGCAACGGCGGCGCACCACGAGAGAGTCCTTGGCGATTGCCCCCCAGGCATCCTCCGTGAAGCAATGCCCAACCACCCGCCAGAGTGACTCTAGCTCAGGCCGGCTCAATTGGTCCACGGGTTGCGACGCGGGCCCCTGGCAGAGGGGGCAACTGGGGGTGGAGGGGAGTGGGTTCATAACACGAGTCAAGGTTTTGGGTTGACCGGTTTTTGAGCTACGAGGGTCCATCCCATGGTCAAGAGGTCATGCTTCAAACGGCGGTCACAAGCGAGGAAGAACCGGTTGATCAGCCAGCTTATGGGGCGGCCGGGAAGTGGCTGAACATGCTGGAGCACCTGCCCGAGGAAGGCGTAGGATCGGCCGCGGTTAAATAGTTTTGTCAAATCCAGCCCACTCGTTTTCACCAGGTGCAAAAGGCCGTCGTAAGGATACCTAAAGAAATCGTAAGGCAGGTCGTGGCGGGGCCAGTACATGGGCGTGCTGAGAATGACGTATCCCCCTGGTTTGACCACCCGGCGCATCTCGGAGAGGGCGAGCAGGGGCTCGCCGACGTGCTCCAGGACCTCAGTGCTCGTCACGGTATCGAATTCGTTGTCAGGGAACGGGAGCGCCGTCGCTGAACAGATCACGTCTGGCCGCGAGCGATCCGATTGATAATCCGCGCCGATGTAATGAGACGCTGATGAAAAAAACGTCTTCTCGTAAGGCCGTTGGCCGCAGCCCACGTCCAACAGACGGCCCCGGATGAAGGGGGCGCATTGGCGCAGAGAGTTTTCGAGCATCACCATCGTCAGGTAGGTGCGGTCGGCGGCTCCCATCGAGCATTGCGGCTGGCCGGGCAGGCTATCCAGCGGGTGCTCGGCAAGCGGGTGTGTCGGAGTTCTGGCCATAGGTTGAACGAGGCGCAACATACGTTTCGAGGTGGGGCCTCGCAAGTGATTTCAGGTTGATTTCAGTTTCCGATCAGGGTGCGACACCGCACCCACGCGCCCTGTTCGGGGTTGGGCCGGTGGGCGGGCCGAGACACCGCCGGTGGTTGCAGCCTTTGAATTGGGATCAAGCGGATGCCTTGTAAAATCAGTCCGCGCGGGTTGCGGCTGCGCCGGTCCGGCGGCGTTGATACTCCTGCAGCAGCCGGTCCCCGTAATCCTGCCAGGTATTACGCTCCGCGCCCTTGAGGCTTGCCGCCCGCCCCAAGCGCCGGTTGAGGTCCACATCGTTTGCCAGCCGAACCATCGCGGTGGCGATGTGTTCCGGGTCACGTCCTCGGACAATCAACCCCTGGACGCCGTCCTCGACGAGTGTGGTGGTGCCGCCCTCGTGAGTGCCGATGACGGGCAAGCCGGAGGCCAAGGCCTCGATTTGAGCGCGAGCGATTCCCTCCTCTTGCGATGGGAACACGAAGGCACTGCAACTCCGAAGCAAGGGGGCGAGTTCTGCGTGGGGCAAGGAGGGGTAGTGGGTGAACGTCCCCTCCCACCGGGGACGCTCGCGCTTGAAATCGCACTTGTATTGACCGACGCAAATGAGTTCCGCTTCCGGCAGGCGAGCTTTCACGCGTTCAAAGGCACGAAAGAGGTACTGGTGGCCCTTGCGCAGACAGATGGTGCCAACGCAGATGAACCGCGGTTTCGCCGGGAGCTCGGTACGGGCGCTGAACATCGAAGTGTCGACGCCCATCGGATTGATCAGCACCTTCGCTCGGGGAATGCCGTTCAAGACCATCGACTCCAGACAGAACTGGGACTGGACGATGACCACATCGGCCCGCTCCAGTTCGCGGTTCATGCGCGAGAACATCCAGGCGGGGATGGGGACTCGCTCGCCGGGGCACCACAAATCGCACTCCCGTTGCCAAAATCCATAATAGGTGACCGGATGGCTGTTGGGGCAGTCGATGACCTTGAGGGCACCCACCTTCTCAGCCTGATCGAACGGCTCCGTGGCGAAGCCCATGATCGCCTGGACGACGTCAGGCCGCGGGGCCCGCGGTGATCGGAACGCCGCGCGAAGCCATGTGCGCCAGAAAGGCAAGAGGGCGTAGGTGGCCCGTTCCTGCCAGATCTGAGAGGTTAGATGGTAAAACGGCTTCATCGCGAGGTGGTAGGGCCAACAGCGGCGAAACTGGTCCGGCGGGATGCCGCTTCGGTTTCGATCCGCCATCCACAAGCCCGCCAGCGCGCCGCGAGCCGAAAAGGCGGCCCCGCTCTGGCCGAGATGCCAGGCGCGTGTGGTGGTTAGGAGTACTTGCATGCCAGCCTGAGCGTATCCAACCCGACCCCGGCGGCCAAGCCCTTTCCGGTGTTTTCCGGTGCTCCGGCACGGTTCCTGCGGGCAGTTTTCCCCTGTCGTCCTCGCCCGTCTGATCGCTGGCGAATCGGTGGAACTTCGGTCGTGGCGGGTTCCTTGAGGCGCAAACGCCGGGATGCCGGAGGCCGGCCAAAGCCGAACCGCCACCGATTGCATATGCTTATAATGGCGCGAAGATGTTTTTAATTGCCATCAGACACCAGTTTGGGCAATATTTCGCCGGCTATACACGCCCGACATGAACACGGTGGATTCACGGCGCACGAATAGCCAGTTGAATAACGAAGCGTGATGACGCATCTAAACAAACAACAAACGATCGGAATATATTTATGAAAAAACTCTTCGGATTCGGTTTGGCGTTGTTGGTGGCGGGGGCGGTTTCGGCCCACGCTGCGGACGCCAAGGAACTGTGGGACAAGAATTGCAAGAAATGCCATGGTGAGGACGGCAAGGGCAAGACCAAGATGGGCGAAAAACTCGGCGCCAAGGACTACACCGACGCCAAGGTGCAGGCCGAACTCAAGGATGACGCCATGGCCAAGGCTCTCAAAGATGGCGTGAAGAAGGGCGACGAAACCAAGATGAAGGCGTTCGGCGACACCCTCAGCGACGACGAAATCAAGTCGCTGGTGGCCTACATCCGTACACTCAAGAAGTAATGCCAGGAGAGCCATAAGAGTATGAAAAAGACGATTATCTGCGGGCTGGCCCTGATGGCCGCTGGGTTCATGAGCGCGCACGGCGCCGACGCCAAGGAGTTGTTCACCAAAAACTGTGTCAAGTGCCATGGTGAGGACGGCAAGGGCAAGACCAAGATGGGGGAGAAGCTGAGCATCAAGGACTACAGCGATGCCAAGAATCAGGCCGAGTTGAAGGACGACGCGATGGCTAAGGCCATCAAGGAAGGCGTCAAGGATGGTGACAAGACGCGCATGAAAGCGTTTGGCGAAGAGTTGAGCGCCGACGACATCAAAGGTTTGGTCGCCTATTTTCGTACGCTCAAGAAGTAATTCTCGGTTAGTTTGACCACGACACGGGAGCCCAGGGCTCCCTTTTTCTTTGCCATTGTGATAAGTTTAGTTAACTATGTCATTGCAGTGCGCTAACTAAACCTTTTTTGGTGTTTGACATGGCAAAAAAGGGTTACTATTGGGCAAGAGAGGATTAGCCGAAATCCACGGGTCCCCGTAATAATTGCTTCCACGATAGCGATACGACCGATTACGTTGTGGTGATAAGCACGAATTGAGACCCATGCGACCGATGTCTGATATCAAAATGCCGCCCCGGTACCCCGGGCTCAGCCTGCGGGTTTGGCCGGGTGCGTTACGTCCCTGCATTCTATGAATGACAAGCCAAGAAGTTCGGTGGTGTTGTTGGCGTTGGCGCTGGTCTTTTGCGCGCTGGCGCTGGCCTTCGGCCTGCGCGTTTGGGGCAAGCCGCGAATCCTGCCGCCTAATCCGCTGGTGGACGTGCAGTTCATTACCCCCAACACGATCCGCACCTCCTACGTCCAGATGATCCGCCTCAAGGCCGATCTCTCGGACTTTGATTGCTACGGCTGCCACGAGAAGAACAAGCCGCCGACGCTCCGGTTCGATACCAACCAGAACTTGATTGTGCCGCAGGAGCACTCCGATGTGGTGATGAATCATGGCCGCCATGGGCGGAACAACAACTGTTTCAACTGCCACAATGAGAAGAACTTACTGCTGCTCCAGACTCGGGATGGACGAGAATTGAAACTGGAGGAGTGTCCTCCCTTGTGTGGAAGCTGCCATGGACCGACATACCGGGATTGGGAGGTGGGGGCCCACGGCCGCGTCAGCGGCTATTGGGACAAGACCGCTGGCGAGGTGAGAAAGGCCATCTGTGTCGATTGCCACAACCCCCATAGTCCGAGGATACCTACGCGAAAACCCGCCCCAGCACCCAACCCGCTTCGCCCGGCCGGACGCCAGGTTACGCACGAGGACTAAGCCATGAACGCAAACCAACCGAACGCGAACGCGAAAGTCCCCATGGAGGCGGGACTTAGCCGGCGCAATTTTCTCCGAAACTCTGCGGTGTTTGCCTCCGGCTTGGCCGCTCTGGCCGCCAGCCTGGCCCCGTTGCGAGAGCTCGAAGACTTCCCCTCGATGGACCAGTTTCTCCAGAAATACTATAAGGAACTTACGCCCGAGGAAATGGCCAAGGTACTCAAACGGATCGAAGACGAAGTCGAGCGCCAGTATAGCCTGCGTCCGCATGTGCGCGACCTGAAGCCTCTGGCGGGAGTCGAATATGTTTATGCGCTCAATCTCACGCGCTGCATCGGATGCCGCAAGTGCGTCCATGCCTGCGTGGCGGAGAATAACCAATCCCGCACACCGGAAATCCAATATATCCGCGTCTTGCGTTTGCCTCACGGCTCATTGGATTTGGAAAAGGCCGAGCACAACTACAATCCTGAGGCAGTGCCGGAGAAGGGTTACTTTTACATGCCGGTGCAATGTCAGCAGTGCAAGAACCCTCCGTGCGTGAAGGTCTGCCCGGTGCATGCGACCTGGCAAGAACCGGATGGGATCACGGTGATCGACTACAACTGGTGCATTGGCTGCCGGTATTGTGAAGCGGCTTGCCCCTATTGGGCTCGGCGTTTCAATTTCGCCCAGCCTTCCCTTCCCAAGGAACGGCTGAACCTGGACATGTCGTACTTGGGGAACCGACCCCGCGCCCGCGGGGTGATGGAGAAGTGTCACTTCTGCCTGCAACGGACTCGCGCCGGACGCTATCCCGCGTGCGTGGAGGTCTGTCCTGTGGGCGCCCGCAAGTTCGGCAACATCCTGGATCCGAACAGCGAGGTGGCATACATTCTCCACAACAAACGTGTTTTCATTCAATTGAAGGAGGAGATGGGGACTTCGCCGCGCTTTTTCTACTATTTTGACGTATGATGCGACCCGTTAGAAACTATCTATTTTTTCTTTGGCGCTGCGCGCGCAACGCCTTCGACGGGGATTGGCGGTATTACACCTGGATGGGGGTGTTGAGCGTGTTTTGCCTGTTGGGGATCAACGCCTACGCCCGCCAGTTTGCGCACGGGTTGATGACCACGGGCATGAGCGACGAGGTCTCCTGGGGGGTTTATATCGCCAACTTCACTTTTCTGGTCGGCGTGGCTGCGGCCGCAGTAATGATGGTGATCCCGGTTTATGTCTATAACAATGAGGAATTGCACGACTTGGTGATCTTCGGCGAACTCCTCGCTGTCGCCGCCATCCTCATGTGCCTGGCGTTCGTGACCGTCGACCTCGGCCGTCCGGACCGGTTCTGGCATTTGATTCCCGGCATCGGCCAGTTCAATTTTCCCGCCTCGATGTTGAGTTGGGACGTGCTCGTGCTCAACGGCTACCTGGTGTTGAACCTTCATATTTGCGGATATTTGCTTTACTCGCGATACCAAGGGCGAAAACCGTCGAAGTGGTTCTACATCCCGTTCGTATTTGTGGCCATATTTTGGGCGGTGTCCATCCATACGGTCACGGCGTTCCTCTATGTCGGCCTGGGTGGCCGGCCGTTCTGGAATTCGGCGATCGTGGGCCTCGGTTTCTGGCTTCCGCTTTCACGGCCGGTCCGGCTTTGATCATCCTGGCACTGCAGATCATCCGGCGGGTGACGGATTATCACATTACCGATCGGGCTTTGTTGACCCTGCGGAGCATCGTGCAGGTGTCGATGCTCATCAACGTGTTCTTGCTGGCCAATGAGGTGTTTAAGGAATTCTATTCGGGGAATCTCCATGTGGCTTCTTCAAAGTATCTCTTCATTGGCCTCCATGGATACCATGCCCTGGTCCCTTGGATCTGGACCGCCATCGGCTTTAATCTCACGGCCATGGTCCTGCTGGTCCTCCCCGTCAGTCGCAGCCTGCGGTGGCTCAATGTCACCTGTGTGCTGTCCATCACCGGGATTTGGATTGAGAAAGGGATGGGCCTGGTGGTTCCCGGTTTCATCCCGACCCCGCTGGGCGAGATGATCGAGTACAGCCCTTCGCTCAACGAAACACTCATCTGCTTCGGCATCTGGTCGTTCGGGCTGCTCTGCTATACTATTTTCTTGCGGATGGCGGTGCCGATCCTGCAAGGGCGGTTGGTCGCTCCGGGGGTGACCCCATTGGCCAGCGCTCACGCCAAATCCTGAAGGGTCCGATAATGAGCTTACAGCTAAGCGGGGAGAACACCCGCCAATCCCTGGCGGAGCATGTGGCCGCCAAAGGAGAAGAGGTGCACCTGCGTTACCCGAGGTTGGGGTGGAGCGAATTGCTACACCTGCTGGACAACCGGAATTTCGTACGCTATCCGTGCGACCTGATCTTCGAGGCTGGGGGGTTGCAACCAGGTGAATTTGCTCACGCGGAGCCGAAAGGAGATCGGCCTGAGGATGGTTTTCGGATGCTCGTTCACCCCCGGTTTGAGAACGATCTGGAGCAGGTGCCGCTCCTGGTTTTGTATCATCTGGTCACGGTAAATTATGGTGATTTCGCTTCGGGTGACGATGCCGAAGCGTATGGTGCCGCCGCGTTGGGGATGAACCGCGAGGACTATTACGCCGCGGTTTGCGTCTTGGCGGACAAACTGGAGCCGGTGGGCGGGCGGGGCACAACGGGACAGGACAAGAAATGTTGACTCTTTGGCAAGATTTGAAGTGCTCACAAATTGCTCTTGGTAGGACAATCAGGCGCATTAACGCGAGCGCGTTGAGCTGCGGTAAACGGCACCAAGAATACGCTGGGCGGTTTGACTGACCGCCGGCGGGTGCGGGTGCCGGAGCAAAACCAAGCTGCGTTACCATCTAATAATAAATATGAAAAAAGTAATCACCTTATCATTAGCGATCCTCGCGATGGCGGCCTTCTCCTCGCAAGCAGCGGACGGGAAAGCCCTGTATGAAAAGAGCTGCGCCAAGTGCCACGGTGCCGACGGCAAAGGCCAGACGGCGATGGGCAAGCGCTCGGGCGCCAAAGACTACACCGACGCCAAGGTGCAGGCGGAACTCAAGGACGAGGCCGCCCTCAAGGCTATTAAAGAGGGTTTCAAGAACGCCGAAGGCAAGCAGGTCATGAAGCCGGCCGAAGGCGTTTCCGACGAGGACGCCAAGGCCATGGTGGCCTATATGCGGACGTTCAAGAAGTAACCCGCACGACGATGGCCGCGCCCCGGGATTATGGCTACACGGCCGTTCCCGGGGCGCCTTTACCCTTTTGAAATCGCTTAGCCTGCCCTAATCCATGAATTCCGCCCCTGCTTCCACCCCGCGTTTGGCTTCCGTCTTCCGCAATTGGCTGAGCCTGATCGGGTTGACGATTCTCGTAGGGAGCGTGTTCTCCTTCTTCCTCCTGCTTTTGCTGGATGCGATGGCGCATTTCGCCAATCCTTACATCGGCATTCTGACGTATCTGGTCGCGCCCATGTTCTTTCTCCTGGGTTTGTGTCTGGCCTTGTTCGGCGCGTGGTTGCGTCGTCGTCAGGTCGCCAAGACCTCCGGACCGTTGGCCCCGTTGCGCATTGATCTGACCCGGCCGCGGGATCGGAAACTCGCGGCCGTTTTCTTGGTTGGGAGCGTGGGGTTCCTGCTGGTGTCCGCCATCGGCAGCTACCAGACCTACCATTTCACCGAGTCAGTGTCCTTCTGCGGTCAGGCCTGCCATGGAGTGATGAAGCCGGAACTGATTACTTATCTGCACTCTCCACATGCGCGGGTGGCCTGCGCGGAATGCCACATTGGCAAAGGCGCCAAATGGTACGTGCGGTCCAAGCTCTCCGGCACCTACCAGGTCTACGCCACCATGGCGGAGAAATACCCACGGCCCATTCCCACGCCGGTCCGCAACCTGCGCCCGGCCCAGGAGACCTGCGAGGAGTGCCATTGGCCGAAGAAGTTCGTCGGGAACCTGGAACGTACCTATTCCTATTTTCTGGGCGACGAGAAGAACACACCATTCACGTTGCGGATGTTGTTGAACGTGGGGGGGGCCGATCCCACACATGGGCCCGTGGGAGGCATCCACTGGCACATGAACGTCGGAAATAAGATCGAGTACATTGCTTCCGACGAAGCCCGCCAGAAGATTCCCTGGATTCGAGTGACGGATGCCCAGGGCGTGGTGACCGAATATCGGGTTCCCAGGTTCACCAATTCGCTGGAAGGCGTCGAGGTGAGGCGCATGGACTGCATGGATTGTCATAACCGCCCCGCGCACCGGTATCAGACGCCGAACAGTGCGTGAACTTGGGCATGTCGCTAGGGACCATTGACCGGTCGCTACCCTATATCAAGACCAACGCCGTTTACGTCCTGACTCGTCCCTATACCAACGAGACCCAGGCGCTCCAGGCGATCGCCACTGGCCTGGCTGAGCGTTATCCCAACGAGCCGCGCGTTCGTCCGATCATCAGCGCTGTCCAGGAGATCTACACGAACAACTTCTTCCCCCAGATGAAGGCCAGTTGGAAAGTCTATCCGGACAATATCGGGCACAAGGATTGGCCGGGATGCTTCCGTTGCCACGACGGCCTGCACAAGACTGCGGACGGTAAACGTTCGATCAAGGCCGATGACTGCAACGCCTGCCACACGATTCTCACCCAGGGCAGCGGCGCGGAGTTGGAGCAGATCACACCCAAAGGTCAAAAATTCAAACACCCTGGAGATGAAGTCGATGGCGCCTGCAATGATTGTCACACCGGCGGACTCTAACCGCCATTTAAACCCTATGCTGGCTCGTCTATTCATACTTTTCATCTTGCTGGGATGGGTCCCGGTTTCCTTTGGCGCCGACAAGGGGCCCAATAGCGCTTGTCTCGAGTGCCATTCGGACAAGACGTTGACCAAGACCAACGCCACGGGCAAAGCCATCTCACTGTTCGTGGATGAAGCTCGCTTTGCGGCGACGGTCCACAAGACCAATAACTGCGTGGGCTGCCATGCGGACCTCACGGATAAGCATCCGGACGACAATGTTCCCGCCAAGCCGCCTACTTGCGCGGGTTGCCATGCTGGGGAAGCCAAAGATTACACTTCCAGCATTCACGGGATGAGCCACTCCATGGGCGCTTCCGGGGCGGCGGGTTGCAAGGACTGCCACGGTTCGCACGCCATCCTCCCCGCCAAGCACGCGGACTCTCCCGTCTTCAAGCTCAACCTGCCCAATACCTGCGCTACCTGCCACACTAACGCGGGGCTGACCAAAGAGTACCAGATGAAGTTCCCTGAGGCGGCGGCTCAGTACATGGATAGCATCCATGGCCGTGCGTTGCTCAAGATGGGGCTGATCGTGGCACCTTCCTGCAACGATTGTCACGGAGTGCATGACATCAAACGCGCCGTGGACCGCGACTCGCCGATTAACGCGGCGAACGTGGCCAAGACTTGCGGCAAATGCCATGTTAAAGTCGAGGAAATTTATAACCAGAGCGTCCACGGCCGACTGCTGGCCAAGGGGGACAAGCGCGGACCGGTTTGCACCGATTGTCATACGGCGCACCAGGTCGAAACCCCTAAGAACGGGCATTTCAAGATGGCCAGCGACCAGCGCTGCGGCCGGTGCCACGAGGATCGGCTCGCCCATTACCGGGACACCTACCACGGCAAGGCGATGGCCCTGGGCAAGCCCAATGTCGCCTCGGATGTGGCCGCCTGCTATGACTGCCACGGCCATCACGATGTGTTGCCGCTGTCGGATCCGAAGTCACACCTTTCGAAGGCCAACATCCTGGGCACTTGCCAGCAATGCCACCCGGGAGCCACCGCCAAGTTTACGGAGTACAAACCCCACGCCAACCCGCTGGATGGAAAAAATTATCCAGCGTTACATTGGACGTTCTTGTTCATGACCAGCCTGTTGATCGGGGTTTTCGTCTTCTTCGGCGGGCACACCGGGGCGTGGTTGGTGCGCGCCATTTACCTGTACATGCACGACTCCAAGACGTTCCGCGAGGCCAAGATTAGTTCCCAAAGCGGCGGCGAGTGGTTCACACGTTTTGTGCCGTTCGAGCGATTCCTCCATTTCCTCGTGGTGACCAGTTTTCTCCTGCTCGTCATCACCGGCATGCCGCTGAAATTCTATTATACGGACTGGGCCAAAATCCTGTTTGGTTTCATCGGCGGCGCTGAGACCGCACGCGCGTTGCATCGCCTCGGGGCGGTGGTCACCTTCCTTTATTTCGGCCTGCACGTCACCTCGCTGCTGCACAACTGTTGGATTGGCCGGCAGAACATCCGCGACCCGCAAACGGGACGGTTTAGCCTTAAACGGCTTTGGAAAGTGATTTTCAGTCCCGACAGCATGATGTTCACGACCCAGGATTGGAAAGACTTCGTCGCCCACAATAAGTGGTTCTTCGGCAAAGGACCGCATCCTGAATTCGACCGCTGGACGTATTGGGAGAAGTTCGATTATTTCGCCGTGTTCTGGGGTGTGTTCATCATCGGCTCCAGCGGTCTGTTCATGTGGTTTCCGACCTTTTTTACGCGTTTCCTGCCGGGTTGGCTGATCAACATCGCGTTGGTCATCCATTCCGATGAGGCGCTGTTGGCGGCTGGGTTCATCTTCTCGATCCATTTCTTCAATACGCACTTCCGGATCGAGAAGTTCCCGATGGATACGGTTATTTTCTCTGGCCGTGTGTCCAAGAACGAGATGCTGCACGAGCGCCGACGCTGGTACGAACGGTTGGTGGCGGAGAATCGCCTGGATGACTTCCGCGTGCGGGACGAATGGCTGCGTTGGCGGAACATCGCCCGCACTTTTGGCTATTTCTTCTTTGGCATGGGGGTGTTGCTGCTCATCTTGATCGTGTATGCCATGATCACGCGCTTGACGCATTAGCGTGCTGGGCTCCCAAAATCCCACCTCATTCCCAGCCGCCAGGGCAGGGGATAAGTGGCGGGCCCAGCGTCCCACGGGAAACCCCTCCCGCTGGGTGTGCTTAGTTTCCAGCCGCGTCCGCCCGCCGGGCCGCGCGAGCATCCCTGTCCTGCCGGAGAAAGCATTCCCACGTTTTTTTCTGGAAGTTCCGCGGTTTTAAGGCACATTGCAGCGCACTTTGAACTATGGACTTAAAGCTTCCGCATCTTGGTGAAGGCGCAGATTCCGGCACGGTCGTGAATCTGTTCGTCAAGGAGGGCGATCTGATCGCGAAGGATCAGCCTATTCTGGAGTTGGAAAATGAGAAGGCGGTGGCGACTATTCCAGCCTCCGCGCCGGGGCTGGTGGTTAAAATCCACGTCAAACCAGGGGACAAACTGGCCGTGGGGCAACGTATTCTCTCGCTGACGGAAGCCGGTGGAAGCACCCCGGTCCCCGCCGCCAGGCCGGAATCGACCGAGGAACCGGCGCGCGAGCCAATCATTCAAACTCCGTCGCCGGAACAAGTTCCGAAACCAGCACCCCAGGCGGCTGTGGAGGTGACCGAGGCTGCGCCCGGCGGTCCGGTAGCCGCGGCTCCCTCGGTGCGGAAATTGGCTCGAGAACTCGGGATTGACCTCACGCGCATTCGTGGGAGCCAACGGGGCGGACGGATCGTGGTGGAGGACATTCGCGCTTATATTCAGCGGCTCCAGCGGTTGGCGGCACAGCCGCCGACACCGGTGGCAGCGGCCCCGGTATCGGCTTCCAAACCAGCACCGGAACGGGTTGATTTCTCCAAGTGGGGGCTGGTAACGACCAAGCCTCTTTCGCCGTTACGCCAGGTCATCGCGCGACGGATGACAGAGAACTGGAATGCGATTCCGCACGTCACACAGTTCGACGAGGCGGACATCACGGCGGTGACGGCCTTGCGCAAGCAATACGCGCCCGCCTACGAAAAGTTGGGAGCGCGGCTCACCTTAACCTCGTTCGCCTTGAAAGTCGTGGTGGAAACCCTGAAACAACACCCGATTTTTAACGCCAGCCTGGACGAAGTGGCTCAGGAGATTGTGTTCAAAAACTACTTCCACGTTGGTGTCGCCGTGGACACCGAGGCTGGCTTGATTGTTCCGGTGATCCGAGATGTGGACCAGAAGAGCATGCTGGATCTATCCAAGGAACTGGAGGAACTCGCTCGGAAGGCGCGGGAGCGGAAGGTCGCTTCAGAAGACCTCAAAGGCGGCGGCACTTTCACTATCTCGAATCAGGGTGGCATTGGTGGTGCTCATTTCACTCCGATCGTCAACAAGCCCGAGGTGGCGATCCTGGGACTGGGCAGGGGGGTGTTAAGGCCCGTAGTGCGCGAGGGCTCGATTCAGCCTCGGCTGACGCTGCCGATTGGCTTGTCCTATGACCACCGCGTGATCGACGGCGGGGCAGCGGCCCGCTTTACTGTGGACTTGGTGCAGGCTTTCGAGAATTTCGCGGAAGCCCAGATGCGAGTGTGACGGGGGAAATGCGGGAACGTCGGAGATTGACAGTGTCATTTGATTTGGAAGAGCAACTATGGAATCAGTAAAAACAGAAATCGTGGTGGTGGGAGCTGGGCCAGGCGGTTATGCGGCGGCGTTTTACGCGGCCGACCTGGGCAAGAAAGTAATCCTGGTCGAGCGGGATGAGCGCCTTGGAGGGGTTTGTTTGAATCGTGGCTGCATTCCGTCCAAAGCTCTGCTCCACGCCGCCCACACTATTACGGCGGCGCGGGAGTCCGAGCATCGCGGTATCACCTTCGGCACCCCCGCAATTGACCTTACGAAACTGACGGGCATGGAAGGAGTCTATTCTGACCCGGCTTTCCGGGGGTATCGTCCAACTGGCCAAACTGCGAGGGGTGCAGGTGATTCACGGACGCGGCTATTTTGAGGACTCGAAGACCCTGCGCGTCGAAACCGGGCAGGGGCAGCAGTTCATCCAATACGACCAGGCGATCCTGGCCATCGGGTCGAAACCGGCGTTGCCCAAGGCCTTCGACTTGGGTAACCCGCGGATCATGACTTCGACCGAGGCGTTGGAGGTGGAGGAGATACCGGAGAACCTGCTGGTGATTGGCGGGGGCTACATTGGGATGGAATTGGGAACCGTTTACGCCGCGATGGGGAGCAAGGTGGTGCTGGTTGAGGCGTTGGATAGCATTCTGGCAGGTGCCGACCCGGACCTGGCTCGGCCGGTTGTGGCCTATGCGCATCGGGCCTTCAAGGAGGTTCGGCTGAATACCAAGGTCTCCAAGATGTCGACCGTCGGGAAGCACATCCAGGTCGAGTTTGCCATGGGTAACCAGAAGGTGGTGGAGTTGTATGACCGCGTGCTCGTGGCAGTGGGCCGCTCTCCCAACGCTGAGGATATGGGCCTAGAGAACACGCGGGTTTCTTTTGATGACCGCGGTTTTATTCACGTCAATGAGAAGCAGCAGACGACGGATCCGGCGATTTACGCGATCGGAGATATTGCGGGTGGGGTGTTGTTGGCGCATAAGGCAACCAAGGAGGCGCGCATCGCCGTGGAGGTGATTGTAGGGGAAGAAAGCGTGTTTACCGATGTCACGATTCCGGCCGTGGTGTTTACCGACCCGGAAGTGGCGTGGTGTGGCTTGACCGAGGCGGAAGCTAAAGCCAAGGGGATGGTGGTGCAGGTGGCGAAGTTCCCCTGGTCGGCTTCCGGGCGGGCCTTGTCGTTTGACCGACCGGATGGCTTAACGAAGCTCATCGTCGATCCCGATACCGAGCGTGTCCTGGGAGTGGGCATCGTGGGCACCGGCGCAGGCGAGCTGATTTCCGAGGGGGCTTTGGCCGTTGAAATGGGCGCCACGGCCAAGGATCTGGCGTTGACCGTGCATCCGCATCCGACACTCTCGGAGACCATCATGGAGGCAGCCGAAGCCTTCTACGGTCATGCCACCCACACCTGGGCGCGGAAGAAACAGGCGCCAGTTGGCGGGAACCAAAGTTGATTCCGCCTTCAGGCTGATTAACTCGATTGAGCGCCGTCCAGCGTCTCGGGCTGGGGCTCGATGCGGAAGAGTTCGAGCCGGCCTTTGCCTTTGACGTCGACCGATCCCAAGGCGATACCTTGGCATTGTGCCGACAGCAGCCGCCAGGTTTGGCCGGTGACACAGATCGAGCCCGGTTGAGCTGCTTCTTGCATGCGCGCCGCCAAGTTTACCGTATCGCCCCAGACATCGTATTGGTACTTCCTGCGGCCGACGACTCCTGCCACAACGGGCCCGACATGGAGACCTACCCGGACTTGCCACTGAGTCGGCAGCCTATGGGCTGTCGCGATCATGTCCCGAGCGCACTGGACACAGTTCCAGGCCGGGTTGGAAAGGGGAGTCCGCAGACCGGCAGTAGCCATGAACGCGTCGCCGATCGTTTTGATCTTTTCCAATCCATGCTTAGCGGCCAAATCTTCAAAACCCTCCACGACGTGTTGCAGATCCTCCACAATCTCCTCGGGCGGATGCTGATCGCAGTAGGCCGTAAACCCGACTAAATCACAAAAGAGGACGCCGACCGATTCGAAACGGCGAGGCTGCACCCTGCCGGTAGCCTGAAGCTCGTCGGCAACATCCGGCGGGAGGATGGTTCGCAACATGTCATCGGAGCGCTTTTTCTCCTCACGGAGCCGGGCTCGCGCCTGCTGTAATTCCACATGGGTGCGCACCCGGGCGAGCAACTCGGACGGATTGAACGGCTTCGTGACGAAGTCGACCGCTCCCATGGAGAAGGCGGTGACCAAGTGCTCCATTTCGTTGCTGGCGGTCAGGAAAATGATGGGGATTTGCCTCGTAGCCGAGTCGGTTTTCAATCGCTGGCACACCTCGAGGCCGTCCATCTCGGGCATCATCAAGTCGAGCAGGATGAGATCGGGCAACTGGGCACGCACCGATTTCAACGCGTCGACGCCGCTGGCTGCGGGCATTACTTCGTACCCCTGGTTGCGCAGAATCGTCCCGACGACCTGCAGGTTTTTGGTGATATCATCCACCACCAGGATACGCGGCTTCAAAGTAGGGGGTTCCATGAGTTGGGATGGGCCTTTGGTGGGTCGGCGGTCAAAGCTTTCTCGCAGTTGCCAGAGTTTTCAGGTGATCATCCGTTGGCGGCGAGGTTTTCGACTTGTTCCGAAAACTCGGCCAGGGTCCTGGGGAGGCGATCCAAATCGAATTCCTGGACTTGTTGATACAACCGGTCAGCGTAGCGGGTCAGTGCTGGCCACTGGCCGGCCTCAGCCCAACTCTGAAGTCGACGGGCAAAGTCCTCGATTTCACCCATCGCTCTCGTTTCGCAGAGGCGAGGCCAAACCGTTTGTTCCTCCCGACGGAGTTTTTGCAAGAGTTCGGGACGACTCCTGAGGGCGGTCTCGGAAATCGGCTCCGGGGAACCGGAGACGGGCGCGGCGCCGGCATCCGCGCTCGGAGCATTCCTGTTTGCCAAAGCAGGTTTCAAGAATCGCGTCAACTCCGCGGCTAACTCGGTACGGTTGAACGGCTTGCGGATGAACCCGTCGCAAGCTTCCCGCGCCCGTGCTTCCTCTTGGAAGAACGACGAGGCGGTGACCGCGATAACGGGGATGTGTTTGAGCGTGGGGTTGGCCTTCAACCGTTTGGTGGCCTCGTGGCCGTCAAGTCCGGGCATGCGCATGTCCATCAGGATCAGATCCGGCTGATGCTGCTCGGCTTGCGCGAGAGCCTCCAAGCCGTTGGCAGCCGTGATCAGGCGGTGAGCTGTGCCCTCAAAATAGCCTGCGAGTAAAGCTCGGTTCATGGCCACATCATCCGCCACCAGGATGGTGGCTGGAGCAAACTGATTAAAGTCGCCCGCCCCAGCGTCAGTCAGGGCATCGGACTCGGCCAGTTCTGTGATGGCCAGTTCGGGAAACCTCAAGCTGAAAGTGCTGCCTTTGCCGGGTTCGCTGCGCACCGTGATTGTCCCGTGCATCATCTGGGTAAGCCGTCTGGTGATGGTCAAACCCAGCCCCGTGCCGCCGAATTTGCGTGTGCTCTGACCAGTGACTTGCGAGAAGGCTCCGAAGATATGTTCCTGCTGGTCCTTCGGGATGCCAATCCCCGTGTCCTCCACCTCGAGGAACAGGTTGACCTTCCGATCGGTAGTAGCCTCCGCGGGTGGGGCAGCGGTCGTCAGGGGTTCGGCCCAGGCACGGATGGTTACTTGCCCTCGATCCGTGAATTTGAGCGCATTGCCGACCAAATTAAATAGCACCTGTCGCAGGCGTACTTCATCCAACAACAATCCGCGCGGCAGTTGCGGATCAATTTCGCTGCGCAATGCCACCCCTTTCTCATCCGCTTTGAGCGAACCCAATTTCTGAATCTCTTCCACCACCTGTGCGACCGACACCGGCTCGTATTGCAACTCCAGTTTTCCCGCTTCAATCTTGGAGAGGTCCAGGATATCGTTGATCAGGGTCAGCAAAGTACGTCCACTGGACGAGATCGCATCAAGGTAAGAGCGCTCTTTGGAGGCCACCACCTGGGTTCGAAGCAACTCGGAAAAGCCGAGGATGGCGTTCATCGGGGTGCGAATCTCATGGGACATGTTGGCCAGGAATTCGCTCTTGGCCGCGTTGGCAGACTCAGCCGCTTCCTTGGCAACGACCAGTTGGGTGTTCTTGGCCTCGATCTCCGCGCTCGCTCGCTCGGCGGCTTCCTTGGCGGCTTCAGCCGTCGCCCGGCCTTTGCGCTCCTCTTCGAGCAACCGCTCCCGCAACTGTTCCGCCTCGCGGCGCTTGCGCTGGTAAAGGAACCGTGCCAGGAAGGCCCAACCGATCAGACCGGCCACTCCGCCGCTTGCCGGAACCGCGACAATGGGTTTCAGGTACCAGGGCGACGCCAAGGTGATGGTCGCCAGCACCGGAGGGGAATAGTGGAGATCGCGGTCGAGGTACTCAACGGCAAGGGTATAGGTCCCAGCTCGATTGGTGGACCAATCAAACTCCCGGTCGTGCGTCGGTTTCAGCCACGAGTTCTGGTCAGCTAACTGAGCCGGCGTGACCGAACCGGTGAAGATCTGATGGCGAAACTGTTTCTTTTCCGGCCGCGTCCGGCGGTCAATATAATCGAACTTGAAAGTGAGCCGGCTGTCCGTGCGCATTTTCAGAATACCCGTCGGATCGGCGTATTCGCGATCGGACTTTACCGCCAGGAGCGGGCGGCGCACCAGGGGTTTGCCGCGGCGGTAATGAAAGAGGCCCGCCTCCGCGGTGGCCAGCCAAAGCGAGCCGTCCGGGGCGGCTTGCATTGCCATCATGTTCCCCGAGTCTTGATTGCCCAAGCCATCCCGCGTATCGAGTGAACTCCAGGCGGCTCCGTCGAAAAAGGAGACTTGGGGACTGTGGCCGAAACACATCATCCCTTTGCTGTCCTGGAGAATGGAACAGACATGACTGTCCGCCAAACCATCCGCGGGCGTAAAATTGGCGAACCGCGAACCGTCCCAGTTTGAAACCCCACCGGGATCACTCCCCATCCAGAGGAGTCCGCGACGGTCGCTGTAAAGGGCCAGGAACATGTCGCCCTGCAATCCCTCGCCGCCAGCGCGCCGGATAAAGTCATGGCCATCAAAAGACCAGAGATTACGCCCAACGTCTGAACGGGTCTTGAGCCAGATCTGCCCTCTTGGACCCGGCTGAATCGCGGTAACGGGACCAATAGGTTCACCCGATTTGGCCATTTGGAACAGGGTCTGAACGCCGCCGGTGGGCGAATATCGTCGCACGCCCTCCTCATTCCCAAACCAATAGTCCCCATCCGCTGCGTGGAAAATAGCGGCAGCCGGGGGAGTCCCGATCATCGGCGCAAAGAGCTTACCATCGGCGGTCGGCACACCGGGACTCCAACGCGCAATGTTGCCGGCCAGGTTGCCGACCAGCAGCGCACCATCGGTATCCAGGTAGAGGTCTCCCGCCCGGCCGGGCAAACCGTCGGCCTCCGTGAGCGGTAGAAACTGTTGACCGTCAAAACGGCAGATTCGCCCCGCATCGGCCCCACCCCCACCAATCCACAGCGTGCCATCGGAAGTCAACCGCAGGCGGTTCAAGCGCTTCCAAGGCAGGCCATCGGCAGTCGTGTAGCGGATGAGGCTCTGGCCGTCAAAACGGCACAGGCCGGCTTGGAAGGTGGCCAGCCATAAGAGACNATCCGAATCTGGGTAGATATCCATGACCCGGTTGCCGCCCATCCCATCAGCCGTCGAATAGTTTATGAAGCTCATTCCGTCCCAGCGAGACAAGCCGCCCAAACCACCGAATCCCCCCGCCGTACCAATCCAAAAGACCCCGGGAGGGTCTTCAGCCAGGGCATGGATATGGTCCGCCGCCAGACCATCGTCCATGGTGAGATGTTGCAACCGGGTGCCATTCCACCCGAAAACCCCATCACCAAATGTCCCAACCCAGAGCGACCGGTCCCGGGCTTCCAATATCGTGGCCACCGGCAGTCCCCTGAGCGCGCCAGCCCAACCCTCGCTACGGAGGCGGCCGGCTTCCCACCACGCCAACCCACTTCCTGTCCCAACCCACAACCGACCCAATCGGTCCTCGCACAAACAGGCGACATCGTTGGCCGGCAAACCGTCCGCCACCGTGTAGGTTTCAAAATGCTGCCCATCCCAGCGGCACAAACCCTCGCCAGTGCCAAACCAAAGCGCCCCGTCGGCGGTTTGACAGATTGCGGTGACCTCATCCGAAGGGAGTCCGTCCTTGGTGGTGAAGGTGCGAAAGTGGTGACCGTCCCAACGGGACACGCCGGACTCGGTCCCGAACCACAGGCCGCCATCGCGGGCTTCGAAAAGGGCCAGGACTTCGTTGTTAGCCAGGCCGTCTTCCACGCCGAGGTTGCGAAAATGCTCGCCATCCCATCGCGAGACGCCTCCGCCCAGGGTGGCGATCCACATCACCCCGTCCCTGGTTTCGTGGATACGGAAAGCCTTGTTAGCCGCCAAGCCATCTTCATGCGTATAGGTTTTCCAGGTTCCTTTCTTAAACGGCGCGATCGCGAGGTCGATCCCATGGAAACTGGAACCGCGACTCACCAGGAAGGTCACCGGGACGGGTGGCCCAGTTCTGCTTGGATTCGCCGACGGAGCGGCGGGACCCTCTTGGTTTGGCGCGGCGGCATTCACGAGAGTCGGTGGTCGCTCGCCTTCGCTTTGGGCCAGGGAGTCGATCCGGGTCCTGGCATAGACGTTTCCACGCGGGCTTTGGCAGCGAACCTGATAGCGGTCCGGGGTAAGATTCCTGAAGCGATATGTCCCTTGTTCGTCGGTCAGGGTTGTCTGCAGCGACTCGATGGCGTTTATCGGGTCGGCAGCCCGGCTCGGGCTCGTCCAGTACAACTGACAGTGGTGGCCCCCGGTTCGATGGAAGTAATCGAGTCGAAGTTCGTGTTCACCGGGTTGAAGCTCCACCGCGCCGGATTTTTCCACCGCGGACCGGAAAGCTGGGCCATCAATCACGGGGCGATCGTCCACGAACAGGCGCGAGGCGCCATCCGACGCGAGCCCGAAGCGGCAGGCCTCGGGCTTGGCGAGCCGAATGCGTGCGGTCCAGCGCACGCAGAACTGTTCAGTAAACGGGGTGCCGGGAAAATTCGGGCCAACCCGAGACTTGAAATTGATCAAGGGGTCAACCTGCGTGAGGTCGGGCGCGCGATCCCGGGGAATCGCATCGATGTCCTCTGCTTCACTCGTTACGAAATACTCGCCATGAAATCCTTCTGAAGGCAGGAGCAACCGGCGTTCGCCGACGGCTTGAACCACGACTCCAGGCAATGGTGAGCCGTCCATGGCCAGCACTTTGCCCGAGAGGCAAGTCGCATCCTCCAGTTGGAGGTTCAGCGGGAGTATCTTGCCGGCGGCTAACGGCAAGTTTGACCGGGTTAACCCCCATCCCCCGAGTTGGAGACTCAGAGTGCTGGGGTGTGAACCAGGATAAACGCAGAGTTCGAAAGCACCAGAATCACGGGAGAATGACGAAGCGACCCAACGCCCATCCTGTTCTAGAAGCACGGATGCGTCCCGCAAAGGCGAACCCGTCGGATCGGTCACGACTCCGGAAAGAACCGCCGGCCGCAAAACGTCCGCAGCCGCGGGCCAGGTCGATTCCATTACCGAAGCACCACGGTTCAGCTTGCCATCCAAGCCGTGCGGCGTCCGATCCCGCGCGTCACCCGCTTCAAAATTCCAAAGCCCTAGCAGAGCTTCTTCATCGCCGGCCAGTCGCCGGAACATCTGTCCCTCGATCTGTTCCTCCGTCCGTTCGATTCCCCAAATCCGCACCTCGCCCATAAGGCCCCGGAAAAAACGGGGGGTAGTCCCCGCACCCCCATTGCCGCAACCAAGTTGGTTGTTCTGCCTTCCAAGGGGAGTGGATTTGAAGTTGCCGGCCCAGGTGTTGGTTCCGACCAAAGCGCCGTTGAAATACAGTTTCATCTCTCCCCGGCCGGCTACCGCGGCGAGGTGACACCACTGATGCAGACGCAAGATTCCCGGGAGAGTAATCCGTGAAGGGCCGCCGCCTTGAGAAGTCTTGAGATCAAACTCCAGATCTCCAGTTGCGGCGCTGTTCTTCAATTCCATCGAGCAGCTTTCGGCCCCGAAACTGAAAACCACGGAGTCCGAACTGAAATCATCCCAACGGACCCAGCCTTCCACGGTGGCTTGGTCGAGGCCGTCGAACAGGCCGGGCGGCAACTGCGCGCAACCGTCCTGGCCGTTTAACTGCAACGCGCGATTCGGGGGACCTAGGGGGACGGCGTCTGCCACCTCGGGCGGCTTGGGCCAGTCCACCAGGAAATCAGCGCTACGGACCGCCACCCCGGGGACCAGCGTTAGCGGTTTCCCTTCCTGGAATAGCGTGATACCTTGCCGGCTCCGCAGCCGCACCTGGTAAGTACCCGGGTGCAAGTGCCGCAGGCGGAACTCGCCGTTGCTGTCGGTCCAGGTCCGCCCCAAAACCTCCTGGCTGCTGACGTCCGTTGCCTCCACCAAAACCAATCGCACGGGCAGCCCAGCATGGTGCGGACGCTCCCACCCAAGGTAATGGTGGGCTGCAACTGCAGGTCGATGACGCGATCGGCGCCACCCGATAGTGGCTCAGCATCTCGCCAAAGGTCCCATTGGTCGTGGAGGGCGCGCAGGCGGCATTCCACTGGGGCGGAAGCCAAGGGCACTTGAAGACGATACCGGCCGTCGCCAGCAGTCCTGGCGCTCTGAAGGGATTTGCCACCTTGCTCCAGCCAGACCTCGGTGTTAGGCAGTCCTTGGCCCTTAACGTCCGTCACTCGTCCCGAGAGGATCAACGGACGTTTCAAGGTGGAAGCCAACGGAAGCCCACTCTTGACGACCCTCGCTCCTCCTTTCAGTATCCCGTCCAACCCGTTGGTCGAGCCATCCCTGGCTTTGCCGTTCTGAAAGTTGCACAGCGTGACCAGGTCTTTCTCTGTGCCGCGGAGCTCTTGGAAAAGGGTCGATTGGATCTGTTCCCGGGTGCGTGCCACCTTCCACACGCGAAACTCGATCACTCGACCGCGGAAGCCGGTGCCCCACTCGGTGGGATTGGCTGAGCGCCCGAGGTAGTTCACCTTGTCGCTGCCCTGGATCGCCGCCAAACCACCGGGAAAAGCGTTAGTGGCGAGCAGAACACCGTTGAAATAGAGCTCCATACCCTCCCGCCCTGCGACCGAAGCCACATGGCACCATTCGTTGGTCTTGACCCAGCCGGGGAGATCGATCCGCCCGGTCTTTCCGGCACCGCCGGCGAGCACAAAGAAGAGCCCACTCGTTGCGGTTGAAATGCCGATTGACATTCCTTTGGCCCCATCACCCATCTCAAACAAGCGTGGTAATCGGCCACCTCCCTGCCACTGGAACCAGCATTCCAGGGTGACCTCGGTTAGGTTGGAAAAAGCCTGGGACGGAAGCTCTAAATAACTCGAAGGGGCATCGAGTTGAAGCGCGTTGTTATTCTGGGCGCGCAATCCGACTCTCGAGGTGAAGAGCAACGCCAGCAAGAGACCCCAACGAGCAACCTTGGTGCACGCGATCCGGGCTTCACGATTGGGGGTCATAAAGTACGGCCTCGTCGCCGTGGAGGCGAGCGCAGAATACCCGACCGCGGCCGGGAGAAAACCGAGCCGGCCTCGTGAAACTCCACCTGGGTGGCCGGACGGTGAGCGCCCTGGCCAACGGCAATTGATGGCCATCGTACAAGCTGTTTCCACTATAGCGGAACGATCCAATTTCGCAAGGTCGGATTGAATGAGCTCAAGAATCGGGTCTAATCCAGGATTCAGCCTGGGCATCGCCGGTTTCTCGCCCCGGGCGCAAACCGGCGGTGGGGTTGGCGGCGGAGGGCCACAAGATCGCTTCTCCGGTTGAAATGGAGGTTGAATGCGGCTAGGGTTAGATACGATTAATACTGGAATAAGTGATGTAGGTGCCATCGGCGCACTGAACGCAAACCGGCTTGGGGGGTTGGACCGGGCTGCTTTTGTAGCCGCCGGTCGCACGCGGGTCCTGGCGGATGTCATGAGCGCCGCTGGTTTCCGGGGGGAACTGGAGCCGTTGCGACAGGTGTCCTTTAACCGTTCAAGGCTGGCGGACCTGGCCTGCCAGCGGGAACTGGAACCGGACGAGGTGGCGGTGGACGAGATAGCCGGAGATTACCGATACGGACGAGACCTGACCACGGCGGAGGAATGCGAGCGCTGGCTGATGGATAGAGGATTGTCAGTCGAGGACTTCCAAGCCCATTGCCTCAGGGTCTATTGGGAGAAGCAATTGGCCGGGGACGAGGGTGGTGGGGGAAACGGGGCTGACGATGAACCGGAGGAGGTTGCCCGCTGGTTCGAGGTTGACCTTCTGTTGTCGGACGATTTCGACCGGTTGGCGCGGCAGTTGGCCTGGCGGGCAGCGCTGGCCTGTGACCACCACCTGAGGGACATCAGTACCCAACCAACGGCGGCGTCCACCACCCTGCCCCCAGGCGATTCGGACGGAATAAGCAGTGGGGTGGCAACCACACCGGACCGGATCGAGGAGTTGAGAAGGATGGAGGACACCTTTCAAACACGATGCCGCGAGTTGTTGACCGTCGAGAATCAGCGACGATGCTTGGCGAGTCTGCGCCTCCCGCTAACCCGATTTGAGCTGGACATCCTTCAACTGGATGAGGATCTGGCTGCGCGGGAAGCCTATTTATGTATCACACAGGACCATATGTCCTTGGCGGAGGTAGCCGTGGAAGCGGACTATGAGCTGAGCAGCTTGAGCACCTTGCTCCAAGATCTCCGGCAGGAATGGCAACCAATCGTTTTGAGTGCCGCCGTCGGAACCGTGTTGCCGCCTTTTGGCTCCGGAGAAGAACGTTTCCTCTGTTTGGTTACGAGCAAGCAGGAACCCACCCTGGATCGGCCGGAGGTGGAAACTCGCGTGAATCGAACTATCCTGCGGCAGCATTTCATGGAGCTGGAGGCTCGCCATGTCCAGTGGCAGATCCGGGTGGATCCGGCAGCATGAGTCCGCGGTTTGAAGCAGTGTTGCGGCGCACCGCCTTCATGCGGTTCGTCTCCGAGGACCACTATGGCGCGTTGCGGGACTTATTCGACGAGATCCACTTCGATTTCGGCGACATCATCGTGCGGCAGGGCGAAGAAGCGGACGCGTTTTATGTCTTGGTGTCCGGCCGCGCGCGGGTGATGAAAGAGGCGGAGAACGGCGAAGAGTTGACGCTGCAACGTTTAGTGCCAGGGGATGAGTTTGGTGAAGCGTTGCTCACGGGCGGCCAGCGCACGGCCACAGTACGGTGTAGCACCAGGGTCGAGGCGCTTCGGCTTGAGCGCGGCGAATTTCTTCGGCTGGCCGAGGAAATCCCGGCGATTCGTGACTCGCTGGAGGTGTTATCGCGATGGCGCACCTTGCATGGGTTCTTGTACGAATTTACCCGTTTCGGACGCTTGCCGGCTCCGGCACTTCAAGGTTTGATGACGCGTCTGGAGGAGAGACGTTTTGCCAAGGGGGCCACGATTTTCCGTGAGGACGAGCCTGGCGACGCCATGTACGTCGTGCGCGAGGGGCATGTCCGCGTTTATTCAGGATCTCGAGGAAAACCGCGGAGCATTGCGTTTTATCGGGAGGGAGGGTTTTTCGGCGAATTGTCTATCCTGACCAGCGCGCGGCGGGCGGCTTCAGCCGAGGCCGTGAACGATTGCACCCTGTTGGCCCTGTCCACCGACGCGATGGCGGATCTGCAAAAGCACTTTGCGGAGTTTGCGCCGCTGGTGAAGGAACAGAGCGCACTTTACAAGGCCGGGGGCGAGGCCCGGATGCCTCTGGATTTTGCCCAGGAACTGCTGCCGGCGGAGACGCGAGTTGCGGATAAGACGGCGGAGGCGGAAGACCTCAGTGCCGAGGAGGAGTCGACCGTGTTGGAGGGGGTACACCCCAAGCAGACCGGTCGGATTTGGCGCTTTCCCTTGGTGTGGCAGATTGATGAAATGGACTGTGGCGCGGCATGCTTGGCGATGATCTGCCGCCATTTCGGACGCAACGTCAGCCTGTCGCGCATTCGACAACTCTGCCACACGGCTACCGACGGCACGACCCTCAAAGGCATTTGCCATGCAGCGTCTGAATTGGGCTTGGCCGCGCGGGCGCTGAAGATTTCGACGCGCCACCTCGACCAGGTGCCGTTGCCGGCAATCGTGCATTGGGAGGGGAACCATTGGGTGGTGCTGTTTGATGTCAACGCCAAGTCGGTGCGGGTCGCCGATCCCGCCTTGGGCAAACGCAAGCTACTGCGGGCCGACTTTGAAGGCAAATGGTCCGGCTACGCGGCGCTGTTCGACTTCACCGAGGCCTTTGCCAAGGCCCCCGAACAAGCCTCGAACTGGGCTTGGATGTGGCCTTTTGTGGCCCAGTTCAAGACGGTGCTCTTCCAGGCGCTCGGATTGGCCGTCTTGGCCAGCGCGCTCCAACTACTCTTCCCAGTGCTGACCCAACAGGTCGTGGACAACGTGATTGTGGACCACGACCTCGGGTTGCTCAAAATGATCCTCCTGGTCCTAGGGCTGACGCTGGCGTTCCTCGTCACCTCCACGCTCTGCCAGCAATACCTACTGAGTTTCATCGCGGTGCGTCTCGATGCCTCAGTCCTGGATTACCTGACGCGGCGGTTGCTAGCCTTGCCGATGTCCTACTTTGGCCGGCGCCGAACGGGCGACATTCAGCGGCGCCTGGACGCGGCGCGGCAGATCCGGCAGTTCCTAATCCACAAGGGTTTGGCGGTGCTCTTAGCCATCGTGCAGTTGGCAGGTTGCTTGGGGTTGATGGGGGTCTATAGCCCCGCGTTGCTCGGCATATTCCTGCTGGTACTGCCGCTCTATGCTGGATTGATGTTGTTTTCGAGCAAGGTGCTGCGGCCAATGCTGGCGGAGATTGAGGAGGCCCAGGGGCGCTACGCCTCACATCAGATCGACGCCATCCGGGGAATGGAAGCGGTGAAGGCGGCCGCCGCCGAATTGGCTTTTCGGGACAACATGCTGCGCGAGTTTCTGGCAGTTTCGAGAACCATGTTGCGGTCGAGCTTCGTTACCATGGCCTATGAGAGCCTGCTCCAAGCCACCGGCCTGGTTTCGACGGCGTTGTTCCTCTGGGTGGGCGCGCGCATGGCNATGNACGGTCAGCTCACTATCGGCGCGTTCGTCGGCTTCAGCAGTCTGATGGCCATGGCCTCAGCGGCGATCCTTCGCACCCTCGGTGTCTGGGATGAGTTGCAACTCATCTCCGTCCTATTGAACCGGCTCAACGACATCTTCGAGAACGAGCCGGAACAAGGGACGGATCGCCGCCGACTCAAACCGGTCCCGTCGCTGGAGGGCCGCATCGAGTTGCGTCAGGTCGGTTTCCGTTATGGCGGTTCCCAATCTCCCGCCATCCTCCAAGACCTGAACCTGGAAATCGCTCCCGGTCAGACGGTGGCGATCGTTGGCCGCAGCGGATCCGGCAAGACCACCCTGATCAAACTACTGGCGGGACTGGCGGAACCGACGGAAGGCACCATCCTTTATGACCACCTGGACCTGAAGACGCTGAACTATCGAGAACTGCGCCAGCGGGTAGGGATGGTGTTGCAGGAGAACCATATTTTTGATGATACCGTGCTCAACAACATCGCCTTCGGAGACGCCGAGCCAGATTTTGATCGGGTGCTGTGGGCGACCCAATTGGCCAACGCGCATGAGTTTATCAGCCGCCTTCCGTTGGGCTATGAGACCCGCATCGGCGAAAGCGGCCTGGCCTTGAGCGGCGGGCAGAAACAGCGCGTCGCCATTGCGCGTGCGGTTTACCACGATCCACCGGTGTTGATCTTTGACGAGGCGACCAGCGCGCTGGACACCGAGTCCGAGCGCGCGATCCAGAGCAACCTGACCCAGATGATGGCCGGACGCACCGCCCTGGTCATCGCCCATCGTTTGAGCACCATTCGCAGCGCCAACCTGATTGTGGTGCTCGAACAGGGCCGCATTGTGGAGACGGGCAATCATGATGAGTTGATGAACCGGCGCGGCCTCTACTTTTACCTCTCCAGCCAGCAGCTTGGATTATGACCGCAAGCCATGAAACCCGTCAACCCGACACGCTGGACCGGCCGTCGGCCCTGTTGCCCACCGACCCGCCCGCGCGAGTGGCCCGCTGGACAGCTTGGCTGCTCATAGGCGTATCGGTCGCGGCGGTGGCATTCGCCTGCTTCGTCGAACTGCCCGAGGTCGTATCGGCCTCGTTTGTGCTCGAATCAGCCCAAGGGGTAGACCCGATTCAGGCACCGCTGGCGGCTGAGGTCGAAACGGTTCGCGTCCGGGAGGGCCAGGAAGTCAAGGTGGGGGAGGAGTTGTTTGCCTTGAGGTCGGACGAAATCCGAAATTGGCAATCCCAGCTGAGCCGTTGTCGGGAGGATCAGCGGGCCCTGGTTGAGCGTGGGAGCAAGCTCGAAGAGTCGCACACCGAAGAGCTGGCGATCACCGACGCGGAGATCGTTCAGGCTGAGCGCGAAATGGCCTTCCGACAAAAATATCTAGAAACGAGCAAAGACTTCTTAAAACGGGAAGAAATACTGGCCAAGGATGGTCTGGTCTCCCAGGTGGAACTGATTCGCTATGGACTGGAGACGGCCGGAGCGGAGAAGGACTTGGCGCTGGGCGAAAAAGCCAGACAACAAGTGGTTCTGGAGCGGCAAAAGCTCGTCACGGTCCGCGCTCGCCAACGCACCGATGAACGCTCCGAAGCAGAGAAGCTCAAAGTGCAGATCAGCACACTGGAAAGTGAACTTGTGAATTGCACCGGAGCAGTCAAATCGATTCGAGCTCCCTACGACGGGGTGGTTCTCTCGGTCCGACAGCGAACCTCCGGGAACGTGGTCGCTGCCGGAACCGAACTTTGCCAATTAGCGCGTTCCGACGCCCAACCGGTGGCCTGCCTCACCTTGCCGCAGAGCAGCCTTCCCCGGCTCCATTCGGGCCAGCCCGTTCGGCTCAGATACGAGGCCTATCCCTACCAGCGATATGGGGCCGTAGCCGCCCGGATCGAATGGCTCAGCCCCGCGGCTGTCCCGGGTCCAAACGGCCCTACCTTCCAAGCCAGATGTCAATTCCAGCCGGCGGAAGGTCGCGCCTGGATAAAACCCAAAGTGGGCATGCGTGGCGACGCGCGCATCGTGGTTGGGCGGCGGACGGTGATTCAGAAAGCGCTTGAACCACTGCGCATTTTGCGCGAAAACCTTACCGCCGGCTGAGACAATCCTCATTCCGCCCAACCCTAGCCGCCTTCGCCAGTTTCGCTAGGAGGCAGGGGGCGTTCGGATAATAGGGCTGCTCCCACCGGCCACATCTTTCTTGGCCTTTTTCAGATCAAGGTCTTTAAGTTTGCCGGTCAGAACCGGTTTGCCAGGTGAAAGCGGCTTTGAAGGAGTTTTTTTAGTTGCCATAACTATTATATTAAACTCCACCTCGCGGCCACAAGCACAACGAATTCAAACTGCATGCAACACCAGCCAGATGCAACATGGGCACTTGCATAGCCGTCAGGCGGTAGTTTAACTTAAATAAGCTATTACCACAACGCCGATGAATGTCAAATGCCGGGTGGGTACCTTACTTGAGTTGCAGGAAATTCCGCAGGATTTGTCGTCCATTATCGGTCAGGATGCTCTCGGGATGGAACTGGACACCCCAAATGGGGAGTTGTTTGTGGCGGACCCCCATGACTTCGCCCTCCTCGGTCTCGGCGGTTATTTCCAGGCAAGCGGGCATGCTCTCCTTCTGAATCACCAAAGAATGATAACGAGTGGCAGCGAAGGGATTGGGCATGCCGACGAAGAGGTCCCTGCCATTGTGTTTTATGAGGGAGGTTTTACCGTGCATCATGCGGTAGTTCACGATGACGTTGCCGCCGAAGACATGCCCAATACACTGGTGACCCAGGCACACGCCCAAAGTCGGGATGGAAGCGCCAAAGGTGCGAATCACGTCATTGGATAAGCCAGACTCGCGCGGCGAGCAGGGTCCAGGGGAAACCAAGATCCGATCCGGCTTGAGGGCGCGGATCTGATCGAGCGTGATGCAGTCGTTTCGATGGACCTGCAACTCCACCCGCATCTCACCCAGGTACTGCACCAGGTTGTAGGTGAACGAATCGTAATTGTCGATGACCAGCAACATTTGCAACCTTAAGATACCCTCAAGGGTGGAAAAGGAAAGGCGTAAAACCCGGCTGCGGCGGGCCTGCCCCAAAACTAGATCTGGCTCAATTCCTGCCAGAGGCAAGCCGACATGCGCTGACCATTGGCAAAACAGTCGAGATCGAATTTCTCGTTCGGGGAGTGGGGATTATCGTCGGGTAGGGACAAGCCAAGGAGCAGTGAGTCGGCACGGAGGATCTTTTTGAAGTCGTTAACGATGGGGATCGAGCCGCCCTCGCGTAGGAGGACCGGCTCGCAGCCGAAGGCGGATCGCAGGGCGCGCAAAGCAGCCTGCGCTCGCGGACCATCCGGGGAACAAAGATAGGGATCCCCGCCGTGGCCGGATTTGAGTTCGAGACGGACGGTCGGGGGGCAGAGGGTCTTAAGATGCGCGCGGACCAATTTGAGAATGCGGGCGGGCTTCTGGTTAGGAACCAGCCGGATCGTGAGTTTGGCGCGTGCCCAGGAAGGAATGATGGTCTTGCTCCCCTCGCCCTGGTAGCCGCTGGTCAACCCGTTGATTTCGAGCGTGGGGCGGGCGGAGCGTTGCTCGATGGGGGTAAACCCGCGTTCACCGAAGAGTTCCGGCACCCCCAACAATTTCTTGTACTCACCCTCGTTAAATGGGAGGCGGAGGAATTGGCGGCGTTCATAGGCCGAGAGCGGTTGAACGTCGTCATAAAACCCCGGCACCGTGATATGGCCGTGCTTGTCCCGAAGTTTGCCCAGCAGTTGGCACAGGGCCATGGCGGGGTTGTCGACCGATCCGCCGAACAGCCCCGAGTGCAGGTCGCGGGCCGGACCATGGAGGGTTACTTCAAGGGCGGCGATACCGCGCAAGGCATAGGTGAGGGCCGGGTGTTTCGGCGAGGGCATGCCGGTGTCTGAGATCACCACCGCATCGCAGCCAAGTTCAGCTCGATGTTCCTTCAGGAAGTCGCCGAGATTGCGACTGCCTACCTCCTCCTCGCCCTCGATAACGAAAATGAGGTCGCAGGGGAGTTCGGTGCCGGTCTTCAGGTAGGCCTCGACCGCCTTGAGGTGGGCGAGATTCTGCCCTTTATTGTCGCAGGCACCGCGGGCAAAAAGGGATCGCCCTTCCAGGCGAGCCTCGAACGGGGGAGATTTCCAGAGTTCAAAGGGCTCGGGAGGCTGAACGTCGTAATGCCCATAGACCAAAAAACGCGGGCGGCGTCCCGGCGTCTTTGAGGGGGGCGTCTTGGCGACGACGATCGGATGGCCCGCCGTGGGACACACGCGGGCTTCAAGACCGATCTCCTGGCACCGAGCCACCACCCATTCAGCGCATGCCTGCATGTCCCCCCGGTGGGCGGGCTGGGCGGACACGCTGGGGAACCGAACGTAGTCACAAAGTTCGCGGATAAACCGAGTTTGGTTTTCTTTCAGGTAGTCCAATACTGCTTGCATGGGAGGTTATTTAGCAGGTAAGCGCCAAGATGCAAGAGGAAGCGATCTCCAGGGCCAGGAACCGCTTGTCCCCGCAATCTCGGGTTGGCCGAGCCGGGAGATGAGCCGTCCCTCTGCCTATCCGCTATTTCTTCTTCGGCCCGAACAGGCTGTCGAGGAGGTTGTTGGCCGGGGCGGCGTTGGTTTGGGTGCTGGGAGGATTGGTGGCGGGTTTGTTCAAGAAACCGCCGAGACCTTGAAGCAACCCACCCGATGACGCGTTCGAGCCCGTGGCGGAGTTGGTGTTTCCCCCCCCCAACAACCCGGTCACGCCCTGGATGATGGAACCGGCCTTGCCCCCGAGGGCTGGAGCGATCCCTTGGGCCGTGCCGCTCAGCAAAGCCATGGTGTTAAGGTCCTTTTGTGGGGCGCCCAGAGTGCCCTTCATAGTGAAGAAGTCGGGCAGTTTGACATAGGTCGCATTGGTGGGGGTGTTGGCAGGCATAAACCTGATTTTTTGAGCCACTGCTCGCGAGAGTGAGATCGAGACGGGAACATTCAGGGCGGAATTGGTCAACACGGGGTCCAGGGTCACCGTGGTGGGGGCCTCGGCTAGAAAAGTCGGACCGCTGATGGATGCCTGTTGCAGCGTGAGCTTGCCCGACGCAACTCCGCCGCGCATCACGATCGAGTTGATCACGGAGTGCTGAAGGTCGCTGGGCGTGGGGTTGTTGGTCGAGCCCGTGAGGCGCGATAACAAACCGCTGGCGGCGGAAGCCGGGTTCTTGATGAGGTCTGGAACCTGGACGATGACCGTTACCAGGGCCTTGAGCAGTTTGTTCTGAACGTTCTCGACCGACAGGTTGAGGTTGGTGGTGCCAAAGTAGAATTGTCCCGCCAGGTTGGTCTGCAAACTGGGACCGGTGATGCCGGTCCCGCTGATCCCAGCTTGGGCCGTCAGGGTCCCGCTGATCTGGCCTTTCCGCTCGGGCTGGAAGGAACTGATCAAGGGAGGAATGGGTAGGTTGGTCGCGGTGAGGTTGAAATCGTACCTATAGCCGGGAACCGACAGGTCCAGAGCCATTCCCGCGCTCACTGGGGCGCCGTTTAACGTGAGCCTGAAAGGGGCCACGGCCACATGGTTGCTGTCCAGGCGTGTCCCGGTCTGGAAATCGGCCACCTCGACATCGTGGAGATATAAACGACGAATGCTGGTGTCGATGGTAAAACTGCCAATCGGGAGCTTCACGGGGGCGGGTTCTTGGGGAGGGGAGGTGGGGGCTGAGGGCTGAGATGCGGTGCCAGAGGGTTTGGTCGCCGCGACGGGTTTTGTTACCTCCGGTTTTCTGCCGCCCGCAAACAGGTCATAATAGGCAGTGAAATCCAGGGCCTCGGCGGTGAGTTTCAGGTTTCCTTGGAGGGCGTTGGTTTGGGTCATATCGACCTGACCGGTCAACGACACCTGGTTCGTAGCCCGAGACGTGGGGGCCAGAGAGATCTGGATCTGGCGGAGGTTGGTGACCTGTTTATGAACGGCAACATCGGCAGTCAGGTCGACCTGGGAGAGCGCGTTCGAGATGGCCGAAGACATGGGCATCGAAAGGGCTTGCAGGACGCGGCCTACCATCAACTGGACGGTGAGCTTGAGGCTGGTGTCCTGGGACTCCTTGTCGAACGAGGCCGAACCGGAGGCGGAGAGCAGGGGCTGGTTGCGCTGGCTGACCTGCAATTTGTACTGCCCGAGGCTGAACTGCTTGAACTCACTGGACTTTCCATTCAGTTGGAGGGACACGCCGGCTTGCGCGACCGAGTTTGTGCCCGCGAGCACGGTCAGGCCATCGACCGTGGAACTGAGCTCGAGGGTGAGTTGCTTCCCAGCTTGCTGGGAGAATAATTTCAACTGGGCGTTGATCACCCCGGACGGAGCAACCGTGCCGAGCAACGGCCTCCAGTTAGCCAAGTTCAGTCCCGTGACCGCGAAGCTGAGAGTGGAGTCTCCGACCGTTGGCGCGGTCTTGCTCCAAGCGACGCTCATCGGGTTGTTGAGATCGGCGTGGAGGATCGGGCTGCCTTGTTGGACGCCGCTAAGGCTGAGGGCCCGGAGGACCGCGTTACTCTGGGCACGGTCGACGCTGAGTTCATAGCTCGCGGAAAAATCCAAGGAGGGAGTGGTTTGATTGGTCAGGGTGATCTGGAGGCCGTTGATGCTGAAATGGCCCCCGGCCTTGATGAGCATGCCGGAGTTCGACAACTCAACGGTGTTGGTGGACCTGATAACAGTAGTTCCAAAATCCATGCCTTTGCCGGCGGTGGCGAGGTTCAGGAGTTGGTGGTCGATGGATGGAATCTCAACCACGATGCGGCCTTCCATTTTAGCCAGGTCGAAGGGACCGCTTGCGCGGACTTCGCCCAACGGAGTGCCACCCTTTGCGAATTGCAGGGCAATCGTGTTGAGGCGAGTCGGAGTTATGTCACAGGTCAAGTCCGTGCTGAACAAAGTCAATGCTGACAGCGAGCCCTCGGCACGGTTAATGCCAAGGTGGGCATTCCCCTTGACGATAGGCAATTTCGGCCCGGCGGTCAGGTCGATGGCAAAGTTGGCGGCCAGTTTTGCACTCAGTGAGGTAGCGGTCTCCCGGGCGGATGCGTTCGCTTGCGGTTGGCCGGAAGGCGCTAAGGTCAGTTGGTCGGCACTCGAAGCGATGTCCAGGGAGATCCGTTTGCCTCCTTGTTGCACCAACGCTTTCAGTTGTGCGTTGATCATGCCGGCGGGGAGGATCGTGCCGAGGATCGGTTTCCATTTGGCGAGGTCCAGGCTGGTGACTCCCAGGGTTACAGTCGAATCGCCGAGAACGTTTGCGGGGTCGCCCAAACTGAGGGTGATGGGGCTCGTGATTTCGCTGTGCAGGATAGAGGCGCCATCCTGCATGGCGCTGAGGTTGAAGGCGCGCAGGACGGTGTTGTCCTTGGCGCGGTCGACGCTCACGTCATAATTCACCAGGAAATCAAGAGCAGGGGTTGTTTGATTGGTGATCGTCACCTGGAGGCGGTTGATGCTGAGTTGGCCGCCCGCAGTGATCACTGAACCGGCCTGGGCGAGCACGATCGTGTTGGTGGATTTGATCACCGTTGTGCCAAAGTCCATACCGCGGTCGGCGGCGGCGAGGTTCAACACCTGTTTATCCAGGGCGGGGATCTCGAAGCACGATCCGGCCCTCCAGTTTGGCCAGATCCAACGGCCCACTGGCACGAATTTGGCCCAAAGCGGCGGCGCCTTTCTGAAAACGCAGCACCAGGCCTTTAAGGTCTGTGGGGGTCAGGTCGCAATCCAGGTCGGTGCTGAAAGTGGCCAATTGGGCCCACCCACCATCGGCCTTGTCCACGCCCAGATGGAGGTTCCCCTTGGCGGTGGCGAGTTTGGCGTCGGCAGCGAGGCCTAGATCGAGGTTAAGGCTTAGGGTCGCTTGCATCGAGGCACTGAGCCCCGGCGCGGGCGGGTTCATTCGTGCCTGGATGGCGGCGGCGAGAGCTACTTTGCCCGTCTGGCCGTTCTTGAGATCACTGAGGGTAAAGTTGACGTTCGAGACCTCGTAAGCGTCACGACTGCCGTTGGCGTGGATAGTGATGTAGCGGACGGTAGCGCCGGTCAGCGCGACCTTCTTGAGGTTGAGTTGCAGAGGCTTCCCGGGTTTGGCCGGGACGGCTGGTTTAGCGGTCGGTACCGGCTCTTTGGACCCTGACTTGGTGAACGGGTCCAGGTTACTCGTGCCGTCGGCGTTCACGACCACGATTACGGTGGGAGATACGACCGCCACCTCCTCCACATTGATATTCCCGCCGATGATGTCCAGCAGACTGTAGCGAAGGCGGACCTCGGGCACGACCACCAGCGGATCTGAACCCGTAGTTTTGACCTTGAGGTCCTTCAGCACCACCTGGTGGAACGGACTGATGGAGGCGTCACTGGCAGTGATCTCCGCGTTGATCGCTTTGGCAACGCGCGGAAGAATAAAGCCTTTAAGGAAGGCGCCGCTGGTGGCCGTAAAGTAGGCCGCCGCCAATAGCAGGATGAGGCCTCCGAAAAGCCAAACAAGGCGGCGAACCCAGCGATGTTTTTGATGGGGAACGGTCGAGGCTAGAAGCTGCTCAGCCATAATCAGTCCTAGCGTTGGATGCGAGCGGAGCCACCCTTGGCGAAGGCGCGAACTTGTTCCAGCGTGGCCATAGTGGTATCACCAGGGAAGGTTGTGAGCAAGGCGCCATGAGCCCAGCCGAGATTGACCGCCTCCTGTTCGGGTTCGCCCCCAAGCAGTCCGTAGAAGAAACCGGCAGCAAAACCATCACCGCCGCCGACCCGGTCGAGCACGTCGAGTTCCCGTGTAGGGGCAACGAAGGTTTGCCCGTTGATCCAGGCAACGGCGCTCCAACTGTGGTGGTTAGTCGAATGAACTTCACGGAGGGTAGTGGCTACGATTTTGATCTGAGGGTGCTTGCGTTTCACGTTGTCCATCATCCCCACGAAGGCTGCGGGATCGAGCTTGGATTTAGCGGCAACCTCGGGGCCGGGGATTCCGAGGCCCAGTTGGAGGTCCTCCTCATTACCGACGAGCACGTCGACGTTCTTGACGATGCGGTCGAGGACCTTCACGGCGTGGTCCGGGCCGCCGGAGAAGTTCCAGAGTTTCGCCCGATAGTTGAGGTCGAAAGAGACAATCGCGCCGGCAGCCTTGGCCGCCTGCATGGCCTCGATGATGACTTCGGAGGTGGTCGGGGAGAGGGCCGCGAAGATGCCGCCGCTGTGGAACCAGCGAATTCCCCCGGCGAAGATCTCGCTCCAGTTGAAATCGCCCGGTTTGAGTTGCGCGGCGGCCTCATTGCAGCGGTTGTAGAAGACCACCGGGGCGCGGACACCCTGGCCGCGGTCGCTGAAGACCGTGGCCATGTTCGGTCCCTGGACGCCATCATGTTTGAAGCGCTTATAGAAGGGCCTCACCCCCATCGCGCGGACACGCTCGGCGATGAGGTCCCCAATGGGGTAGTCCACCATGGCGCTGGCGATGCCCGTCTTGAGCCGGAAGCAATCCGCCAGGTTGGCGGCGACATTGAACTCGCCACCACTGACATGGATCTGGCATTCGGTCGCCTTGCGGAAGGGAATGATGCCCGGGTCCAGGCGGTGGACGAGCGCTCCCAGGGAGACCAAGTCAAGTGCGCCCGCGGAAGAGATATTCAAACCGTATTTCATAGTCATCTTTGGTGATCCAGTGTTCAATGCCGAAAACGTTTTCCGACTGTCATGATGCCCAACCGGGTCTAAATTGTCGAAAACAATTCGAATGCTCCATTTTTGTGCCCCATCCGGGTTGCGGGGTGGCCGGCGGTATCCAGGAGCAAATCTCCGACTAGGGCCTAGGTCAGGACCATCGCCATCGCTGCCTCCTTAGCGATCTCGCGGTTGGGGGGGGCGTCCGCACTTGCGAGCGAGCGTGTCCTGAGCGATATACTCCATATGAAAACCGCACGCATTAAGGCGAGCGGGAAATCTGCACCGATTTATGGGCCAGAAAGACCCGCGCGTTGACGCTTACATCGAACACTCGGCCGAGTTCGCTCGGCCCATTCTGTTTCATCTCCGGGACCTGGTGCATCGGGGGTGTCCGGGGGTTGAAGAGACCATCAAATGGAGCATGCCTTTCTTCGTGCACCGGGGATTGCTTTGTCACATGGCGGCTTTCAAGAGGCATGCGGCTTTTGGCTTTTGGAGGAGTGCACGGGTGTTGGGCAGGACGGAGGGCCGGGAGGGTATGGGCCAATTCGGACGGATCACATCCCTGGAGGATCTCCCCACGGATAAGGTCCTGTTGGCGCACATTCGGAAAGCGGCGGAAGCCAATGAAGCCGGGGTGAAGGTCCCGGCGCGCACTGGTTTCAGGAGCAGCGAGAAACCCCGGTTGATGGTGCCCGATTATTTTGCAGCCGCGCTCAAAGAGGACGAGCAGGCGCAGTCGAATTTCGAACGGTTCAGCCCCAGCCACAAGCGAGAGTATGTCGAGTGGGTAGCGGGAGCGAAGCGTGAGGAAACGCGCCAAAGGCGGCTCCGGACGGCGGTTGCCTGGATCGCCCAAGGGAAGCCGCAGAACTGGCGCTACGAGCGGTGCTAACCGGGTTCTCTTATCGCGCGTGGCTGGCTGCTTCCTCGGCGATGATCCTCAGGCCCTCGGAAACCACCTCCGCGGGTTGCGAGATATTAATGCGAAGACACTCATGACGGTGCGGCCAGTCGTCGCCCAGGCCAAAGAAGAAGTACTCGCCCGGAACCGTGAGGACTTTGCGCGTCTTGAGCCGGGCGTAGAACTCACGCGAGGTGAGCCGCAAGTTTCGCAGCCAAAGCCAGTGAAAAAAGGCGCCCTCGCTGGCATGCATAGCCCAGTCTAGTCCCGCAGCCTCGAAGTATTGCCTGGCCCGGACCGCCGCGGCGCGGCTCTTAGCCTCGTAAAACGGGCGCAGGAGGTCGGGGCCGAACCGGAGAATGCGGCCGCTCTCGACCCACGGCAGCACCATTTGCTGGCCGACCGAACCGTTGGCCAGACCGATAATGGCGGTGAGGGAGCTGAGAGCTGAGATGACCTTCTCAGACCCAACCACGATGCCGGTGCGCGTGCCAGGCAACCCGAGCTTGGAGAGGCTGAGGGTGAGGATGACATGCGGAGCCCAATAGGGCTTGGCCGGCACAAAAATGACGCCCGGAAACGGGGCTCCGTAAGCGTTGTCCAGGATCAACGGGATGTGGTGCGCTGCGGCCAATGCCGAGAGCCGCAGGACTTCCTCATCGGTGAGGACATTGCCGGTCGGATTGGTCGGCCGGGAGGCGGCAATGGCGCCGATATCCTCATGACGCAACGCCTCCTCCACCGCGGCGAAGTCGATGCGGTACTTGAACACGCGGCCGTCGACGCCCTCGGGCCAGGTGATTTCGGGGCGGCAGGCCACGAAGAGTCCATCCGCAAGCCCTTGATCGGCATAACCGATGTATTCGGGCGCGAGCGGGAGGAGGATCTTCCGGCGGCGTCCATTTTCAAAGCTCCCAGCCAGCAGGTTGAACAGACAGAAAAAGGCGCTCTGGCCGCCGGTGGTGACCGCGATATTGTGCGGACCGACCTGCCAACCGAAGGTGCGCTGGAGCAACTCGGCGATCGCCTTAAGGAAGCGCGGGTTGCCTTGGGGCGGGTCGTAGTTGCCCAGCATCCGGTCGAAGGCCTCACCTTCCTCGAGCAGTTCGCCCATGCGATCGCGAAGCAAGGCCTGGAGCTCGGGAACCGCCGCAGGATTCCCGCCTCCCAGCATGAGCATTTGCGGCTCAATCGTCATGGCGCGACCCAGGTCATCCATGAGGTCGACAATGCCGGAATGAGCCGTGAGTTTCTGGCCGAACCGTGTGAACTCCGGGGTTGCGTCCGGCACTGGGATGCGCGATGAATCGAGAGCAGAACGGTTCATACGGTTGAGATTACGGGCAATGGCATACAGAATTCTCCCCGCGTGTTGCTGCCGGTGAGACGGGGGCTCGGGCGGCGGATGCGACTACCGCGGCATGCCAATTTGGCCCAGGGTTCAGATTCATGGAAGGGCGGGGGCTAGGTTCCGACCAGGCAGTCGACTAACAGAATTCGAGCGCGGGGGTTGTCGTTGGTGGAGAGGATAACAATGGCCCAACCGCCGTCTCGCCGAAGGATGCGCATGGCGCTGATATTGATCTGCGGTTCGCGAAAGCGAGCGGCGACCTTCGCGAGCGCTCCCGGTTCGTCCTTGATTCGGATGGCAATGAGTTCCTCGCTGAGGGCGTGATATCCCCCGTCAGCCAGGGCGCGGAGAGCTTCATCATAAGGCTCGGCTTCGAGGAAGGTCACACCATGGGCGTGGTCATCGCTCACATCGATCTGGAGGATATTCACTCCGCGAGCCGCGAGACATTCCGCAATGTCTGCCACGGTGCCGGGGCGGTCCGGCGGGGTAATGATCGTGATCTGTTTCATAGGCGTGACGGTTTTGGGGAACCACGCCGTAAGGAGCGGACGACATCGGCCACCACGGCGTTGACCACCTCGCGGGTGACCTGCGGCATCGTGATGATGTGGGCGATGTCGTTTCTGGGGGCGATTTGCCAGTGGGCGATAACGTCCGCGCCCGGACGCGGGAAAACGACCGTGACTGAATTCTTGTGCCGCCAAGCCGGGACGCCTGCTGCTTTAAAACGGGAGATGGCGTAGTCCGCCATGGCGATGCACGCCAGTGCCCGTTGGCGCAGCCCCGTTTCGCCCCGGCGTTGCAGGGCGCTCCATAAAATTAAGGGTGTCAGCGCGTTTCGGCTCCCGGCAATGGTCGTGTCCATGCAACCGACGTACTCCACGCTCCGGGCGACGCGATCCACATGGGACCTCCGGGCGAGCACCACGCCGCAGGGCATCGGCGAACCGATGAACTTGTGGCCGGAGACCGCTACTGAATCGACTCCGGCGTCGAAGCCAAAGGGCTGCGGCTCGGGGACCCAGGGAAGAATCATCCCGGAAAGGGCGGCGTCGGCATGGATATAATGGCGCGCGATGGCCAACTCCTTGAGCAACGCGCGGATTTTGGCCAGGTCATCCACCGCGCCATGCATGGTGCTGCCGATGTTGGCCAGGATAATGGGCGGCACATCGCGGTGCAATCGGATGGTCTCCCGCAGGTCGTCGTAATCGATCTCCCCATCCTCCCGCCCGCGAATCATGATGCTGCGGGCGCCCAGCACGCGAACAATCTTGGCCGCCGAGTAATGGGTATGTTCGGAGAAATAAACCACGCCGTCCGGATACAACTCACGCGCTAGGTAGAGGCCATAGAGATTCCCCTCGGTTCCCCCCGCAGTCACATAACCCCACGTCTCCCCATCAGGCGCGCGCAGGTGCCGCTGAAAAAAGGCCACCACCTCGCGCTCGAAGGCAAAGGTGTTCTCTCGATAGAGAGACTCGGAAAACGGATCGCCGACGTTGTTCAGCGCGAACCGTAGAAACGGCATGATCTCGGGACACTCAAAATCCTGGCTGCATGGATAGCCCACGAAGGTCCCCGACAAACGCTCAACCTCGGCCAGGAGGTGAGCGAGCCGCCGGGCGGCTTCCGCCGGCAACGGCGGCATGCCGACCGACGCTGCCGCACCCTTTTCTTTCGACGCCGGAATACCGGCGCGAGCGCCGCCCTGTCGACGTGGTACCGCCGATTTCACTTCGTCTCCACCGACCGGACCTTGATGTTACGGAAGGAAATAGAGCCGTGATCGCCTTGCAGGGCGATGAAGCCGCTGGGCGCTTTCGCAAAACCCGCCATGCGACCGAACTTGCTCTTGGCTACGCGACTGTTGAAGTCTTCGCTGCCGAGGACGTATTCGAAGTATTTCACGCCGTTGATTTCGTGTTCGCATTTCTCTTTGCTGATGAGCAAACGGACGTGATTCCATTCGCCCGCCGGCTTGGTCGCATCCAGCGGTTTGCCGGTCTTGGGGTCATCCGGGGGTTGGTAGAGGGCATAAAGCCAGCCACAGCGGATCTTGTCCGCGGCGGCTTGGTTGTCCTCGAGTTGAAACTCAGGACCGGTGGCCCACACCGCGCCGCCGGCGTCGGTGACGTGGTACATGATCCCGCTGTTGCCAGCCACGGAGATATTGTAATCGAGTTGGAGTTCAAACCAATCGAATTGGTCGGTGGTGACAATATCGCCGGCGTTATGCGGATCGACGCAAACCAGGGCGCCGTCTTTGACCTGCCAACCGGAGCGCACGCCCTGGGCCTTGAAGTTATGCCAGCCGGTAAAATCTTGCCCGTTGAAAATAAGTTTCCAGCCGGCCGCCTTTTCGGCGGCCGTTAGGGTATTGATCGCGGAGTCCGTTGCGGGGGCTGCGGGAGTCGCAGCCGGTGCCGAAGCAGCGGGGCTGCCGGCGCCAATTTCCTTTTGGAGGGCGGCCTTCCACTCGTCGTTGAGTTCGGGAAGCGTCTTGCCAGTGAGTTCCTTCCACAGATCGTCGGTGTACTTGCCCTGACGGCAGGCGGCGTTGACTACGGTGATTACCTGCTTGTCTTTCGCATAATGCTCCACCACGTAGTTCAGGAAATTTGCCGAAACGCGGTAGAGACCGTCATAGTTCAGTCGAGCATTGCGGCGCGCGCGAAAATAGGTGGCGTCCGCGCCGTGGGTCTGCGGTTCGTAAAGGAACCACCGGATATAGTCGGGAATCCCCTCGGTCAGCCAGCCGGGGGCAGGCTTGAAGTCCGGGTTTCCGCGGCGTCCGCCGCCATAACGCTGAACGACGTGGACCTCTTCGTGAACCAGGGCCCCGATGGCCTCGCCTTTGAGCTCGCGCGCGATCCAGGTGGAGTTGGCTGTGACGCGTCCGCCGCCCGTGGCGGCCACACCGTTGCCGGGGCGAATGGTGACGCTGAATTTGTTGGGCGGCGTAAACCCTTCGCTGGGGAGCATCGCCACCAGCTTGGGATACCACTCGGCGAGCACCGGCGCCAGCTTGGTGTCTGCCCATTCCTTGAGGTCCGGGGCGCCGGAAGTGTCGACGGTGATCTCGCAAGCTCCGTCCGGAGAGTGGGTGACGAACGGGCCAGTATCGGCCCCCGCGGCGGCAGCGGTGCCTCCGACAGCCGACACCGTACCGTTCTCCAGGACGTCGATCTCGCTGTAGAACGTGTTGCCAAAACCGTCGTCGCTCTCGGTCGAGGAAATCGCGAACAAAAGGTAGCGATATTTTCCAAGACTGCCGTCGGAATCGGACAGGCTGACGCCGTATTGGCCGCCGGGGACGGGGCTCGCGGTTCGCGTGTCAACCTTAGCGACGAGTTTCCATCCGCACTTTTCCGGCTCCGTCCCCTGCTTGGGTTTGGCGTCAAAACCCTCCGCCTTGCCGTCGGCCGCGTAGAGGTTATAGACCTGTGGTCCCCGGGTGCTGGGGTGCCAGGAGTAGGTGTTCACCTGCTTGACCTCGATGATGTTCCCCAAGTCCACGACTATCCGTCCTCCCGCGGTTCCAGCGTTGAAGAAGAAATTCTCCTCGGGCTGGTCCTCTTGGGCCGGCACGGCCCCATCGTGGAGCTTTTCCAACCCGCCCCCGTTGGCATCTTGCTCCCCATCGGCAAGCGAGAAAATCGCTTTCGTGGCGGCATCGGTTTTGGAGGGCGCCGGGACGGTCTTGAACTTGAAAGCAGCGCTGGCATGTTCGCCATCGTTCTGATCGACCACGACTTTGACATCGGCGAATGAAATCGCCGCGGAAATGAGCAGAGCCGAAGCGGCTGCGGTTACGAGATTGAGATATTTCATATACGGTACTGTATCGCGGAGTCATCATGGGCAAAGCCCGCCCCGGTTGCACGAACTTTTCTTGGACCCCTTTCGAGTTATGGTTCGTAGGGTACCGTGCCGTTCGCATCCACGGTGTAGGCCCATTTGCGTATATAGGCGCCGGCGGGCAGAAAATCGTCATGGGCGGCGGCGAGCTTTCGCCGGAGGACCGCGTCCAATTCTGCCTCGAGGCGGGCGCATTCCGGGTTCCCGACCAGGTTATGGAGTTGATCGGGGTCTGCTTGATTGTCAAACAGCAACCAGGGTCCGCTGAGATCGCAAACATAAGTATGGCGGAGGGTGCGGATTCCCCGGTATTCGCGGCCGCCCGCTTTTCGGGTCCATTGGCCGAAGGGGGCCGCACAACTGATGAGTGTCGCGCCATCGGAGGGGTTCTGACCGCCGCGCAGATAGCCGCTGAAGTCCAAACCCTCAACAGTCGGTGGA
>TBL_comb47_HYPODRAFT_10000773_pt1 | contig 42357 bp, 35 predicted proteins | sample TroBogypolimnion_40_FD_10682 | JGI IMG/M metagenome (IMG submission 10682)
TCAAAGCTGGATTTAGTTTGATGAAACTGTCTTTCACTGCCTGCGCGGCAAGTTTGCGGTTAAACAAACTGATATTTTGTTTTGTACTCATTTTTTCAAGGTGTTAAAAAGTGATTCCATTATTCATAAGTAAATGCTCAACAATGGGCCCCAGCGATAAAGCCGGGAAATGGGTAAGTCCGCCAACGATCAGAATGACTGCGATTAACAGTCCAATAAACAGCCAGTTGTCTGTGTGGAATGTCCCGGCTGATGAAGGTGTAATTTTCTTCATTCCCATACTTCCGGCAATCGCCATGACGGGGATTATAATCCCAAACCGGCCTATGAGCATACCTATCCCTATGGTTAGATTGTAAAATACCGTATTTGCATTTAGCCCGGCAAACGCACTCCCGTTGTTCCCGGCTGCTGAGGCATAGGCATAAAGAATCTCTGAAAGGCCATGTGGCCCCGAATTATTGAGACTTGACAGACCGGGTGCACTCACTGATGCCCAGGCAGCGAAAAGAAGAATGACAATATTAGGAGCCAGCACCGCAATAATTGCCATTTGCACCTCGAACTTCTGAATTTTCTTGCCAAGGTACTCCGGGGTGCGCCCAACCATCAATCCGGCAATGAATACTGTAATTATTATAAATATGACCATTCCGTACAATCCTGCACCAACACCGCCAAAAATGATCTCTCCAAGCATAAGGTTGATCATTGCCACCATTCCGGAGAGTGGTGACAGACTATCGTGCATCGCATTCACCGAACCGTTGGATGCTGCTGATGTTGATGTCGCCCAAAGCACACTGTTGGTTATCCCAAACCGGGTCTCCTTCCCTTCCATCAGATGGAGATTTCCAAAGATGGGATTTGTCGAATATTCGGCATACAGCGAAATACTTAGGCCAATTACCAGCAGAATCAGCATTGCCTTAAAGATTGTCCACCCTTGACGGGTTGAACCAACCATCTTTCCGTAGGTAAAAGTTAAGGCTGCAGGAATAAGTAGTATTGCCAGCATCTCGAGAAGATTGCTGAACGGGGTTGGATTCTCAAACGGATGCGCACTGTTGGCATTGAAAAAACCCCCGCCATTGGTGCCGAGTTGCTTGATCGCAATCTGCGATGCCGCCGGTCCCATCGGGATAATCTGGGTAGATCCCTGTAACGTGTGAACGGTATCGTACGATTTAAAATTCTGCACAACTCCCTGACCAACAAGGACCACTGCAAAAATAATGGAAAGGGGAAGAAGTACATAAAGGGTTGAACGGGTCAGATCCGTCCAGAAATTTCCCAGTTTGTCGGTGGTTTTTCTGGCTAGTCCCCTGATCAGTGCCAATAAAACGGCAATTCCTGTGGCTGCGCTTACAAAATTCTGAACAGTCAGCCCGATCATTTGGACAAAATAACTGAGGGTTGTTTCTCCTGAGTACCCCTGCCAGTTGGTGTTGGTCATAAAACTAACCGCTGTGTTAAATGCAGAATGCCATGAAACATCGGGCAGGTTTGCCGGATTTAGGGGTAACTGCGCCTGAAAAAGCTGTATCAGAAATACAAACAGAAACCCGATAAAATTAAACATCAGCAAACTGAAGGTGTATGATTTCCAGTTGGTTTCCTCATCGGGGTCGATGCCGGAGGATCTGTAGGTCAACTTTTCAAGCCAGCCGAAAACCGGGGACATGATATGTTTGCTCCCTGTGAATACCTTGAACATGAAATTGCCTAACAGGGGTGTAAGCCCAATTAACAAGGCAAAAAATAAAATGATCTGAATAAAATCCTGTGTTGTCATTATCTTGATTTTTTAAATTTAGAAGGTTATGCCAAATACCAGGTGCACATAATCATTCCTGGAGTAGGATGCCGAAGGATTTATGATTAATGTTGTCTTTAAAGGTAAAGAAAAGGCTTCTGTAATTTTCAGGGACTTGGTGAAACTTCCCCCAACATTTACCACAGAAAAGGTTTTTTTACCGGCCCTCGGATCGAAGGCTGTGACTCCATAATTATTATAAAGTCCTGACCAGGGGGTAAAGCCAAAAAAGAGACTGGTTGCCCCCTTGGAATATCCCAATTCAATGTATGTTGAATAAGCCTGTCTGGTTGAATCATCCGCTCTTTTATCATATCCGTAAACCATGGTATTCCAGGTGATGCTTACCGGGAAAGATTTGGAACCTGTAAAACCGGCTGTCCCTTCAATCCGGTGCCCTGTCTCACTGTTTGTATAATTAAAGTAATTTGCCCGGCCAAAATTCCAGTTGTAATCGGTTATCCCAAATTTGAGCTGTCCAGGAGTCACCGAAATATAAGGATCAAATTCTTTGTAGGTACCTGCAAAATCGGTGGATCCCCAAATCCCTATTTCATATTTCCCCTTCGAATAGGATAGTGTTGGCTGAAAATTTGGCGTTGGTCCGGCGGTTGCCATAGAACCCCTGAAGATATAGGAACTGACAACATCCGCAGTTACTTTAAATGGTGAAGGGGACTCACTCGTTTGCGCTTTTACAGTCAAACGTACAAAACTGGTCAAAATGGCAAATGCCACAATTATAATGGACTTATTTTTCATTGAATTGGATTTGATTTAAAATTTTTCGGGTTTAATTAGCGCGTAAATAAGATATCCGAGGATTAATAGAGCAATTACAATCCCGATTACATATCCAATCGTATTACCCGCCTCAAGGGACTTTGTCGTTGACAATAGAATTATTGCTTTCATTTCTGTTGATTTAATTACAATGCAAAAATATGCCGGAACCTATAAGTGTTTTGTAAGGAATATTCTCCGGTTTATAAATATTATATAAAGATCATGAGGAATCTGAATCTGGCAGGTAAATCGTGAGATACTGGTCAATTTTGACAAATCTTAAAGAATTGAATATCAGTAATAAAATTCAGAAATAGGTTCAGTTAGTTTATTTTTAATCGATTATAGGACGCATAAACTACAGGTAAAATCGGGGATAATTTGCAATTTGTATAAAAAAAAAATATCTTGCGGATTGTTAAAAATAAAACTGAATATCTCAAAACTGGCCAATGGACAAAATCGATGAACTTTCGAAGAATAACATAGCTAAGAATTCGCCAATTAAATCATCAGTTAGTGATGGAGGAATTGTGATAAAGGAAGTAGATTCCAAAAAAAAGCTTCGGGAATTCATCCATTTGCCTGCCGCTATTCACCGGGATCATTCCAACTGGGTTCCCCCCATTTACATGGATGATTGGGAATTCTTTAATCCTAAGTTGAATAAGTCATTCCAATCTTGCGAAACGATCATGTTAATGGCCTACCGCACAGGCAAGGTCGTTGGTCGTATTATGGGAATTATACACTTGAAATATAATGCGTTGCATAATGAAAAAAATGCACGTTTTGCCTTTTTTGAAACCTGGAATGACCCTGAAGTAGCTGCTTCCCTGATTGGGGCTATAGAGAGCTGGGGCAGAGAAAAAGGGATGGAAAGGTTGATCGGACCGCTTGCTTTTTCGGATAAAGACCCTCAGGGTTTTCTGATAGAAGGTTACGACGAACCTGCAGTTATAGCATCAAATTGTAATTACCCCTATCAGGTGGAACTGCTCGAAAAGAACTCCTTTACCAAAGAAATTGATCTTGTAGTCTATAAGATCAATATCCCAAATCCACTCCCGGAGTTTTACCACAAGATTCAGGAAAGGGCTATCCGTAATAATCCTGATTTGAAAGTCCTTGAATTTACGTCACGCAAAAAAGTGAAACCCTATATTCACCCCATTTTGAATTTACTTAATCTTACCTTCAGCGACATTGTTGGTTTTACCCCCTTCTCCCAAAAGGAGATGGATGATTTTGCCAATAGATACCTCTTTCTGATCAATCCACGTTTTATCAAGGTGATTGTTAATGGGAAGAATGAGGTAGTTGCTTTTGTAATTGGGATGTCACATATTGGGGATGGAATACGTAATGCAAAAGGCAAACTATTTCCTTTTGGAATTTTCAGGATTTTTGCTGCGGCGAGGAGGTCAAAACAGCTGAATCTGCTACTTGGAGGAATTGACCCCGCTTATCGCAGCAAAGGACTTGATGTGATGATGGGTACTAAAATGATGGAATCGGCTTATGCCCTTGGGAAAAGAATAATGGATTCGCATCTCGAATTGGAAACCAATACAAAAGTTCGGGCTGAAATGGAGAAAATGGGTGGTTACGTCTATAAACGATTCCGGATTTTTGGCAAGAGTCTGTAGGGATAAATCAGACTTTTTTCACATGAATCGCATTCATCCCCTTTAAGCCTCTCTCAAGTTCAAAGTTGACAACATCGCCCTCCTTGACATCTTCCAATAAACCGTTGATGTGTACGAAATATTTCTCGTTGGTTTCGTGTTCTTTGATGAATCCGTACCCTTTTGAATCGTTGAAAAAGTCAATTCTACCAATTCTAACAGTAATCTCATCCTCCTCTTCTCTCCTAGGCACGCTGATTTCTATACTACTTGCGTTAACTTTTCTTTTCTTGGAGGGGTCTGGCGGAGTATCGGTAAGGTTTCCGTTTTCATCTACATAAGCCAACATACTCTCCAGATCACCCCCGGTAGAGGTGCCTTTTCGTTCTTCTTTTTTTTGACTTTTTTCCAGCCGTTTCTTTAAACGTTTTTTCTCTTTTTCTTTCTTGTTAAATGTATCTTGCGATTTTGCCATTCAATATTTGATTTATTGGTATTTGTATGATTTTTGTTTTGCAAAGGTACAAAAATAATTGGAAGGGTTGTTCTTCAATTTTTTTAAGGAGTAGGATAGACTGAACTGCAAAATATTAACCCAATAGTACTAAAATGTCCTTAAATTTGATTTTCAGATGAATTTTTGAATGTCTGACCAATAGATTCAGTTATGTTGATCAATTGGGATATTTATTAAATATACCTGGCGATGAATTTCTCAGAATCGGAAATTTCATCTTTATTACGATTAGAGAAAGCCCAAAGCTCCAGTTGAAGGATCGCTGACTGTGCTGAAGTAAGCAGCTTTAGTTTTTCGATCAGAACATTAAGGTTTGCATTATTTGAGGACGTACACTTAAAATCCCGCTCTGAATCTTTGGTATGCCCAACCAGAACATAATTCGTTGCCATCATTTCTATCTGGGGGGAGGATCTTTTATAGCTGTCGATAAGTGCCAAGATCTCCTTACGGCTGAAGCGCCCCTTGAGTTCCCGGATGGTCTCTTTATGAATGGCAGTAAAGAGTCCGAGCACTGTAAGCGTGGCTGTTGTCGGGCGGTCATCCAGGGTATTGAGCATCGCAGTTATTTCTTCATCTGCACGGAATGTTATGGGATTTGATTTCATGATAATTAACTTAGTTTTAGTGCAAGTATACAAAAGAATACGAAAGTACACACAGTATTAATCGTTTTTTATTTGCCTTTGAGAAAATAAGTTCAAATCTAATTTTACTGCCTTCTCTGTGCTCCATCAATAAAATAACAATATTTCAGAAAATTCACTTTTTGTTGTTACCTTTAATATACTAAAACATAATGCTATGGGAAAATACAATAGAAGAGATTTTTTTCGTAGTTCCGGATGGGCCACAGGTGCAGTAATGTTAATCCCTTTCAAATCTTTCTTCGCTTTTCCATTTGATCTGCCCGATAATCCTGAAGGGATAATCTCACCAAAAGCCAATGAAGATCTTTTTTCATACATTCTCAGAATACAAGGGAAATTTGATCAGACACTTTACCGTCAAATAGTCGGCTCTGCAAATCCTTTTAAAGAAGGGGATCTTGCTCTAGGGGTTGCGGCATTTGATGAAAACTCCAGGATCAATGCCCGGAGACTTTTAGCGAATTCAAAAATTAAAGACCTTACCCAAAAGCCTCTTTTTGCTGATGATATCCTTACATTGATTCAAAACACTACTGATCAAAACATATTTAATTCGATCTCAAGCCTGACTTTGGGGGAATTGAAATCCTTTATTCTTGAAAAAACTGAATCGGATATTAAATCAATTATACCCGGATTATCCAGTGATATTATTGGTTGTCTTGTAAAGCTCATGAGCAATGAGGAACTGATCAAGGTAGGACAGAAGGTATTTAATCTGTTGCCAGGGACTAAAATAGGTGCAAAAGGATACCTGAGTGCCCGTCTACAGCCGAATTCACCTACTGACAATCTGGACGACATCATGATGCAGGTTTTTAACGGATGGTCTTATGCTGTCGGAGATTTAGTGCTCGGTACCAATCCCGTATCAAGTAATCCTGAATCTGTTTCCAAAATTGAAAATGCTCTTCATGACATTCTAAGAACTTTCGGACTTGAAAACGTAATGCCAAATTGTGTTTTGGCTCACATTGACATTCAGGCAGAAGTTGAAAATAAGAACCCCGGAACAACGGGAATCTGGTTTCAAAGTTTAGGAGGAACTGTTAGCGCGAATAAAACTTTTGATCTTACAGTCGAAAAAATGCTAAAACACGCCTCTAAACGGACCGGACAATATGGCTTATATGCTGAAACCGGTCAGGGAGCTGATTTCACAAATGGCAACGGAGAAGGATTTGACATGGTTGTTCATGAATCACGCAAGTATGGGTTTTTAAGGGCGTTAAAGAAACGGATCGCAGAAGTGCAGCCGGCAAACATGCCAGGTCCGTGGGTTCATGTTAATGACGTGGCTGGTTTTATAGGCCCTGAGGTATTCAAGTCCAAAGAGCAATTAGTTCGGTGCTGCCTCGAAGATACAGTGATGGGGAAACTTCACGGCCTGACTATCGGCCTGGATGTATGTTCTACTTTGCATATGGATATTACTCTGGACGATCTGGAATGGTGCATTGATCAGATTATGCCTGCAAACCCTGCTTATCTGATGGGTCTTCCTACAAAAAACGATCCTATGTTAAGCTATCTTACCACAGGTTTCAATGACCATGTCAGAATCCGTTCGAAGTTCGGGTACAAGGTGAATGATGCCATGTGGAAGTTCTTCAAAAAGATTGAGATAATCGGATCTGACGGGAATATTACCAGCCATTTTGGAGATCCGCTATGGGTCTATTACAAGTTCCGGATTGCAAAAGGTGACTTACGAAGCAAAGATGAGATTTATGCTGACGGAGCAAAGCTAATCGCTGAGATCGAGGGCAGAGGTGTCCCAATTGCCACAGGATATGGCAAAAACATCTGGGACCTGGAACCTAAACTTGATCAAAAAATTCATGCCCTGTATAATGATTCAAAAATTTGTGTCTGGACGGAGATGCCTGAAATATTCGTTGCTTCTATTCCAAATCATATTAGTCTTAGAACCACTTCAGTTGACAGAAAGGATTACATTTATCATCCTCCAACCGGTGAAATATTAAGTGAACAATCCGTTGCTCAGTTGCTTGGATTAAGAAACAAGTGGGGTTATAATGGTCCTGATGTCCAGATCATAATTTCTGACGGATTAAATATAAATGCACTTTCCGACGAAGGTCATCTTAAACCTTACCTGGAATATCTGAACCAGGAATTGATCGGGGCTGGTTTAAAAGTATCCTCAGATAATATCGTGATCAGATATGGCCGGGTAAGAGCCGGTTACAGATGTGGAGAATATCTCTTTGGTCAGGATTCCGGATCAGACAAGCACAAAGGAATAATTCACATTATAGGTGAAAGGCCTGGTTCTGGTCATCACAATTTCTCTGCATATCTGTCAGCCCCGTTAATCAGCACGTGGAAAGTAAAAGGTAAATTGGATCACAATTTATCCAAAGTTGTATCCGGCATATCCGATACTGCATTAATTCCTGAATTGGCGGCAAAAGATACCGTGAGAATTTTAAGAGAAATGTTTTACCAGGCCGGATAATCTGTCCAACATTTGCCAGGTTGGTGACATTGTGAATTCTGCTATATATTTTTGTTTATATTTTAAGAAGTATTAGCTCTTGCATTTGTTGGGTGGGGATCAATTAAAGTCTTAATTTTGGATAATCTTTGATTCAGCGCATGACAAAAAGAGAATGGGACAAGCTTTTGGCAGTAATTAATGGAAAGGATCTTTCTGCGGGATCGACCGGATTTATCATCGACTCTCCATGGCTGCCGGGATGGTCTGGTGTTACGACGCTCAATTATTATACTTCAGATGAGATTTGGTTAAAATCAAATCTTCAGGCCATTGAAACTTTTCCGGATATCACTTTTCTTCCGGGCTTCTGGTCCGAATATGGCATGTGTACTGAACCGTCAGCCTTTGGAGCGCGGACGGTCTGGTACCGCGAAAATTTGCCTCACGCCGAAAAGGTTATCCATTGTTCCGAAGATATTGCCAGACTACCACATCCTAATGTCGAATTTGACGGATTGCTCCCCTTTATGATTAACAGGCTTAAGAACCTGGAAAACAGAATAAATGCCTCAGGTCATACCCTGAAATTTGCCGTGACCCGTGGCCCGTTGAATATTGCCACTTTTCTGATGGGGACTTCAGAATTTATGTTGTTGCTGGCAATGGAGCCCGAAAAGGCGCATGAGCTACTTGAAAAAATCACCCGGTTTATTTGCGACTGGATCAGGTATCAAAAAGTTTGTTTTCCGTCCATTGAAGGAGTCCTTTTACTCGATGATATCGTGGGGTTTGTCGGGGAAGAGGAGTGCCGGGAATTTGTCGTCCCTTACCTGAAAAGAGCATTCGAGGCGATCCCGACGAAGATCAGGTTTTTTCACAACGATGCTTTCGGACTGGTATGTGCCCCTTTTTTAAAGGAGATCCGGGTTAATCTTTTTAACTTTGCATTCGGTCATCCGATCAGCCAGATCAGGGAGCTGGCTGGACCTGATATCGCTTTGATCGGTAACCTGGCACCAAGGGATATCCTTGCAGCCGGCACTCCCGAAGAGGTCTATCAGGCAACCAGGGAAATGATCAGCAATGTTACCGATCGTCAAAAAATCATCTGGTCCTGTGGCGGAGGCATTCCCCAGGATGTTTCAACTGAAAACCTTAAGGCATTTGTATCGGCAGTAAACAGCTTTTCATAAAGGATCAAAATAATTTAAGAAATTTCTTCAAACATATGATCGATTTTATTGGAGATATCCATGGACATGCCGATAAGCTGACTGAATTGCTGGAGAAGATGGGATACTCCCAAAAGAACGGTGCTTTCTGTCATCCCTCAAGGAAAGTGCTGTTTATCGGCGATTACATTGATCGCGGTCCGCAGATCAGGGAGACCCTGGAAATTGTAAGATCGATGGTTGAAAGCGGAAATGCAATTGCATTAATGGGCAACCACGAATATAATGCGTTATGCTTTCATCGTGAGGAGCGCGAGGGGGGACACCTGCGAAAGCATTTGATTGTCAATATTATTCAACACTTCGAAACTCTGAAGCAGTTTCAGAACCTCCAGGATGAATACGAGGATTACCTTGAATGGTTTAAATCGTTGCCGCTTTATTATGAGACAGATTCCTTCCGGGCAGTACATGCCTGCTGGGATGACGATCATATTGCTTTCCTCCGTTCAATTTTAAGAAATGACCGCCTTAATGAAACCGTCCTTCACCAGTCAGTAAAGATGGAGACCAAATTATACCGCGTGTTTGATGAGACACTGAAAGGAAAGGAGACCCTGATGCCTGAAGGACATTACTTCGCCGATAAAGATTCCCATTTGCGAAATGAGATCCGGATCAAGTGGTGGAAAGATCCTGTCAACTCAACCTATGAGCAAATGAGTGTATTGCCCCTCGAAAATTTCCCTGGCCAAAATTTCAGACTTTCCGGAAACAAACCTGGAAAGTATTATACAGAAGATGAAAGACCTGTATTTTTCGGCCATTACTGGCTCACCGGAACTCCCCGGTTAATTCGGGAAAATATTTGCTGTCTTGATTTCAGCGTGGCTAAACATGGATACTTGGCTGCCTATCGTTTTGATGACGAGAAAGAGCTTTCGGATAATCAATTTGTTTTTGTTTAGTTCAAAATTAGGGTCAATCAGTCAACCAATTAAAAATGTTTTTTATGTCAAAACTTTTTACTCCGCTTAGCATTAAGTCGGTCACCCTTAAAAACCGGCTGGTTGTTTCACCAATGTGTCAATATACTGCTGTTGATGGGTTTGCAAACGACTGGCACCTGGTCCATTTAGGCAGTCGCGCTGTTGGTGGTGCGGCACTGATCATCCAGGAGGCGACTGCCGTATCCCCGGAAGGGCGTATAACCCCCGGCGACCTGGGTTTGTATCGTGAAGCTCATATCGAGAAATTAAAGGCTATTACCCGGTTTATTCATGAACAGGGGGCAGTGGCCGGAATTCAGCTTGCCCATGCCGGCCGAAAGGGTGGGTGTGCATTTCCCTGGAATGGTGGTAACAAATTAAATGAAAATGAAGGTGGCTGGAAAACGGTTTCAGCCTCGGCCCTCCCCTTTAATCCGCAGGATGATCTGCCCCTGGCACTTGAAGAAGAGGAAATCACCAGGGTAATCGCAGATTTTAAAATCGCAGCCCAAAGGTCTTTGATGGCCGGATACAAAGTGGTTGAGATTCATGCTGCCCATGGATACCTGATTCACCAGTTTCTTTCGCCAATAAGTAATCAACGGACGGATCGCTATGGCGGAAGTTTTGGAAACAGAATACGGCTTCTGCTTGAAATTGTTGAGGTTATAAAATCGGTCTGGCCTATAGACCTCCCATTGTTTGTAAGGATTTCTGCCACCGATTATGTGGAAGGTGGCTGGAACCTTGATGAAGCCATCCAACTGACGAAAATCTTAAAAACCCAGGGAGTAGATCTTATCGACTGCTCCTCAGGGGGATTGGTACCCTATGCAAAAATCCCTTTCGAACCCGGTTATCAGGTTCCGTTTGCAGCAGCCATCAAAAAAGAGACCGACATACTGACCGGTGCGGTTGGAATGATCACCAGAGCCGATCAGGCAGAATCAATTCTGAATCAAGGGGAGGCCGATCTGATCTTACAGGCCAGGGAATCGCTCCGGGAACCCTATTTTGCATTAAAAGCTGCCAGGAGATTAGGCGTTGATGTCCCTTGGCCATTGCAATATTTGCGTGCAAAATTATAGGTTCTATTTGGTGATTTTCACAATCGGCTTTCCGGTGCAGGCATTTGGGGGCATGATACTTAACATCGTTGCAATGGTTGGGGCTATATCCGTAATATCAACTGGTTCGGAAGTATAGCCGGATTGAATCTTCCAGCCGTACCAGAGCAGAGGAACCTGGGTGTCATAAGTATAGGTGCTGCCATGCGTGGTTCCGGTTGGGATGGCCTCCTCAAGCCAGGCAGGTTCAAACATTAATGCTACATCACCCGACCTTTTGATGTTAAACCCATTTTGGATCAGGGTTGCCGGTTTGCTTTTCAGTACCTCACCATTCAGCTGATATCCTGTGTAGGCATTGGCAATTCCATTATATGTTGTTGAAAAAGAAGCGATTTCATCCTCAACATCTTTAAGAATAAGGTTTTTTTGCCTGATTGTGGTATGGTTAAGGTAGATCTCATTATTAATTGCAAAAGATACAATTGTGGAATCTCCATACTTAATACTAAGATATGAATTTAAGAAATTCAGGAATACCTTACTGTTGAAATACCCGGAATTTAGCTGATTATCGGTCAATTGGGCCGGCACATAAGCAGCCGCATGGTCCGCAGTTAAAAAGAGGAGCACATTATCTTTGCCATAATTCTTATCCAGATAAGTCAGAATTTCAGCGATGTCACGGTCCAGACGTAAATAGGTATCCTCTATTTCAACAGACTGGGGTCCCATTTTGTGACCCACATAATCAGTTGCAGAAAAACTGATGGCCAGTAAATCGGTAAAATCCCCTTTCCCAAGGTTCTCTCCCTTCAATGCCGCAAGGGCTATATCTTTTGTAATTGTATTCCCAAAGGGTGTTGAACGGATAATTCCGTAATCGTTCTTGGTGTACATTGCAGGGAGATTATGCGGGAAAACAGGTTTTGTTTCCCCCGGATAGAGCCCTTCATAAGGGTTGTCATCACTTGCGCTTTCGGTATACTGTGCGATGGGAAGCAAGGTATTCCATGGCTGCGATAAATACTTTCCCGCAAGATGCCGGGAATTAAAATCATTGACCCATTTTGGAAGCTCCTTCATGAAAAAGGTAGAAGTGATGAAATTTCCTGATCCCGAATCAAACCAATAAGATCCGGTAGAAAGATGTCCTCCGGGTAAAATTGCGGCCCTGTCTTTTAAAGCAATCGAGATTACCTTTGATTTCAAATTCGAATAAAGTCTCAATTCGTCTCCGATGGTAGAGGCGAGTAAATTCCGGGGTGACATTTTCCCGGCTTTTTCAGAGCCATCTCCAACAGTTTGAACAGTAGGATCATCCGTAACATATGTTGGTCTGTTCGTATTTCTTACAAACCAGTCATTCCCGACTATTCCGTGAAATGCGGGCGTTGTTCCGGTATAAATCGATGCATGACCTGGCCCGGTATAGGTTGGAGAATAGTTGTAATTGGTATTCTTGCAGTTAAAACCCTGCTTAATCAATTTCTTAAAACCGTTCTCAGAGAACTTGCTATAGTATTTGGAAATGTAGTCAAACCGCATCTGATCAATTACGATACCTACCACCAGCTTAGGCCGGCCTGGTTCATTGGAGGTTTTGGGAATTTCGGTTGTTTGAGCGTGGAGCGTAAAGGAGAGTAAGGTGAAAAAGATAACTGTTGAAAATTTCATCTGTGAATAATTTTTTAATGGCTAATTGTTACCAATCCCGCAATCGTATGGATTGTGAAACCAATAACCATGATTATTTTAATTGCCAATAATACGGAATGTTTCTTTAACCTTTCCCTATCCAATTAAAAAATTAGAAATTGTCACATTATTGTAACCGTTTTCGCCTCCATAACAGATCTTCTTCAGTTTATTGAATCTTGGGTTTTACCTCTCATTACCTGCACCAAGTGGGGAGAATGGAAATTAAATAGTAAATCTGCCCAATCAGGACTCTCATTGGTTACTTTAAGGATGTCGCAGATTATTTCTGCATCAGGAAATTAAAATCATCCATGGTATATAATTCAACAGGAGCCATCCCTTTTCGGAATATCCGGGCACTTTTTGTCCCGATAAGATGGAGCTGATCGTCTTCGTATTTTAGCATTGTCCCTTCACGGAGACCAACTACGAAAATATCGGGATTAATTTCCAGAAACTCCAGAATTCGTTGTTCACGGGTCTCTCCGCCATGCCCTGCCGGATTAATATCCAGATAATGTGGATTGATCTGGAACGGCACTAAATTCATACAATCAAAACCGTTTGGATCGACGATCGGCATGTCATTGGTGGTTCTTAAAGTCGGGCAGGCCACGTTTGATCCGGCGCTCCATCCAATATAAGGTGTTCCTTCGAGAACTTTCAAACGGATAGCTTCCATTAACTGATTATCATGCAACATTCGTACCAGTTGCCAGGTGTTCCCACCTCCAACGATCAGGACTTCCGCTTCCTGAACGGCTTTTACCGGATCAGGAAAATGGTGAATTGAAGTGATGTAGTGCCCAATTTCTGTGAACCTCTCTTGGACCTTTAATTCGTATTCATCAAAAGAAAAGGTAATCGCGGCATAGGGCATGAAAAGAGCATGTACCTTTTTATCTCCCACAAACCGCTGAATCTCTTTTTTGGGGTAATCCAAATATGGCTCACTTGGGTTGGTAGAGTTACTTAAAAGAAGAAGTTTCATAAAAATACTATATTTGTCATTGCAAATAAGCAAAAAAAACTTACGAACTGAAAAAATGTGCCCCACTATTAAAAACATTTCTTGGAATTAGTCTGTTATATAGGGATGCCTTTTTCAAATTGGAATAATTAAGCTGAAAATTAATGACTATGGGAAATACGATGGAACAAAAACCGATAAGAAAGGTATTGGTCGCCAACCGTGGAGAAATTGCTATCCGGATTATGCGCTCTTGTCGCGAGATGGGTATTGATACTGTGGCTGTTTTTAGTGATGCCGACCGTACTTCAATGCATGTAAGGTATGCCGACGAAGCCTACAATATAGGCCCGGCACCTTCCTCGGAAAGTTACCTGAATATGGATAAAATTATCCAGACAGCCAAAAAATCGGGTGCAGATGCTATTCATCCCGGTTATGGTTTCTTGTCGGAAAATTCTGCCTTCTCACGCAGGTGTCGGAACGAAGGGATTAAATTTATAGGTCCTTCTCCCGAATCGATTGAGATGATGGGCGATAAAATCAGCGCGCGTAAACGAATGATTGAAGCAGGTGTTCCGGTTGTACCTGGAACAACGGATAAGGTTACCAATGAAGCCGAGGCAATCAGGCAGATTAAGGAGATCGGCCTTCCTGTGATGATAAAAGCATCTGCTGGTGGTGGTGGGCGAGGAATGCGACTCGTGCACAAAGATTCTGAGATTACTAATTTACTTCGTGCAGCCCGGTCGGAAGCAAAAACTGCTTTTGGTGACGATGCTGTGTATATCGAAAAATATGTGGATTCACCTCATCATGTTGAATTTCAAGTCCTTTCTGATCAACATGGGAATACGGTTCATCTTTTTGAACGGGAATGTTCAGTCCAACGCCGTCATCAGAAAGTGGTTGAAGAGACCCCTTCTCCTCTTCTTACTCCGGAAGTGAGAACAAAAATGGGCGAATGTGCTGTCGCCGCTGCAAATGCCTGTAATTATGAAGGGGCAGGAACCATTGAATTCATCATGGATGATCAGTTGAATTTCTACTTCCTCGAAATGAACACTCGTTTACAGGTTGAGCATCCGATCACGGAACGTGTTGTTGGGGTTGACCTTGTGAAAGAACAGATCCGAATAGCAGAAGGAAATGTACTCCCCTTTTCCCAGGAAGATCTCAAACAAAGCGGCCATGCCATCGAATGCCGGATCATTGCCGAAGATACCGATAATAATTTTATGCCAAATCCAGGTACCATCACTCACATTACCGAGCCTTTCGGATTTGGTGTAAGATGCGACGGCTATGCTTATGAAGGATATACCATTCCAATCTATTACGACTCATTAATCAGCAAGTTGATTGTCTGGGGCCGGACACGTGAAGAGGCCATCGAAAGAATGCGGCGCGCCCTTTATGAATACAAAATAACCGGGGTTAAAACAACCATCAGGTTCCTTGAAAGAATCATGGAGACCTCTGATTTTAAGACCGGCAAATACAATACCCATTTTATAGAGAAAAACAGTGAATTTCTGCTGGCTGATGGAATCTGTGACAAAAAGTGTGAGGATATCGCCATGATCGCCACATTTGCCGAATACCTCACCCGTTTTGAGGAGAGCAAAATAACAAATACCGTTCCCTCGGTAAAAAAGGAGACCAACTGGAAGCGGCAAATCCGTAAATTCACCTCAAGGATGTAACTCACGAACCTTAAAACGAAGTCAATCAAGAGTGTTAAAAAATGACTTTATTAAAACATCTTTTTAAAATCAGAACCAAGCTTTTTCAGAAAATTATACCACATGGAACTCGAACTTAAAGTCAATAACCGGAAAGCTGTCATTAAAGAGCTGAAACGGGAAGGAAATTTAGTCACGCTCGCCGTTGACGATGAAATCTATGAAGTGGATATCGTCAAGGTAAGAAGCCAGGAGTTTTCAATCATCAATAAAGGACGATCTTTCAACGTCGAAGTAGTTGAGACCGAAAAACCTAAGCATTATCACGTCAACACACTTTATTTCAAATTTGAAGTCGAGGTGATTGATAATGAGACTCGATACCGTCAAAACAGGATGCAGGGGGGAGCTGTTCAAAGTGACAATACCATTAAATCCCCGATGCCTGGTAAAGTAGTCAGGGTCTTCGTAAAACCGGGAGACCATGTGGAGGCGGGACAACCCCTGATTGTTCTTTCAGCCATGAAGATGGAGAGCGAATTCAAGGCTGGAAGCCGCGGAATTGTCAGAGAGGTACCAGTAAAAGAGGGCGATACAGTCGACAATAACCAGCTTTTGGTAGTCATTGACGAAGAGACTGAAGCCTGAAAAGGAAGAAAATTAAAATCAATAAATACAGAATATGTCATCAGAGCAGGATAAATTTGAAAGGCTCATTGCGCGAAATCTGGAAGCAGAATCGGGTGGTGGACAAGATCGTATTGATCGTCAACATGCAGCAGGGAGAAAAACCGCACGCGAAAGGATTGCGGTACTGATTGATCCCGGAACTTTTGTCGAACTGGATAAGTTTGTTGTTCACCGTTCACACGATTTTGGAATGGAGAACTCCAAATTCCCGGGTGATGGTGTTGTCACAGGGTATGGGAAAATCGATGGAAGACTGGTTTATACTTTTGCACAGGATTTTACCATTTTCGGTGGGACCATGAGCCGTGCCAATGCAGATAAGATTATAAAAATCATGGATCTTGCCATGCAGATGGGTGCACCGCTCATTGGATTGAATGATTCCGGAGGGGCCCGTATCCAGGAAGGGATCGAAAGTCTGGCAGGGTACGCCGATATTTTCTACCGCAATGTGATGAGTTCAGGGGTGATTCCACAAATCTCGGCAATCTTAGGGCCTTGTGCCGGAGGAGCTGTCTATTCACCGGCTATTACAGACTTTATTGTCATGGTCAAGGATACCAGCTATATGTTTGTGACCGGCCCCGATGTTGTGAAAGCGGTCACCCACGAGGATGTAACCAAAGAGGAACTTGGCGGTGCTTCAACACATCATGCCAAAAGCGGTGTTGCCCACTTAACGGCCGATAACGAAGATCATGCCTTGCTGATGATCCGCGAATTAATTGGATATCTCCCTTCCAATAACCTGGAAGAGCCCCATTCGATCGATTTTAAAGATGACATTCACCGGGAAGATAAGAATCTGGATACCCTGATTCCTGATGATCCGAATAAAGCCTACGATATGAAGGAGTTGATCAACAGCATTGCTGACGACCATAACTTTTTTGAAATCCAACCAGCCTTTGCTCCGAATATGATCATCGGCTTTACCCGCTTTGCCGGTCGCAGTGTCGGGATTGTTGCCAATCAGCCCGCTAGTCTTGCAGGTGTTCTCGACATCAATTCATCCGTAAAGAGTGCCCGGTTTGTCCGTTTTTGCGATGCCTTTAACATTCCGATTGTAACCATTGTAGATGTACCTGGTTTCCTTCCGGGTACATCCCAGGAATATGGTGGAATCATCCGGCATGGAGCAAAACTTCTGTACGCCTTTGCGGAAGCCACTGTTCCCAAAGTTACGCTGATTACCCGAAAAGCCTATGGGGGTGCCTATGATGTGATGAGCAGCAAACACATTGGCGGAGATGTTAACTTCGCCTATCCGTCTGCAGAGATAGCCGTAATGGGAGCCGACGGAGCTGTCAAGATTATTCACCGCGAGAAGATGAATGAAGAAGAACTTGCCCAAAAGATAGAGGATTACCGCGAGAAGTTTGCAAATCCTTATAAGGCTGCAGAACTGGGGTATATCGACGAGATCATCATTCCATCACAAACCCGTTTCAAAATAATCCAGGCACTGGAAATGACTCAAAACAAACACAAATCAAATCCGCTGAAAAAGCATGGGAATATTCCGCTGTAACAGGTCCTATGATTTTTGAATTTGTAGAATGCAGTAAACGACGAAAAGTTTACTGCATTCTTTTTAATCACCAGTTCATCAGAACAATCCCGGCTGTAAACGGATTCATCACCGGACCACGGCCACTTCTGAAAAAGTCGGAAAAATAATAGGTCCCATACAGGTTGATTCCCCTGTATCCGATACGGGCAGTGGTTCCGTAACGGAAAGGATTGATATTGAAGTCGTCATGGCTTTTTGATTTGTCCGCATGATATTTCACCTTGGTGTGGGAACCTAATTTTAATCCCCCAATTACACCTCCTGAAACATAAAATGGTTTGCAATGCCCGCTTATCGGGAGTTGGAATTCCATCATTACAGGCACTGTCAGGAAAGAAGTTGAGAGTTTTGACTTTGATAGCCCATTAGGATCAAGGTCTACCGGTCGAACCACACCGTTATAATTTTCGATTGTGTTTTTATTCGAAAAACGATAATCATTCAGGGTCAGTCCCAAACCGGTAACAAGCCCAATATTGGTCAGATTCCGCTGAAGCCCAAAATCATACTGAAGAAAGTTAATGCCAACTTCAAAGGATTTGTTATGGTTCAAATCCATGAAATTTGGAGTATACCCGCTGTAATTTACATTGGCAAACGAGTTGACACCCATCTCGAATCCGGTCCAATGTCCTTTGAACTTCGGTTTATGGCCAGTCCATCTTGAAAGTTCCAGATCATCAAGTCGCTCAAACCGGATCGCTGATCCATGCCTTCCATCGGTGATCATCAATGCCCTCCTCCCAACACGGATTTTGATTGTGTCTGCTGTCCCCTCCTTGATGCGAACCCTGTCATTGCCAACAGTCACATCGGTATTTTGACCATTGCCATCGACTACTGTTACAAGTTTTTTGCCCAGCACTTTTACCTGGACTGTATCCTGCGCCTTTAGAACCATTTGTCCTGAAACCAGGACAAAGAATAGAATCAGAATTGATTTTTTCATTAGTTAAGTTTTAGAATTCTCTTAGAAGACGGGGAATGTGATAAAATGTTACATCCCGGATTCAAATTAATTGCAGATGATTTCCGGAATAAATTAACATCAAATCCTTAAAATTTGACGGATGGTCTTGTCAGTCAGTTTTCAAATATAGTTCGAAACACGCTTTCACATATTTCCACATGGCATCACTCAGCACATGTCCGGTTTCCGGTTCGATAAAAAAGGTAAACTTATCTGGTACACCTGCCTTCCGGTAGGCATCTCTAATCCTTTGTATTCCAAGGCGGGCTGATTCAATAGGAGTTCCCGTGTCCATCTCTCCAAGATTCAGGTGAAGTGCTCTTGGAGCAATCAATGCAGCGATATCGGGTGTATCGCCGTATTTTTTCCATCCGGGTACGAAATTTGGAAAACAATGCAGCAGATGTTCCTCTTCGATGCCATCATAGGTTGGAAGACAACAGTTTCCGACTACGCATTTAAGCCGGGGCTCCAGCGGACCAACAAGCCATGAGTGTGTCGAACCCATCGAGTGACCATAGCAGCCCAGCCGGTCCTGTTTAACTTCAGCGCGGGAACAGAGAAGGTCAATGGCTCGTTTCATTTCAAAAACATTTCTCCAGGCAAGGCAGCGACCTCTGACAACTTCCCTTAGAAACTCAAAGCGTTCGTATGCCCCATCTTTTAGTTTTCCTGCAGGGTCTTGCCGCTCTCCGAAACAAAGAGCATCGGGACAAAGGACTACATATCCTTCCTTGGCCAGGGCAACTCCGGTAAAATGCATCGGATTCCCGGCCAGTCCTGCAGGTTCCGATTTACCCAAATAATATTGCCCGTTGTGTTGATGCCAAACAGCTATCGCGGGTGCCGGATGATCTGCATTAACCCGATCTGGCACTAAAAGTAATGCCGGTATTTTTTCCCCGTTTTGCGATTCATAAGTCAAAGATTCAATACGATATCCATCCTTTTGAGTGATTTCCCGAATTTGTGTGTTTAAGGAAGCCCGTTCAGGGAAAGGACCACCCAAACATTCCTGATACTTCGCCCGAAGTTCCTCCGAAGAATTTACCACGGGACTTAACGGATGGGATGGAGCAGAGTATGCTTTTGAGATATTTACACCTGTCGCACATGCGCCGAGGGCAAAGATGAGCTGGGACTTTACAAAACTGCGGCGATCTTGTTTTGGTACAAAGGGAGAAGATTCGGATTTCATGATTTGTCGGATTCAGTTTGGGGATTTATTCAAAACCAATTTCCCTGGTATGAAATGCGGCACTCAGTCGAAGCATCGCTTCACTCTTTACCTGATCGGCATTGCTTATGATACTCCAAAAACGGATGGTTAGGGAACAGGTTTCGGGTGTTACTTTGGTATATAAAATAACTGGTTTTCTTTTGGAGACCACATTGGGAATATTTTTGATTGTCCCATTAATTATTTCATTAATTATATTGGCATCCAATTCATTGCCTTTCAGTGAAAAGGTGAGCACAACCCTCCTTTCATTGTTGCTGAAGGTCCAGTTTACAATGTTTTGCGCCAGGATATTCCCATTTGGAATAATAACTTCGGCACCGTCAGGAGTATGGAGTGTACTGGAACGCAATCCGATCTCTTTCACTTTTCCCGCCTGTCCGGCTACTTCTATTTCATCTCCAATCTGCAAAGATCCATCAAAGATCAGGATTATACCCGACACGAAGTTGTTCACAATACTTTGCAGCCCCATACCGATACCTACGCCTAAAGCACCCAATAAAAAGGTTAGTTTGTCAATCGGTAATCCGGATGCTGCAATGGCTATCAGATAACCACCAATCAACACCAGCAAACGGGTGATAAGCAACCGGGAATGTTGACCTTTAGTTTCAGTGGTCAGATCCTCTGCCTCCATTCCGATTTCACCAAATAAAAAGCTTAAAAGTCGTTGCAAAATGTGTGCAAACCAGATGATTACGAAAAACAGAATTACACTCAGCAGTTGAAAGGAGATACTCCCAAGTGTTCTGGTTCGGGTTAGCACTTCAACCACTTCATTACTGAGTGTATGATAGATGTTTAAATTGGAGGTAAACATGATCAGCCATATTAGGACCGCAATAAGTATCAATGGCATTTTGATTTTGTCAATCACGATACTACTATCAAAAGGTTTGTCAATCCCCTTTTTCAACCGGCTGCTTAAAAGCTGAATCAAAATAATCTCTAAAATCACTTCTACAAAGAGGATTAAGACCACAGCTTGTGTAACAGCGAATATTGAGGCTATACCTACCATCCCCGAAAGTGAGAACCGGCCAAATATATTCACCAATATGCCCGCCCCAGCTAATATGATACCGATAACAAGAGCTGATTTTATAAATGCGACATAGGGCGTCTCTTTTCGCAAGGTACGGTAGAGTCGGACTGTGAATAGAACGATACCCGCATGGATGGCTAAAAGCAATAACCTTTCTCCAAGTGTTGGCTCAATCAAAAAATAGGCAAGGACATCGGCAATGAACAAGGCCGCAAGCGCATACCAGTTTATCAGAAATAGACGATCCACCTTGCTCTGTAAAATAATGGACGAAGCAACCAGCAAAAGGAAATATTCTATGGATATATATGAAGTAGGTGCATAGGCATCGAAAAATGGCATGAGGCATAGCAATAAAACGACCAGCGAAAGAACCGGAAAGTTATTCAGGTAATGAAGATTTAAATAGCTGTAGGTATTATTATGCCTTAATGTGGTTATTAGCTTTCGTTTGAGAAATAGCCAGGTAAATAGCAGAATTCCAAAAACCACGACCAGGGTCCTCTCCCCGGAAGTCTGGGTTATATAATATCCGACTGCCTTTTGTTCACTGTCCATTATGCTTATTGGGTTTTTTAGGGGCTCTGACCCTGCGGCTTTCTCCCTTCCGGTTTCCCATAAATGGCTTACTTCCGGTCCGAGCAACTTTGGTCCTGCCTTATCCAGCCGGTTATTCAGCATGTTCAGCATATTCGATAAAGTAATCGAATTGTCTGATAATCTGACTTTCATCGCATTCAGGGTGTCAACGTTCGCTTTGGTCAGACTATCGGTTCTGTTCCACTTCCATTCGAGGCGGATCAGCTTTTTGTCAAAAGTTGTGCGAAGTTCCTTATCCGCATATAACTTCCTGAAAATGGAATCTGCCAATACCCCTTTCAAATGATGTTTGGCATGATATACTCTCTGGTACAAATTGCCCAGCTGATCATGAATCTGATCAGTTTCCTCATCCAGTTTCGCTGTAAAAGTCTGATAAAGATATTGGTTCTTAATATTAAAAACCGTATTTCTGTCCCTGATATTTTGCCGGATGAGCTTGATGTTACTCGTCATAAAATCGATTCTTCTGGCAATCTTCACCACCTCAAATCCTAATTTGGCACTATCCCCAATGGCATTCAGGTTATCATTCACCCGTTCGATACTCAGCGTATAATCACTCATGGTCAGGGTATCCAAGGCCAGGATCATTTTTTTGTGCTGCTGGGCAGGAGCTCCTCCCTTTGATTTCATACTATCTGAATGAGTGGCCTGCTTCTTTGGTGTGATAGATACCGGTGACAGATTCAATTGGGCAAATACCCCGATTCCCATAAAGAAAAGACAAGAAAAAACAGCTAATCGTCTCATAAAAAGCATTTTATAAATAAAAGTAAAACAATTATAACCTAGTAATCTTAATGTTTGCAGATTACAATCTCCCAAAACGAACGGCATTCACCGTTAGTACTATTCATTGCCTTAAATGCAACTTTAATCCTTCCCTTCACCTTTGGCTGCAGCAAAAAATGCAGCATGAACAGGAACAGGACAAGGTGAATTCAGACCATGAACAGCTCCCCATAGGACAATATTAAACTGATCATCGGGAATCCGGTCTTCCTTATTAAATTCGAATTTTCCACTCAGTTTGGATAATTTATTGATTACGGTGTTTTTCAGGTTTAAATCAATCAAACTGGGCACGAATCGAAAAGGAGGATGGATCGCTGATTGGTCAAAACATCTCCATAAGGGTTCTGCAGAGGCATCATACTGACTCATCGGAGGCAAACCCAGGATCAACTCGATGGTCCGGAGCATAGAAGAAGTAGAGTACATTGTATGATCCACAAAGCCCTGTTTCACAAGGCCCCCGGCAATATAAGCAGGTGATCGGTGTGCATCAACATGATCCGGGCCATTCTGTGCATCATCTTCCACTATTAACACAACACTCTCTTTCCAGATCGACGAGTGACTCAGATAATCAATGAAGAGCCCTACTGCAAGATCGTTGTCAGCAACAGAGGCAAATGGAGTAGAAGAACCTACTTTTAAACCTGCTGTATGATCATTGCTAAAACGAATGGTATTGAGACCCGGAACCTTTCCGGCAATTAGCAGCGAATCAAAGTCATGTTTCCACATGGAGAAACGGAAGGTGTCGCGAACCCCTAAATTAAAACCTGAGTAATTATGACAATAATGGTCTTTTAATACCGGAATATTGGGAGTGTCGAAATCTGAGATAAACTCCCCGTAGCTCCGGTAAGTCACCCCAAATCGTTTGCAGAAATCCCATAGGAATCCATTTTTATTATTGGCTATTTCACGTTCCCCCTCTGCAGGATAGGTTCCCCCTCTGCCACCATAAATAGTCGGCCAGTTTTTTTCAAGGTAATCTGTGGCATATGCTCCCATGGTCCAGTTATGTCCATCAGCACTGACTTCTCCATCTACGTAAAAATTATCAAGTAAAATAAATTGCTGAGCTAAGGCATGTTGGTTCGGGGTAATTTTCCTTCCGAATAGAACAAGGGTACTATCTCCGTTCCCCTCGGTTACATCTCCAAGCACCTGATCGTAGGTTCGATTTTCTTTTATAATATAAAAAACGTGCTTTATAGGGGATTTGTCACCAACCCGGTTTGGAATCGGATTGCCAGATTCCCCCGCAGAGATCAACTCAGCTTCCTTATGGTAGGGCGTATTGTTGTAAACCGCCTGGGAATATATTTTAAGCTGAATATCAGTCGGTTCTGGAATGGAGGCTAAGGTGCCGGTAAATAATCCACCAATATATTGTATATTCACCTTCGCTTTAGTCCCTTTCTGATAAACGACCCCTTCACGTTTACTCATCGGATTTGGACCGTATGGATTTGGTTTTGAAGTTAAACCCTTGCCATTGGTGACATAGACAATGCTTTTTGAAACGCGCACGCAGGTTGGATACCAGCCAGTAGGGATAAACCCTTTACTCTTACTGTTCCCCGGATCGGTAACATCAAAAACAGCAAGACAGTTATTATCTGCATTGGCAATGTATAAAGTCTTTTCATCCGCACTAAGAGCTAAACTGTTAGGAGTTGAACCGGATGGAGTATTCGGGTAAAGCGCAGTGTTCAGGATTTCAATTTCCCTGTTTTTCTCGATCGAAATAACCGATACCGAATTATCGTTGGCATTACTGACATACAAATATTTGCCATTTTTAGACAGGCATAAATCATTTGGATGATCTCCGACAGGAATAGAGCCGGTCAAACGTTGTTCCTGAGTATCAAATAAAATCACTTTGTTACATCCCCAGCAGGAGATGTAGAGTATTTTACAATCATCTGATAGCATACAGGTATAGGCCTCCCCTCCCAATGGGATTTGCTTTTTTACTTTTTTTTCTTTTATATCGAAGAGATACAGTGAATTATTTTCTTTGGTAACCGCGTAAAGGATCTGTTTACGGTCATCCACTGCGATACCAGTTACTGAAATGGGGTTTGGCCATCGTTTACCAAGGATCAGGGTATCTTCCGGAACCAATTTTTGGTTTTTAATCTGATATTTCATGATCCAGTTATCATTACCCCCTGATGCATATATTGACTTCTCATCTTTTGAAAAGGTGAGTCCAAGCCATCCCTTTGCAATCACGACAGAATCCAGTATCTCATATTTTTCGGGATCGATGAGTTGAATACTTTGATCACTCTGACCATTGTTGGTCACGGCAAGCAACTTCCCGGATCGGGACACCGCGATATTCAAGGGCAGATCGCCTACGGGCAACATTTTTCCGACTGGTGTAAGCTTCCAGCCATTTGGTAACAAAACGCGGGCTGACTCGATTTCTTTCAGACTTTGCCCCTTCAGATCCTGAATTCCGGGTAGAAAAACCCAAAGGCAAACGATTATAAAAACGGATTTTATTCTGATTGAAGACATATTTAACTGTTTGATATTTAATAATTAAAACTACTTCCACCTAAGAACTCTCTTAATACCGAAGTGGGTGGGATCTCCTCTTCGGGAATATAGTCAAAATAGGAGATAAAGATCGATAAACGTACCGCCTCGGAATATTCCGGTGTATTTTCCTTTACCTGTTTTAACAAATGACTTACATGTCTTTTGAGGACAGCCAGTTCATAGATCAGTGCCGAGTTAAACATGATATCAGCATTTTCCTGAAATGGGAAGATATGTTTTTCTTCACCTCGACGAACACTTGGCCATCGTTGAATAGTTGTCCGGGCATCGTAACCGCGGTATTTACTGTCACGAATAATCCTGCGAATCAGTCGGTTGTCAGTTGTCGGAATATAGGTGTGTTCATCAATCGAGATCTGGGTTAATGCTGAAACGAAGATGCGATAGGTCTTTTCACGGTCTATCCGGGATGTCAATTCGGGGTTTAGTCCATGTATCCCTTCAATAATCAGGATGTTATCCTTCTCCATTTTCATAGTCTTCCCGTTGAACCTCCGTTGTCCAAGCTGAAAATCAAACCTTGGCACGGCAACCTCCTCACCTGCGATCAACCGAAGGAGAAAATCATTCAGATAGGGGACATCTATCGCTTCCAACGCCTCAAAGTCATAGTTCCCCGCTTCATCAACAGGTGTAAATTCACGATTTACAAAGAAATCGTCCACTGACACTTCAATGGCATGCAATCCGTTAACAGCCAATTGAATACCTAATCTTCGACTGAAGGTTGTCTTCCCCGAGCTCGAGGGCCCGGCAATCAGGACAATATTCACCTGATCTTTTCTTTCGGTAATCGCTGAAGCAATTTCAACGATCTTCTTTTCATGCAGCGCTTCCGAGATTTTAATCAGATTACTGTATTGATTGTCTTGTTTCACCGCATTTAGACGTGGGATATCTTCAACCCTGAGAATCTCAGCCCATTTTTTATGTTCTCTGAAGATTCCAAAAAGCTTATCCTGTTTAATTACAGGTTCCAGCGCATTCAAGTTATTCAGCGGTGGGAAACGTAGCAGGAACCCATCGTAATATTTTTCAACTCCAAAATTGGTGATACACCCCGTGGAGCTGAGCATATGCCCATAAAAGAAATTGACATGATCCCCGAGCAGATAAATCGGGGCATAAAGCCTTCCATAGTGACGGTAAAGTTCCGCTTTCCGGTAAAGACCGTTTGCCTCCAACAGAGAAATAGCGGTTTCGGTGAGCACCATGTTCCGCTCCACCGGAATGTTTTTCCGGATAATTGCCCACATCTCCTCATTAATCCTCCTTACATCTTCTTCGGTCAACCGCCTTTCCAGCTTCTCTATTTCACAATAGTATCCCTTTGATATGGCATGATCTATTTTAAGCCGGGCATCAGGCCATAGATTTCGGATTGCCGCAAAGAGAATAAAAGAGAGGGTGCGCAGATACATTCGCTGTCCGTCACGGCATGAATAATCGATAAAGTCAACTACACGCGGCTTTACCAGATCATAGTCCAACGGTTTTGGACGATGATTGACATATGCTCCCAGAATAGGCCCATCGGTCTGAATATTCAGCGTCAGGGCAATTTCTGCCAGTGTAGTTCCAAGTGGAAATAAACTGTCACTGTTCGAATTAATACATTTAATTTCAATATTTTTTGTCATACCTCCTGGATGTTAAATCAATTGAAATAGCTGCAAAACTGGAATCACCAAACAAATTAGGATCGTTATTTTCAATTATCACAAGCCNTAATCCCATAAGGCAAATAAAGCAAATTCCATTTTAAATGCATCACAAGATAGTTTAATTTGGTAAAAATGGAAAAGTCAAAATATGGTCAATTATTTACTGGCTCAGATTACCTCGCTTCCTGGAATGCCAGGATGGTGCGATAAACTCTCTCGCGAATCTCCCGGGGAAAAGGATTGAGTTCCGCGGTAGTGAAATGTCCCGTTTCCGGATTGATCCGCTCAAAAACCATCAGATACAAATCGAAAATTATTTCAAGACTTAACTGGTATCGGGGTGCCACCTTAGGTTTAATTTCCTGAATCATGCGATAAGTCGCCAGTCTGTACTCATCTGCCAAAAGATAATATTTCCGGATCATCTCCCTGAATCCGGAAGGGATTTCGCCCCCCTCACTGATCTGTTTCAATTGCCGACGATCTAAACCATGTTCAGCAATCAAATCATCTGCAAAATAGTTGAGATTATTGTGCTGGTCTTTCTGAAAATCCCTGATAATATGAACAATATAACTAAATACGGCGCATGGAACAGCCGCTTTCCTGACATCAAAATCAGGATTCCTGAATTCAATGCCGTCTGGCCTAATTCCACAAAGATGAACGAAGACAGATGCCGGGGCAATGGATGCTCCGCTGCAATAATCCAGGAAAATATCGAGCGTTGCAAATCCGTCATGATAAATATCATATATCATAGACCGGGCAAAAGCTTCCATCGTCCAGCGCGGAATCTTGTAATTTTTTATGGTGGCAATCAACTTGTTGTCGTGTGAATTACACCTGTTCTCCTCGTGTGCTGAATCGATCCATTGAATCACTTTTTTTTCGAAGGACTCCCTCTCCTGGGGGGCAATTTGCCGGTTTTCAGATTTGTGATTGTCAATCAGATCGTCAATTTCCCGCATAAAGCGGTAACAGGTTTTTGCAGCTAAAAACCGATCTGCATCCCAGAAATTGGCTGCAATTAGGATATTCGGATGATCGATTATCTTTTCGAAATCCAATTGGTTGAAAATTGTCAGATATGTATCCAGCCGTTTTTCCATTGCGAATAGGTTCAATAATAAGATATTAGGTATTTATTTCCTCCGATCGGATATCAACCCGGGTGGTTCTCTTTCAATATCCGTTCTGAGGTGAGTTTTGCGGAAAGCAGAACAAGCGGAACTCCATTCCCGGGATGGGTGCTGCCACCAACAAAGTAGAGATTTTTATATCGATCGTGCCGGTTATGAGGTCTGAAATATCCCATCTGCATAATTTGATGACCAATACTTCCGAATACCGATCCTCTGGAAACATTATAAATAGATTTCCAGGCCTGGGGCGTATAACACACTTCAAATTTGATATGCTCTTCCAGATCAATAAACCCCTCAATTTTCAGCCGTTCCAATACCCCCAGCCGGGCACCCTTTTTCAGAGCTTCCCAATCCTGATGATTCTTCTCATTCAGATGTCCGATAGGGACAATTACCGATATAGAATCTTCATTTTCAGGTGCTGCTGAGGCATCTGTCCGGACAGGTGCATGCACATAAAAACTAGGATATGCGGATAATGAATAGTGATCAAAAATGGCATCAAGACTCTCCTTATATTGTTTGGAAAGAAAGATATTGTGATGTTCAAAAGCGGGAAAGGGTTTGCTGAGTCCCCAATGAAAAACTAGCGCAGAACAAGCATAGGTATTTTTTTCCATACGACCGGATAACCCTTTGTCCGGTAATAAATTCCGGTATGCATACGGCAAATCTGAATTCACAACAAAAAGGTCAAATTTTGTGATGGTGCCGTCATCACAAATAAGCTGATTGGCTCTTTTACCATCGATATCTATTTTTGTCACAATCTTGTTAAAAACGAATTTTACCCCACACTCTTTCGCGACTGACTCAAGCTTTGAAGGGATACGGCCCATTCCGCCAACCGGGAAGAGAGCACCTTCAACCATTTCGGTGGCTGATAGCATTGAAAAAAGTGCGGGCGCCTTTAACGGGTTCTGTCCGACGTAAATATTCTGAAATGTAAACGCCTGCTGTAAATTCTTATTTTTAAAAAATCTACGTATAAATGTCTGATGCTTAAGATATACTTTTAACCGGAAAAGCAACATCAGATTAGCAAGATTGGCAAATTGAAATAACGTGTAAAAATTACGCGCCAGGAGGTTTTTGTAAGAATCCCGGAAAAACTCATACCCTGCTTTCAGATAGGCTTTGTACCGTTTAAAACTTTCGGGTTCCATCGCTTCGAGCTGCATTTTCATCAGAGCCTCGTCTTTCGAAATCACCAGGCGCTCCCCGTTCCCGAAATATAATTTATAGATCGATGAAAGATCCTTTAAATCAAAGCATTCATCAAAATTCAGCCCCAATGTCCTGAAAACTTCACGATAGATCGAAGGCATGAGCAAAATCGTCGCTCCCAAATCAAATCTGTGTCCATTACTGACAATCTGGCTGCACCTGCCTCCTGCCTGGGAGTTCTTTTCAAAGACAGTTACATCAAATCCATTTTTCGCCAGAATGATGGCGGTTGCCATTCCAGCCACACCAGCCCCTACAATAACGACCGATTTTTTACTCATCGAAACAGCTTAAAAAATCATTGATCCCAATAGTCCTTTTTTCGGATAAAATCTATGGCAGACCTGTGATATCAGGGAGTAAAAATACTAATTTATACACTTAATTCAGCCACGCTTAATTCAGCCACGAATATGAAACGAAATAATCACGCCCATGTCTTTTTAAAAGATAAATACAACAAGGTGTAAACGATGGTGTTATTCTGATTGTGTTTTAGTTTAAATTTGTGCCAAAACCTTCTACTTATGATGAGAAAACTGGTATTTGCTACGAATAATGATCACAAGCTAAGGGAGCTAAGGCAAATTCTTCCTTCAGAATTCGAACTGTTAAGTCTGAATGATATCGGATGTTTCGAAGAAATTCCTGAAACAGGGCCAACCCTTGAAGTCAATGCCAGCCAGAAATCCTTTTACATCTGGAATAAATATGGGATAAACTGCTTCGCTGACGATACTGGTCTTGAAATCGAAGCACTTTTCAATGAGCCTGGGGTCTTCTCTGCACGCTATGCCGGAGAAGATAAAAGTGCTGATGCAAACATGACTAAGGTTTTGGAAAAACTGGGCATCCAAGCAAACCGGAAGGCTCGTTTCAGGTGTGTGATTTCATTGGTTATTGAAGGGATGGAGAATCAATTTGAGGGAATCGTTGATGGAAAAATACTTTCCGAAAAGCAGGGTCAGGATGGTTTCGGGTATGATCCGATTTTTATACCTGACGGCTATGTCCATTCGTTTGCACAAATGTCTTCCAATGAAAAAAATCAGATCAGTCATCGTGGACAGGCAGTTGAGCGATTAGTCGACTATTTGAGGAATTTAAAATAATCACTGTTTAATCCTTCCACAATGCTGCAAAAAACCCGCGGAGTCGTCCTTCACAGTATGAAATATGGCGAAACCGGCATGATTACAACAATTTATACTGAGACATTTGGTCGGATGTCGTTTATCATGCAGGGAATCCATGGGAAGAAATCAGCGGTTAAGGCAAACCTTCTTCGCCAACTCTCTTTTTGGAGATGGAAGTCGATTTCAAACATGGCCGGGAATTGCAAAGGGCCAGAGAGATTAGGAACATTCTCCCTTTTGGATCTATTCCATATGAAATTCCGAAATCGACTCAGGCTATTTTTCTTTCCGAATTGCTGAATAAAGTGCTTCGGGAGGAAGAATCACGACCCGAATTGTTTAATTTCCTGTTTCATTCCATAGAGATGCTTGATTTAATCGAAGATGGTGTAGCAAATTATCATCTTATATTTTTACTTCAGTTATCCCGGTATCTTGGGTTTGCCCCTACCAATAACTACTCGCCATCGAATCAGTTTTTTGATATGATTGCCGGAAAGTTTGTCCTTACGCCACCCGATCATCCTTGGTTTCTGAAAAATACGGAAAGTTCAGTTCTGGCTAAATTATTAAATATGGGGTATCAGAATTTGTCTGAATTTAAACCGGTTCAGGGATTAAGGGATGTTTTTCTCAATTTTATAATCGACTATTATGGTCTTCACCTTGGAAATAAGCTGAATATAAAATCCCTTGAAATACTCCGGTTAATACTTCATTAATAACCATATAACGATAAAAATACAAGAATTTTGCACCTACAGATTCTGAATAGAAAAATTTAAATGGTACGATAAAAAATATTACTACTTTTGTGGTTAGCAATTGACTATATTAAAATGAGTTCATCAAAAATTCCGACACCTAAAAAAAATTCTTTTACGACGATTCTCGAAATTGCCGAGGGTGTTAATGCTATCGACTTAGCCATTCCAATGTCTAATCTCGCTTGTCCGGAGCATCTGATTGATCTGGTGGGCAAAAACATGAGACTTGGGAATAATGATTATTCACCCGTCGAAGGAGTAGAGCAATTAAGGGAACAAATAATAGAGCTGGTAAACCGGCAAAATAAATCCGCCTTTAATCCGGATACTGAAATTACCATCACTGCCGGACCAGCTCAGGCAATGACAACCGCGATCAGCACTTTTATAAAAGAAGGTGACGAAGTAATCATATTTGAACCGGTACAGGAGTCTTATGCACCGTTCATCGAATTAAATGGAGGGCGACCGATTTTTGTGAATCTGAGACTGCCTGACTTTCGGATAGACTGGGAAGAGGTTAAAAAGTTGGTCACGTCGAAGACTAAAATGATCATTATTAACAATCCTCAGAATCCGATCGGAAGGATTTTTAGCGAAGAAGATATCGACCAGCTGAAAAGGATGACAAATGGTACCAGACTAGTCATCCTGAGTAATGAAGTATTTGATAATATTGTCTTTGACGGCTTAAAATTCCGTAGCCTTGCCTCAGTTCCGGATCTGGCCTCAAAGTCATTAATTGTTTCAAGTTTCGGTCCTGTTTTTAATATAACCGGTTGGGGGATAGGTTATATTTTTGGCCCTGAGCGGTTAATGAGTGAATTCAGAAAAATTCAGCAATTTCAGGGATTTAGCGTAAACACCCCTGCCCAATATGCATTGGCAGAGTTTTTACAGGGCGGTCCTGATTTCGACATTATTTGTGAATCGTATCACAAAAAGCGCGATTTGTTGATCTCATTATTGAAAGGGAGCAAGTTTGAACTTGTCCCGACCCAATCGACATTTTATCAGATTCTCGATTATAGCAAGATCTCGGACGAATCAGATATTGATTTTTGCGCCCGACTCATTCTTGAATATGGTGTAGCTACGGTTCCTTTTTCTGCATTTCAGCACGAAAAGGCCAAAAATCAATTAATTAGAGTCTGCTTTGCCAAGCCTGATGAAATACTACATGAGGCAGCCAGAAAGCTTAAAAGCGTACCTTCAAGGCTTCAACATTAGTCAATGACCTGACAATTTGGATTGTCAGGGTTCGGGTAAAGCTCACTTTCGCTATTAAGAATATTCCCGGCCTCATAGTTCAAGGGATAGAACGGAAGTTTCCTAAACTTTAGATTCGCGTTCGAGTCGCGGTGAGGCTACAGAAAAAATCCCAACTCCTTAATAATCAAGGGTTGGGATTTCTATTTGTTGTTATTTGTGAAATATTATTGAAACTGTTCACCTTTCAATAATAAAAAGCTCGACCAATTAAAATTTAACTCAGTTTATCTTTTTCCTGAATAAATGAATTTATGGGAATTAAGATTTTATAGTAATCATAAAATTATCAATAGATTTGAAAAACCATTATCCTAATATTTATCTTAATGAAATCACTTTGCTTTGCCTTATTATTTTCTTTTACCCTGTTGACTGCTCCTTCCTTTGCACAACTAAAATATCCAGTTACAAAAAAGGTGGATCAGGTCGACGACTATTTTGGTACCAGAGTAAGCGATCCTTACAGATGGCTTGAAAATGACAATGCGGCGAATACAAAGAATTGGATCAAAACGGAGCAGTTTTTTACTGAAAAATATCTTTCAAAGATTCCATTTAGGGCATTAATCAAGAAACAGATTGAAAAAACATACAATTATCCACGGCATTATTCTGGCTTTAAAGCTGGCGAATATATTTTCTTTTCAAAGAACAACGGGTTGCAAAACCAGTCTGTATATTATTATCAAAAAGGATTGAAAGGATTACCCCATATATTTATTGACCCAAACACTTTATCGAAGGATGGTAGTATATCAGTTGCCCTGGACGGACCATCCTACGATAAAAAGTATTTGGCCTATCATATCAACAAAAATGGTAGTGACTGGAGTACTAGTTATTTTGTTGAGATAGCAACGAATACAAAACTTATTGACAGCATATCCTGGAGGCGGGATGGTGGAGTGGCCTGGGTAAAGACTGGGTTCTATTATACCGTATACCCTGAACCTTTGAAAGGGACTGAACTAACTGCAATTGCCAAAAATGCTAAAGTTTATTTTCATAAGTTAGGTGATAATCAGGTTAAAGACAAATTTATTTATGAAGATACTGCAAATCCTAATATGGGGTTGGGTATCCAAACCAGTGAAGATGGCAGATTCCTTTTTATTTCAAAGTCTCCAGGCTCTTCAGGATTTGAAATTATTGGCAAAAGGATAGACGAATCGAGTAAAGATTTTAAAACATTGTTCAAAGGGTATGAATTCCAAAACGGGATAATTGGGAACTTACAGGATACCCTTTATATAAATACAAATAATGGAGCAGGTAATTTTAAAATAATTTCCACCGATTTTAATAATACTTCAAAAGAAAACTGGAAAGAAGTTGTGCCGGAGAAAAAAGAGAAACTCGATTTTGCGTCAATGGTTGGAAGAAAGATTATTACCGGATATCTGGTAAACGCTACCTCCAAAATATATCAGTATAATATAGATGGGAAATTGGAACTGGAACCAAAATTGCCTGTCTTAGGTACCGCAAATGGATTTGGTGGATTTAACGACGACAAGTACCTTTTTTATGATTTTACATCTTTCACATCTACCCCGTGTATCTATAAATATGACATAAGAACCGGGCAATCAGAAATATTTAAGAGCTCCGGATACATTTTAGATCTAAACACATACGAAGCTAATCAGATATTTTATAAAAGTAAAGATGGTACGCAAGTTTCCATGTTCCTGGTTCATAAAAAAGGATTTAAAAAAGATGCCAATCACCCGGCTTTACTATATGCATATGGTGGTTTTGATGTAAATTTAACTCCATTCTTTTGGTCAGCTATGTTTGAATTACTGGAGAATAATGGAATACTGGCTGTTCCCAATTTAAGAGGTGGTGGTGAATATGGGGAAGAATGGCATAAAGCTGGCATGCTGGATAAAAAACAAAATGTGTTTGATGATTTTATTGCAGNGGCTGATTATCTTGTTTCCAGGAAATTCACTACGCATGATCAACTTGCCATTATGGGTGGTTCAAATGGTGGATTATTGGTTGGGGCAGTTATGACCCAGCGACCAGAAATATGTAAAGTGGCAATTCCGGAAGTAGGTGTAATGGATATGCTGAGGTTTCAGAAATTTACAAGCGGAGTATTCTGGACAACTGAATATGGAAGNAGTGACAGTATACGACAATTTCCGTCTCTATACAAGTATTCTCCACTGCACAATATAAAAACCAATATAAATTATCCTGCCACTCTTGTCATTACTGCCGATCATGACGACCGTGTTGTACCCATGCACTCCTTTAAATTTGCAGCGACCTTGCAAGAAAAACAAGGTGGAACAAATCCTGTATTAATAAGAATCACTACTAATCAGGGACATGGTGCCTCTGGTTCTTCACTGAAGAAAAATATTGAGAGTATGACTGACATTTTATCCTTCATGTTCTACAATATGGGAATAACTCCCAAACCATAAATCGGATCAAATTACTATTCAATATTCAGAATAGAATGGAAAGTATAAATAGGATATGTTTTGTAGATAAAAACATCGTACTGTCTGATCGCAATATTGATTCATTAAAAGCATTAAAGATATCACTCGCTGATTTTGATCTGTGTAACGATCACTTAAACTTTAGCGAAGTCGAGTCCTTATTATTGCATAGTTCCTTGCCGAATGAAAAATTGCGCGCAATGATAAACTGCAGGTTCATTGGGATAAGAGCGCATAATACAGACTATGTTGATCGGAAGGTCTGCAACAGTTGTAATATAAAAGTTGTCGGATTAAATAAACAACACGGAATCGATGCCGTTGCAGAACATACATTTGCATTGATTCTGGGAATTTCAAAAAACATTATTAATTCACACAGGAATATGGTTCAGGGTAACTGGAGACGGGATTTACCTATGAACTATGAGCTCAACAACAAGACTCTGGCCATTATTGGAAATGGGAAGATCGGGAAAAGAGTTGCCGAAATTGCAGGGATATTTGGGTTAAATGTTTTAATTGTTGGCAAGGAAAGTAATTTAAAAGCCGGAGAGGTCTCAATTGATGAAGGTTTAAGAAAAGCTGATATAATCTCAATTCATATTTCATCAAAGAAGGAGAATGATAATTTCTTTAATCAGGAAAAGCTGCAGGAAATGAAAAAAGGTTCTGTTCTCATTAATACCTCAAGAGGATCAGTTTTGGATTATATCGCGTTGGATAGAGAAATGCAAAATGGGAGATTTTTAGGCGTGGGGTTGGATGTATTTCCGGAAGAACCATTATTGAATAGTCCACTCCTCTATTATCCAAATGTAATTTGCACTCCTCATCTGGGATATCTGACAAAGGAATGCTAGAAGAAATGAATGATGAATTGATTGATAATTTAACAGATAATTTCCTCAACAGTTGATTGTGCAATCTCCCACGGTAATGAACATTCACTTGAAGAGGTTCCCTTTCCAGTGTAAAAATGGTTGATATTTTCGTGCAATTGATACTTAAATCCCCTTTAACAAATCGAAATATTGATAGGGCAGAATCAGCCAGATGGTCACATGTGACCCTTGATCTGTCAATACCTTCGGGAATAATATTGAAAGAAGCATAAAGAGCTGGTAAATTCTCAAGAGTTATTTATTCGTTTCTGATTCTGTTCTTTCGGGGGTAAATGAGTTTATCTCTATTGTGAGCTTCAGAATGTTTTCAAGGAATCTGATTAAAATATTTAGCTCACTTTTATTCTGCGGCAGGATATGCCAAATTTTAACGATTAATAAAACTGATTTTTATCATGTTGTCTTAACCCGGATTTCGATAAATTTAAATCTGAATTTAGATAATCATGAAGGCATCCTACGCACTATTGTGGATGTTAATTCTCCTGGTAACTTCCACCGTACATAGCCAAACAGCCCGGGAACTTTACGATAGCGGCCTTGCAAAACTAAGCAGTGAAGACTACAAAGGTGCAATATCAGACCTCACCAAAGTTATCGGGCTCAATCCTGAATATGCTGAGGCCTATTGTGCCAGGGGTCGTGCACGTTTTACCCAGGATAATCAGGGGGGAATTGATGATTTGAACAAGGCAATTGTCCTTAATCCCGGATATCCAGAAGCCTATTTCTTCAGAGGATTTTTCAAAGGTATTATGAACCAGATCCCGGGCAGTATCGCAGACTTTACCAAAGCGATCGACCTTAACCCAAATTATGTGGATGCTTATTTCGGAAGATCATTAGCAAAACTCAACTCTCAAGACATTAAAGGGGCATTGCTGGACTGTGACCTGGCAATAGATAAGAATCCCAAATTAATTGCAGCCTATGTGCTAAGAGGTATGTTAAAACTTGATCACAAAGACTATCCCGGAGCGGTTAAAGATTTAAATAAGGTCCTGGAACTTAATCCGCAGGATGCTTCTGCATATGTAAACAGAGGCGTTGCAAAACACCTTATGCAAGACATCCCAGGAGCCATGGCAGACTTTAATCAGGCATTGGAAATTAACCCAAAATCTACAGAGGCTTATAAAAACAGGGGTTTGGTAAAGCTTGATATTCATGACAATGAAGGAGCATCTGCTGATTTAAACCAGGCGATAATGATAAATCCCAAACTTCAGGAAGCTGAGTTTATTAGCGGTATTTTAAAGGGGTTACAAAAAGATTATGATGGTGCAATTTCTGAATTTAATAAAGCATTAGAAATTAATCCCAGGAATACCCAGGCTTATTTGTTCAGAGGGAACACAAAAGCCTTACTTAAAGATTATAACGGAGCAATAGCCGATTTTAACAGGTCAATTGAAATCGATTCCGGAAATTCGAAAGCCTATATAGAACGGGGGAAGGCAAAAAATAATCTGAAAGATTTCAAAGGGACAATTTCTGATCTTGATAAAGCATTAGAAATTGATCCGGGCTGTGTGGAAGCATATTTCGGCAGAGGCGCTGCAAAGGTTGGTCTGAATGACTACTATGGAGCAATTGATGATTATTCTAAAAGTATATCCATTGATCCCAAAAATGCCGGTATTTATTTTGAAAGGGGACTTTTAAAGAGTGATCTCAAAGACTTCCATGGAGCAATTGCAGACTTTACCCAGGCGATCGAGAACGAGCCGCATCATTTCCGGGCAATTTTTAACAGGGCAATGGCGGATTATTTTCTTCAGGATTACAAAAGTGCAATTTCAGACTTCTCCTGTCTGATTGAGCTTGAACCCCAAAATGGGGAAATCTATTTCTACAGAGGGATGGTTAAAGCCAATGCAGCCCCTTCGGAAAATGGATGTCCCGATTTTAAAAAGGCAGAGGAGCTTGGCTTTACAAAGGCATCTGTCGCGATTGTCAAATACTGCCATTAAATAGAGCTTACATTATACAACCTGCCAAACAGATAACAAATTAAGTAATCTCGTTAATTCAAATCCATTTTAGCCTGATCAAATGGATTCACATCTGGTAATGTATAAATTTTTAGTCCATTTTAATGTAAATAGAAACTTTTCTTGTAAATTTAGGTTGTTTATCATCTTACTTTTTTTGCCTAACTATTCCGGAAGAAATGAACCAGCGAATTATGAAAAAGGCGATCCTAATTCTAATCCTTACGTTTTCGGCAACTACTTTCATCGGACAGGTTTTACCGAAACAATATTATGACTTTCTTAAGAAAGCAGACTCTTTGTATAATGCAAAGGACTACAGGAATTCAGCGATTGCCTATTCCGATGCTTTTAAATCGAACGGATGGAGGGCTTTGCCAATCGATCAATACAACGCCGCATGTCTGTGGGCATTGGCCAATTATCCGGACAGTGCCTTCTCAAACCTCTATAAAATTGCCACGATACAGCATTATACGATGTATCCAGATGGGCTGAATGATCAGGACCTGAATTTCTTACATACAGATCAGCGCTGGAATCCATTAATGGAAGTTCTTAAAAAAAACAAGGATAAGGCAGAATCAAAGTTTAATAAACCGCTGGTTTTATTATTGGATTCGATACTTGATGATGACCAGAAAAACAGATTACAGGAAGATGATATTCAAAAAAAATATGGGTACGGGGCCGCTGAGATGAGAACACTTGGCCGGTTAATCTGGGAGAGTGACTCTCTGAATCTTATTAAAGTTGAGGTTATACTCGACAAATATGGATGGCTTGGGTCTGATATCGTTGGAAAAAAAGGGAATGCGGCACTATTTTTTGTGATTCAACACCCGCGACCGGCTACGCAAGAAAAATATTTGCCATTGATGAGAGAGGCAGTGAAAAATGGGAATGCTGAATCAGCCCATCCTGCACTGCTCGAAGACAGAGTTGCAATTGAACCAGGGAAAAAACAAATATATGGCAGTCAAATAGGAACCGACTGGCAATCTCATCTTTATTTCATTTTGCCGTTGGAAGAACCTGTTAATGTTGATATTAGACGTGCCAACGTTGGACTTCCACCACTGGCTATTTACGCTGAACAGTGGCAAATAAAATGGGATGTTGAACAATACAAAAAAGATCTGCCTGCAATTGAAGCAAGCTAAAAAACCGATGATTGATTTATAATATGAACAATGAAACATTTTATCAAAATATTCGAAATAGCATTCAAAAGTCATTGTTTCCGACCGTTTATATACTCAATTTTATATCTCAGACTGACTTCTTATGAAAATGCCTTATAAACAGATCCTAAGACTGAAATACCTCAAAAGGGGCATTGTGCGATCTATCCGCACCCACTTTTGAATAAATTCCCCGCGGATGGGAGCCGTTAGTTAAACTTTTAATACGTATTTGGAATAAATCAGAATTACTGCAGGATGACAAAATCACAAGCCTTAAAATATTTGCTCCGTGCCGGAAAGAATGGATATGCACCATTTCACCACGGACTAGTCATCAATGAAGTAGAATCCCCTTACAACGGTAAAACTACCGGGCTGAATTGGGGGATTCAGATTGAAGAACTTAGCAATGAAGGGCAGGTATTGGGCCACCCCAGGATCATCTGGGATGCTGACCAGGCTGAGAGAATGTTCCCGGGTAAAACAACAAAAACAATAATCCAATGGCAACAATATTAGAACTCGAAAAGGAATTAAATTTGGAAGAGCCGTTCGAAGCTGAACAAATAAGAAAAGTAGCTTTTGAAGAAAAAGGACTGAGACAAGCCAGGATAGTTGAAAACTACCTGATAAAATCCGATCCGGCCAAAACGATCCAAATACTCACAAATATATTGGAGAACGGTACAGCCGAATACAAACCTGAATTTATTGAAATGGTTACGGGAATCAGGTTTTTAATTCAGGATCTGTTAAATACGCAATCCGATTATTTAACCACAATTCAAAATCAATACGAAAATGAATTATCCTGGGTTAAACAAATGAAGCATAACTGAAATACAGGCATCCTGATCTTTCAAGCTTAAATTGACTAACCATTTGTCTCTCTACTGCTTTTATTCTAATTTTGGGTAAAAGTGAGTTTGAATGATTTTGGCTAAGGTTAGTTGTGACTGCTCCCACATAAAAATTNAAAGTAAATAGTTGGAGGTGATTTTGTGAATAAGAATAAGATTGTCATTTGTTTCCTTTTAATGTTGATTACTCATGTTGCTCACGTTTTTGAAGAAACATGGGGCCGGTTCTGGATATTGAATAAAGTCGGATTAGGATTTTTTTTAACAATCAATTGTGCGCTCTTTTGCATTCCAGTTGTTATATTTTATTTTGTATTAAATAAGTACCATTGGGCATATAAGCTTAGCCTGGTTTATGCTGCTTTTATGGTACTTCAAGGTATTGGACACAACGTCGAAACAATTATAAGCGGCAGGTATTTTGATGGATTTGCCGGAGGATACTCCGGAATTGGGTTAGCGGTCATTGGCTCTGCATTGATTTATTACCTGCTTAAAGGGATTCGGTCAAATGAATTCTGATATAGAAAACCTTATTAAATAATAAATCAATGCAATATCAATAATTTCTTCTGAACTATGACACAAACTGAAAAACCATCCAGGGAAACCTTGGATGGCTGGCATGATGATCCTAAAAACTGGAAATTGAGTATATTCTATTTTAATAGAACGGACAAACGAATTTTCCCTCCCAAAAGAATGCAGGGAATGGGTTGGACCGTTAATTTTGCCAATCCCTGGTCCATTCTTGCAACAATCGGAATCGTTGGTTTTATTCTTTTAATAATCAGATATTTAAGATAGTATTTCCTCAGCAGATAACCTGTTGTATGGGAAAAATATTCAATATCACAGCGGTGAAACAGCAGGTTGCTTTGCAGTAAATAAAAAAATCGGGCACGAATGGTTCACCTGAGAAGAGCAAACAGTCATGAGGGGTCCAAAATACTTGATTTGGTAAAATCGGTGCTTTCTGATTATGGTTTAGAAATAAACCCTGAGGAAACTGACAGGGATTTATCTGATTTGGACTATTACTATTTCAATAAAAATGGTTGGTTTGCCGTAATAGAGGAGGAAAATGAAATTATAGGTTCATATGGAATAATTAGAATCGATGAGAAGACCTGCGAACTGAGAAAAATGTATTTGCTGCAAAAATTCCAGGGACAAGGGCTCGGCAGATTAATGATGACGGATGCACTTGGAAAAGCCAAAGAATTGGGATATTCGATGATGGTACTTGAAACGAATAAAATACTGGACAAAGCTTTATCCATGTATCAGAAGTTTGGATTCATGCAATACATTCCTCCCCATTTGTCGCAAAGATGTAATATTGCGATGAGACTTAAATTATAATAAGTGATTATGGTTCGATTGATTAAACAGAATCTGGATGGGAAGAAAGTTCTGCTTCTTTTTATTTTGACGAACATCCTATATGCTGTAATGTTGACCTTAACTATTCCTAAGGTGATGAGTTATTCTGCGGGAATGCAGATAATGGATATGATGCCTGCCGGATATAACGCAGACTATGTAAACACGCTGCTTAAAGCTTTGGGAGAAAAAGGGAGAAACGCCTACCTGTTTGAACAGATTCCTGTTGATATGGCTTATCCCTTGCTGTTTGCCGTAAGCTGGTGTCTGGTCCTTGCATATATCTTAAACAAACTGGGGAAACTGGACAGCAAATTGATCTGGCTTTGTTTTATTCCGGTTTTTGCCGGGGTCTTTGATTATTGCGAAAATATAGGGATAATCACCATATTGAATCAATATCCCGGCAATTCCAATCTTTTATCACAGATCACCTCTGTTTTCTCAGTACTGAAAAGCCTGTGTACAACAACTTATTTCGTTGTTCTGATTATCTGTTTATCTGTCCTTGGAATAAAGAAGCTCAAAGGTTTATTAATCCGTTAGGTAGCCGCATCGCAGCGCCATTTTGGTAGCTGCGTAGCGGCGAAATTGTGATTCCTCAATAAATTTCGTTATATTTTATCAGAATCATCAATCAAAGATGGTCAGATGTGATGGCAAATACCTACACACAGATCAATATCCAGGCAGTTTTCGCCGTAAAAGGACGGGAAAATCTTTTAAATGACCAATTCATTCATCCCCTCTTTGCATACATAAGCGGTATATTGAAAAATCTGAATCAATACCCTTTGGCGGTAGGCGGATATGAAAATCATGTCCATATTTTCTTCGAGCAGAACCCCAATTCATCATTATCCGATATTATGGAAAAGGTTAAAGCCAATTCATCGAAATGGATAAACGAGAACAATTTTGTCCCGGGTCATTTTGAATGGCAACGAGGGTATGGCGGTTTTAGTTATGCACGCCGGCAGTGCAACGAAATTATTAAATACATAATGAATCAGGAAGAACATCACCGTCTGCTGACTTTTAAGGAAGAATACCTGGATATTCTTATGAGATATGGCATTGAATTTAATGATCAATATTTATTTGAATTTTACGAATGATCATTTTAAGCAGCATCGTTGCTCCATTTTGCTAGCCGCATCGCGGCGTCATTATGGTAGCCGCGTAGCGGCGATAGTTTGGTAGCGGCATCGCGGCGTAATTTACGTTGAACGAATATCCGAAAACATTATCCCAACCGCATCACGGTGATATTTTGGCATAAACATCCATTAACCCCCTGAAAAATGAAAGAAAACCCACATTTTGGATAATAAACCATCAGGAGTGGTCAATATATGGGTTGAATAATGCCGTTTTTCAACCTATTTTTCGGCTCTGATCCGGATAA
>TBL_comb47_HYPODRAFT_10000775_pt1 | contig 42288 bp, 35 predicted proteins | sample TroBogypolimnion_40_FD_10682 | JGI IMG/M metagenome (IMG submission 10682)
CTGATATTTTGGTCTTCTTAGAGCGGCCAATCCCCTAGGGGATTGTAAACGAACTACTGAGACTAAAATATCTCCTTAGAATGTAAACGAACTGGTGATATGTAACAAATAATAATTAAAATACAAAAACCACATAGACACATAGTACACAGAGATTGTTGATTCTGTATTTAATTATTGTGATCCCTATTATGTTCTATGTGTCTATATGGTTTAATCGTTATAAAAATAAAATAATATATACATGAATTGGACGGACGAATTCTTAGGAGCAATTACTGTTTGCGATCGGGAAGGAATTGTGGTATATATGAATGAACGGTCAAAGATGCAATTTGCCAAAAGTGATGAAGGTATATTGGTAGGTAAAAGCCTTATTGAATGTCATCCGGAACCGGCAAGGAGTCATCTGCTGAAGATGCTTGCCGAGCCATCTCCAAATTCATATACCATTGAGAAAAAAGGTATTCATAAAATGATCCACCAAACTCCCTGGATAGAAAACGGAGAATTCAGTGGAGTGGTTGAACTGTCCTATGAAATCCCTGAGCAATTGCCGCATCACATCAGGGGGTAGATTGTTCATAAGATATATATCATAGATTTTGCAGCAAAAGAATACAAAATCCTATATATTTGGTTCATAGTCTATAAAAACCAATTGTACATGATCTTTCGCATAATACTATCCTTCCTGTTTTGCTGCCTTTTATCAGTTTTTGCTTTTGCACAGGGCATTCGCGGACGCATTACCAATACTCATAATCAACCTGTCCCGTTTGCCAATATTTATATCCCTCAGATTTCAATAGGAACAACATCAAACATCGATGGGAATTATGAACTGAAACTTAAGGAGGGAAAATATAAGGTTTTGTTTCAATACCTGGGTTTTCAGACCCAAACTTTAGATATGACTATAGGAGGCACCTTTCAGGAAATCAATATTCGGTTGATTCCTCAGAGTTACCAGATACCAGAAATAAAAGTGATGGCATCGGGTGAAGATCCTGCCTATTACATCATGCGACGGGCAATAGCAATGGCGCCATATTACAAACAACAGGTTTCAAAATATTCGTGCAAAGTGTACCTGAAAGGTTCAGGAGTATTTGAAAAGATCCCCTTTCTACTTGAAAAGCAAATGAAAAAGGGGGGGGTGAAGGAGAATCAGCCTTTTGTAATGGAAACGCTGAGTAAGATTGATTTTGAACTTCCCGATCAAATGAAACAACAGGTTCTTTCCATGAGATCATCAGGAAAGGAAAATAATACCTCACCGATGGGTATGATTACCAATAATCTGTATGACGCTGAAAAATATGGGGTCGTATCTCCGGTTGGCAGGAATGCCCTGAAAGTGTATCGTTTTATACTTGCAGGAGCATTTGAAGATCAGGGACGAACAATCAATAAGATCCTTGTGATTCCAAAGATTAATGGGAATGATGTATTCTCAGGATTCATTTACATTGCGGATTTGTATTGGAATATTCATTCAGCCGACCTGAACCTGCATATTCCAATGACCGATATCAAGATTCATCAACTCTACGCTGAAGTGAATAAGAATACATGGATGCCGGTAAGTTTTGACTTTGATATGGATGTTTCGGGATTTGGCCTGAAAATGAAGTACAAGTACGTTGCTTCGGTTAGTGAATATCATACTACCTTAAATCCTGTACTTGATCATTCATTCCTCGATAAGCTAAAGGATCAGCAGATTCTTGAACGACAAATTCTTAATCAGGTTATTGCTGAGAATAAAGAAGCAGACCAATTGAAGGGTAATCAGTCAAAAGCACAAAAACGGATCGATGTCCTTTTGCATCAACCTGAATTAAGCAACAGGGAAACAATTAAGCTCAACAGACTGATTGAAGCTGAATCCAAGCGTAATAGCCCACCGGAAACTCTCGAAATAAAGTCAAGTGTTACAGTAAGTCAAAAGCAGGTAAACAACGATTCAGCCTACTGGTCGACGCTGCGGCCAATTCCACTGACACTGGCAGAAAAGAAGAGTTTCATTCAAAAAGATTCATTTTTACGGATATCTGCAACGCCGGAATACAAGGATTCGGTGCGCAATTCAAAGCGTAAATTCAAACTTAAGCATTTGGTATTTGGGAAAACCTATGATTATTCAATCGATTCAATCCTAAAGGTTGAACGATTTTCAATCCCGAATCTTACAAACCCTACCACCTTATCCTTCAATTCAGTTGACGGTCTGCGATTAGAATTGCCTTTCAGTTATAACCGGTCAGACAGTACCGGCCATTTGCTGAAGATTGAACCGCATTTTGCATATGCTTTTGCCCGAGAGAAACTGGACGCTACTTTTTCATTCAAAGAGCGGTTGAATGGAATGACGAATAGCTGGATTTCATTCAGTTTAGGAACAACAACCGAAGATTTCAATCGTATTTCAGGTTTATCGGCCATGACAAATGATTTTTATACCCTTTGGCTCGAAGAAAACTATAAACGGTATTACCGTCGCGATTTTGTGGAGGTGAGTGTCAGCCATGATCTGATAAATGGATTGAATCTGAATCTTACTTTTAATTACAACAATAACAGTCAGTTATTTAATCATTCTGGTTTTTCATTTATTAAATACAAGAATAAGGAAATTCAGCCAAACGATTCGGTGAATAATACCCTGAAGCCATGGCAGCTTGAAAATCATCAGTCATTTATTAGTCAAATGGTCCTGGAGTATACGCCCAGGCTTAGATATCGTATCCAAAACAGATCTAAAGTCTATGCAGAAAGTAAATTCCCAACTTTTAAACTGGAATACAAGGGTGCATTTGCCAATGTTTTTCAGAGCGATGCACGTTTTGACCTGTTAGACTTTAGCATTCATCAGAAGATCAATTTTGGCATCGATGATCATTTTTCCTATTTGGTCAATGCAGGGAAATTTCTGAACAGTAATCACGTATATTTTGAAGATTTCCAGCATTTCAACACCAAACCAACAGGGTTCATGTTTTCTTCATATGAAAATAGCTTCCGGTTGTTGCCATTCTATCAGTATTCAACCAGTAATCAATACCTTGATCTGCATGCCAACTGGCAATCACGCAGACTTATTCTGAAACAATTACCGATTATCAGGAATTCTTTGGCTTCTGAAAATCTATTTGTAAACATTTTAAGCACTCCTCAACTGAAAAGCTATTTAGAAACAGGATATGGTATAAGTAACTTATTCTTATTGCTTAATATTGATTTGGTTGCAGGATTCGAAGATGGAATATTCAGGTCAGCGGGAGTGAAGGTAAGTCTGAATTTGAATTAAAATGAAGAATGTCTTAAGTGAATGATCTATTTGTTTAATGAATTGTTATTATCAATCAACGAACTTATATAAAGGTAATAGATTTTAAAGCATGATGATAAAAAAAACAGCAGTAATCCTGATTAATGTCGGTACTCCGGATGAACCCACAGTGAAGGCGGTCCGCCGCTATCTTTTTGAATTTCTGAATGATCGAAGGGTGATTGATATTCCACTTATCTGGCAGAAATTACTGGTTAACCTTATTATTGTCCCATTCAGAGCGCCAAGATCAACCAAATTATACCAACGTTTATGGACTGAAAAGGGCTCGCCCTTGTTGTATTATTCAATGCAGGTTCAGGAAAAGCTTCAACAAAAACTAATATCAAAAGCTGATGTATTTATGGCTATGGCCTATGGTAATCCAAATCTCAGTAAAGTAATGGCCACGATTAAGGAAGGAAATTACGGACGAATCGTCATTCTGCCTATGTTTCCGCAATATGCTTCCTCCACATGCGGAACTGCAATTCAGGCAATGATTAATCAGGTTCAGGCCTGGAACACAATCCCGGAACTACATGTGATCAACCAGTTTTATGACCATCCCGCATTTTTAGATGCATTTGCAGATCGAATTAAGTCATACAATCCCGGGAAATATGATCATGTCGTTTTTACCTATCATGGTTTGCCACTTCGTCATCTGGAGAAAAATCACCTCAATGAATCGATTGACACCTGCAATTGCGAAAACACCTTACCCGAATTTGGCAGGTATTGTTATAAAGCCACATGCTACCAGACTACACGTGAGTTGGTAAGCCGGTTAATTTTACAGAAGGGACAATACTCTGTTTCATTTCAATCAAGGCTATCGAATAAATGGATGACCCCATTTACTGATAAAAACCTTATCCAATGTGCAGGCGAAGGAATTAAAAACATATTGGTCGTGGCTCCTTCTTTTGTTGCTGATTGCCTGGAAACAAACGTTGAAATAGGATTGGAATATAAAGAATTATTTCTAAAAAATGGAGGACAAAATCTCCAAATGGTGGAAAGCCTAAACGATTCAGATGCTTGGATCAGTGCCATGGAACAAATCATCGAACCCTTTATCTGATTGTTTTCAGAAAAAGGTCATTTGTCATTAGGAAAGAAGAAAGAGAAATGAGGAAAGAGGAAAAAAGGAAACTAACGAATGTTCTGATATTTCCTCTTTCCTGTTTCCTAAATATAGAGACAATAATAGGCCACCTGTCCAGCAGCTTTTACCTTAAATCTGACATCTTTGGCAACAATGAAAGTCTCACCTTTCCCATAGGTTGTCCATCCAGATTCACCAGGCAACATCACATCAAGAACTCCACTTGAAATGGTCATGTGTTCAATCGTTCCTGTACCGAATTCATATTCTCCTGCTTCCATAACCCCAACAGTTGCGATCCCCTCTTCGTTTTCAAGGGCAATTGACTTTACTGTCCCGCCAAAATATTCGTTTACTTTTAACATGTTCTGAATTTATAAGGATTAATAAATGGAAGGCGAAAATACACTTTGATCTGAATCTTTGCCGATCTGTAAACCAAATCTTTAATATTATTTCACATTGAAACAATCTTAAATGATCTTATTTCTTTTTTCTCATTCCTATTTCCTGTTTCTAATACCCTCGCCTGTTAAATATAACATACCCGATACTGAACATGGCAAAGAATTTGGTTTGACTCTTATCAAAGTAATTTACTGAAAGGCTTATGGGTCCTAGTCCTGTTTGAAAAACTAAAGTCCCGGATCCCATGAATCGAATGGTTTGAAAATTATTATTGGAATATACAGCAGTGTAATTGTTCGATTCAATAATATCGTTTATGGGTGCAAATCCATAAGCTTCGGCCCTGAAATGCAATTGGTCTGAGAACTTAATAATTGCTTTGATGCCTGATGCCAGGTATTTGTTTGCATGAAAATCATTTAAAAACAAGGTCTTACTGTATGTATTGGGATTAAATGAAGGGGCAGATAGGATGGTAGAAATGTAATTACTGAAAGGTTTTTTATTACTATAGACTCCTTCAGCCAAAAGTCCAATAGTAAAAGGTTTATTGATTTTAAAATACCGGTCATAGCTGCCTTTCAGCAGATAAAAATTGTGTTGGTATTGTTGGATCGATGAACTATTAGAAGTAGTTCCCGGATCATTTATTTCATTACCTGTGATATAATTCGCTGACAAACAGGATGATGTTCCTTCAGTCGGATATTGCTTATCGTTAAACGAGTTGGTTAGTATACTAGCTGTAGTGGCTAGTGCATTGAAAGTAGTATGGTCGGGTATGTCTGAAGCTTTAATTGCATCAGTCATATAATATCCGTCTTTCGCTTTGGAGTATGATCCGCCAAAAGTAAGTTTACCACGGTTATTGAATGGAAATCCTATTTCCATTCTGAAATTATCTTCATCCTGAATGATATATGGCGGACTGACATCTTCGAAAACAAATTCAGTGTTACTTGAGTAATAATCCCAACGGTTAAGTGTAATATAACCTGCCAGATAAAATGGAAGAGTTGTAGGGAAATCGATCCTTGATCCGATTTTAAGTGAGCTGTAGAACCGACCAAAAAACATATTGGTGGTAAAGGTGTATGAACGTTTATTAAATATCCTGTAATCGCCGCTGATAAATCCCTGATTAATAGCTCTGGTTGAAATATTTCCTCCAAATTTAACCTGTATCGGATTGTTTGGTTTGACGAGTAGATGCAGATCGAAATAGCCGGTTTCGGGATTGTAGGTTGAAACCGGACGGATTGATTTGATATGATGATCGGCTACTAGTTTAAAATATTCATTTTTAAGTTGTTTCAAATCAAAAACATTGGAGCTGTGTTTAATGCTCTGTATAATGAAATTACGCTGCATATCATCTTCTACGCCATCGACCTGAATATTACGGAAGATCAATAGTGGTTTCTTCAGATTGAACTGATGCCTTTTTATCTGAAGATCAACTGGAAGAATACGTCTGGAAATACGTTTTTTAATGCTGTCCATGTTTCGGTTAGCTGTTTCGTATCCTGCTTTTTCAATCTGATCAATCTTTTTGTAATCGAATAATCCTACATTGTTGAAGGTTGTTTCCATCAGGAACCCATCTTTTGGATCAATCTTATAATCAGTTTTCTGCATAACCATATTTTCGATTTGTCCCATCACATTATCCGGATCAGGCTTCCTTCGATTATTGGCCACCTTGTGACCTATGATTATATCCGGTTTGAAAAGATCTTTCATATCCTGAACAGGAAAATTATTGACAATTCCTCCGTCAAATAACAGTGATCCATTTATTTCTATAGGTTTAAAAACCAATGGTATAGTCATTGAAGCACGGATGGCTTCTCCCAAATCTCCCTGTCGCAAAACCATTTCGCGATTCTGGTAAATGTCGGTGGCAATGCAGAAATAGGGAACGAAAAGCCTGTTGAAGTCACCTTTATTGATAGCTGTTACCGAGGAAAACATTTCCATAAACGCAAAGTCCATTTGTTCTTCAGGAATCAGGTTGGTGGGGGGCATGATTTTTAGTTTGTCTTCTTTTTTCTGTAAGTTGAGTTCAAGCCATGAAGGTTCGTCCTCCGGCTTGCTGTAAAAGTATCGATATTCTTCCTGTATTTGTCCGGTGGACCAAAACTTAAACTGCTCGGACTTGAATAGTTGTTCCATCTCATCGGGTGAATAGCCTGCCGCATACAATCCTGCAACTATGGCTCCCATCGATGTTCCTGCAATGTAATCTATGGGTATTCCGTTTTCTTCCAGAGCCCTGATAACGGCTATATGTGCCAGACCTTTAGCACCACCGCCACTTAACACCAATCCAACTTTTTGTGCATTTGCCGGAATAAGCCAGATGTAAAGTAAAAAGATTACAAGAAAAATATATTTCATTTACTGAAAGTTATGGATTCTTGCCCATTCCCAAATTTAGGAAATAACTAAACAATAAAGTAAAAGAAATCGTTATATTTTGTTTAAGTATTTGTATTTTATAAATGCCGTGAATTGCAGCCGAAAGGTAGTCTCCTATCATGAGACGAGTTTAACCTACTTTATTGCTTTTCAGCTTTGCATGAATTATCTGGTTTAATTCATTTTCCCATTAGTTGACTCCAATAGGTTTTTTGCTCTTCATCTACTCCATTGGCATCTGTATTAAGAATACCAAAATTAGGAACTCCGTTGACTTGAACCTTCTCAAAGTCCCACCATGACCAGCTGATTGCTTGCTGATTGACTGAGAAGGCAGGACCACCTTCGGATACTAATTTCCCATTGATATAGGCAATAAACGTATAGGCCCATTCTTGTCCTGCTTTGGTACGCATATTATCGCCACATTCACCAATCCAAACCGGAGCAATATTATTGATGTAAAGCCAGCCCCAAACCGTATTCATATAATCAACATATTCGTGACCTGAATTTAATCCAGTACTGCTTACTTCATTAGGGTATTCATGCACAGAATAGACTACCTTATCAGGAATATTTAGTTTTATCATTGCATTCCCGATAGTAGACTGCCTGAGATCGCCCGAAGGAGCGCCGTGTCCATAAGCCTGAAGTCCTTCACAGATGATCATTGGTCCCGGATCAATGGCTTGAATAGCATTACCAACCCGTTCGTACATCAGCCTGTAATCTGTATTGACATTCCCATCACCCCATGTGGCCGGTCCATAGTGTGGTTCGTTACGAATATCATACCCGATGACTGCTTTATTGCCTTTGAAAAGATTGGCCCTGGTCTGCCAAATCTGCAAAAACATGTCACTCGTAATAGTTCCCTTTTGTCCATTTCCATCCGTACCATCTGAAGAACTTCCCAAATCGTACCATAGGCCATTCCCATTGCTCGGAAACCTGCTGTTATTCTCGTTCAAATGACTTTCAATAACGAATTTAAGACCAATTGAAACACCATATTTTACGACAGCCTGAAGAATCTGATTATACTTCAAACCTGCCAGATCGGGATTGGCAATTGTATCAACTTTTACAGCTGAATTATTTAATACTTGTGCATCATCGGTACAGATCCGAACACAATTAATCCCGTTTGATACCAAAGACCTAAGTGCCGGCTGATAACTGAATGACCCAAGACCCCATGGAGTGCCACCATACCATCCCCAACCCACAGAACAAATTCTTACAGGTTTATTCTTTGTATCAACGATTTGGGAGCCATTGGTATGCAGATAACCTTCAGGAAGTATGGTCGATGCATGGCTTATTTGAATGGCTAACATGGCAATAAAGAAGATAATATAACTGCTTTTGATAAGTGATTTTATTTTCATAATGATTACACGGATAATATAGTTTCGTTTTAATTGCCTGTTATTTTTCAACCTTATGTTTTAGTGAATGAAACCCCTCTCCCAGAATCTCATGGGTATCCATTATAGTAATGAAAGCATCAGGATCAATCTCACTGATAAACTCTTCAAGAATAGCTACTTCACGACGGCTAACCACAGTATAAATGATATGTTTATCGTTTTCAGTAAACATGCCGGTTCCCTTTAAATATGTCCCTCCACGCTCCAGATCAACAATTATTTTATGCCTGATCTCTTCATGCATTTCAGAAATAATGAGCAAGGCTTTGTTGTAATCTCCTCCTTCCAGAACCAAATCGATGGCCCTCCCGGTTATATATATCACCACCCACGAATAGAGCGGAATCTGCCAATCTTTAAAAGCAACCAGACTAAGCAAAACGATTGTCGAATCGACATAAATCATCAGTTGACCCAACTGCATACGGGTATATTTTGCAATAATCATGGCAATAATATCAGAGCCCCCTGAAGTGGCACGGGCCCTGAAGATCAGTCCCAGACCAAATCCAATGAGTACACCGCCAAACACGCACGAAAGCAGTACGTCAGGAACAAGCGGTGCATCACCGTCTACCCGAAGGTAGGTAATCAGATCCATAAAAACCGATGAAAGCACAAACCCTACGATGGTCTTAATACCGAAGCGCGGACCCAGGATTTTTATGCCAATCATGGTGAGAGGAATGTTTAATACCAAACCGAATAATCCAATCGGGATACCTTCAGGCCAGAACGAAAACATACCCTGCGTCATGTAATGCACTACGATTGCAATACCGTAAACTCCACCAGGCACAATGCGGTGTGGCGATATGAAATACACAAAACCGACTGCCAGGATAAATGAACCTATTACGATCATGCTGTAATCGCGAAACCACTTCAGGCTGAAAATCTTATCGTTCGGTATAAAGATCATAGTTAGGAAGTTTTGTAATATACAAAGAAACACAGGATATTTTGTTTATCCCGTGATTTTTGTCAATCATGATAGACAAAACTTAAGAAAACTATTCATTTGTCAATCATGAATAGTTTGCTAATCTCCGTATTAATGGGTGCACAATTGATCCTGAGTTTGGCAAAATGGTAGGTTATTATAGAAAGTAAGTACTCCTTTCTTGTGATATGATCAATTATGTATGACAATTTCGGTTTTGGTAATTTCAATAAGAGAGTTTTCTTCCATTAAACCGGATATTCTTTCAAGATGCCTGTCAAAGAGGGCTTTCAGCTCAATATTTCCAACATTACCCATTCTGATTAGTATTAATTTTTGTGGCTGTCCATGAATTAAATATGATTCTAAAAAGTCATTGTCCTTTGTAACTACAATACGCTTTTCTTCAATTGAAATCTTTATTATGGATTTGTCTTTAGTTTTATTTTATCGGGCAGTTCAAGAGTATGTATTGAATCGTGACCTCTCGATTTCAAAAGGTTAGATAAGGAAATTGGTAATTGCGCATCAATAATAAACTTCATGATGCAAGTCTGTAAATGCTTTTTATTTGAGTTAATTTAGCAGCGTAATTAATACATGCGAGAAAATCCTCTTTCTCAAGGTCAGGATAATCTGACAATAACTCTTCCGTAGTAATTCCAGATGCCATTAATTCGAGCATATTGTCAACTGGATAACGGAGTCCACGAATTGTTGGTTTTCCATGACAAATTTCCGGGTCAATGGTAATTCTTTTTAAGATTTCCTGAGTCATAGTCATTTGAATTGTTAATAGACAAATATATAAAGAAAAATTCATAATCAAAAGTTCCTTTGTGTCTATTACGATAGACAAAACTCAAGAAAACTATTCATTTGCCAATCATGAATTATTTCAAGTCCACTTTATAACAAGCAGGCAATATTGAGACTTATAAGAATATATTTTCTATAATGAAAACATTTATTGTAATTTGTTTGCTTGTAAGATATATTTGTTGACTTTGTTGCAATCAACAGGATCAATTTGAAAGACATTATAAACATTTTATGAGATGATGAAATATGAATAATAAATATAAGCGAACATGAATGAGCTTTCATTTGAAGAACTTAAAAACCTACGCATTGGGACAATCGGGACACCAGCAAGGGATAAATATGAATTAGAAGCAGAATCAATAATTCTGGCAGCAAAGATTAAACAGCTTCGAATACAAAAAGGAATGAATCAGAATGAACTGGGTGTCCTGAAAGGGGTTAAAAAGGATCACATGACATTGTTGTGGGAAAGTAAAATCAATGATGCTGGCTAGCCGGGATTTAAAAATCTTAGTAACCAGGCAATGCCCCCGAGGCCCCAATCTTATTTATCTTATAATTACTGATTTTCTTAAAGAAGTGATGAAGACAAAATGAGTGTACAGATTATTGATCCCGATAACTATCTTGACTAATTTCAAAAGATAGATAAGATTAAGGCCGTGGGGGCTGATCTAAGTTATTAAGATCTTTAAAGAAAAGTAAGATCTGGAAATTTATTCAGGACATACCTTAATATTGATTTTAATCCCAGCTAGCCCCACAACAATATCATGTGATCCGTTAAAAAGTCTCAATTCAGCAAAATTGAAACAAACCCACAGGACATGAAGTTAAGCACAATCATGCGAATTGTAAAAGCATTGGATATGGAAATAGTACTTGAATCCGGGGGAATCAAGGTAAAGAGTGTTTTGGTATAAATTTGATTTATTGTTTATTCTTTACCGATCACAATTTTACTGATTAAAAGATTGTTTGCGATTTATCCTTTCTAAGATAGAACCTTTCTGAAAATCATTTTTATTAAAGATCGGATATTATTATAAATGAGTAATCTTAAAACTGAATCTTTCATTGAGTTTGTCGGTCACCATTGATCGGTGACACGCTTCATGAAATTCTTCCACACAAAAGAATACTACTCTGTTGGCACCAGCCTGGTCAAGCTTCTCTAAAAAGGTTTCAAAGTCGAAAGGAGTGAGAATTCTATTCTTGTATTCAGTCATAAATACTTTTCCAAGTTCATGTCTTTCTTTGCTTGATTCACCATTGATACGATCAGTTTCTTTTTGCAAACGTCTTATTTCTCTTGTTGGAGCTAATTCATGAACATAACAATATTTCACTTCCAATTCATACAGTCGTTGTTGCAGCCTTTTTGAGTTTGCGAATGAGTACTTAGCTCCTCTGATTCCTCTACGTTGTCTGATATCACAGAAAGTATCAATGTTGTTAATCGTGAGTTTGCTAAAAAACTCATCTTCTGTTGAATTATATACCCCAATCGTGAAGAATTCCATATTAATTGATTTTTCGTTTTGAGGTCATATCAATATCCCCCCATAAATTGATAGGATTTTTTCCCCCATTGATTAACGTATTAACTTCACCCTGGTCAATCAATGCGCCTGTTCTATTGATATGCTGCATAATGATACCAATTTTTTGAAGTGCAACACCAATAAGCTTGCTTCTGTGGCATTCTTCGGGATTCAATTCACTACACATTACGGCAACATTCAATCCTTTTGTATTGGCAGTTTTAAGCCTGTCCAGTCCATTCTGAAAAAAATCCTTCTTCTCAATTTTGCTGTAATCAATCTTTCTTGCTTCTTCATTATTTTTATCTGTATATTCAATGTAACAAGAAGGATCTTTGGGCAAGCCTCCCAATAAATCTCCCAGATAGACATAGGTAAACCCTCTTTGCTTCAGTAAATTTGAAAATGCTTCCCGGTTATAAACCGGAAACATTCTGGAATAAGGAGATGACCGAACATCAATAAGATATTCAATTTCATAGTTTTGAAGCAACTTAATAAAGTCTTCAAATTCACGGTTTGCATGACCAATTGAATAAATCATACTTGTACTCCTATTTGATTTTCATAGTAAGAAAAGGAATTACCATTAAAAAGGTCAGGTATAGTAATTATGGCTGTAACTTGTTTCCAATACTGACCATGAAACTCCCTGGTTAACCCGACTCTAATGTATCTGTTGGGGTTATTATTAAAGGCCCTCATAAGCTCTGTCGAATAAATATAGTTTTTCTTGCTTATCTGGTAATTCACAAATGCAAGAGTCAATAGATCCGTAACAGGAATCCGGTCGTGAACCGTTCCTGCGTTGTCAATAAAACTTACTCTGACTTTGAATTCGCCATAAATATTCTCATCCCAAAGTTGTAATATTCTTTGTGCTTTGACAACAAACAGAGATTTGTCCTGCGGTTGTATTTCACGATTAAGATCTGATATGGACATCTTATTTAGCACATTAATAATTTCCTGATTCGATAAATGCCTGATGAATCTAGGTGCAAAGTTCTCATTTATTATCCAATCTTCGGTATGAAAAATTCTATCCGGGTGATATCTTTTAAATTCAATTTCAACTAGATTAAAATGCCTGACGACCTGTGTGTTGCCATCCATGGTGAAATCTCTGCTCATACCAGACTCGAACACGGGTCTTACAAATCTCCAAGTCATCGGGTCAATACCACTCACGCAAATATGACCGTGACCCATTCGCGTTATTCCTGTAATAATAATCTGTTTGCGAAACAGTCCCTGACGTGAGCACGAATTACACAGAACACCTGTATTCTTTATAATGGGTGTCTTTAAACTTTGTCCACAAGCTGTGCATTTTGTTTGAGTTACTGCCATAAGTGTCGTCTTAAAAAATTAACGTCATCTTGTAACTATAACCAAATTTAAATTAATTTTCAGATCTTCCCAAAGAATTAAGCAGCTTTAATTTAACGCTTTAACTTCAATTTTGCAGAAATAATCTACATCATATATACAAATGATATCTTTTATTAATTTTGATGTGAATGGGGTGTATGATTGAATTTATGGGGCGGTGGTCCTATAAAGAACAGACTCCCTAAATGTACAAATATCTTTCCTTCCCTTATCCTCAAAATCATTAATTACTTTTTACCTTGTACCCGATCTATACCAGGTTGCCTATTTAAGTATACATTTTGTATAAAATGAGATTATAATATGTATACCTTATTTATTCCTGAACACACAAGGTACACACAAGGTATACTCAATGTATACACAAGGTATACACAAGGTGACACGAGAGGGGTACCCGTTTAACACCCGAAGGATACCCGGATTTAGGTACGATCACTCCTGTTCGATAAGAAATTTGGGGATGGGGATTTTAGATGAGGATTGAGTAGGTTGTGTTTTTTAATGCTCTTTGAAGAGCAGAAGCATGGTCTGGATTATCGCTTCTGCGACGAATCCGCTATTAATGAGGTGTTTTCAATAACTAAATGAGTCAAATTTTGGAAGCTGGGATCGGCTTACAATTTTATTTACTTCACCGGTTCCTCAGCCGGGGCAATACTTCGGTGGTAGCCGTCGCTGAGGTTGATGGCAACAGAAATCAGGTTACTTGAGCCGGCAAGGCTGTAACGTTCAGAGCCGTAGTTGAGTTCGAAACGCGAAATCCGGAATCCGAATCCCCAGGATAATCCTACGGTTGACATTTTTGCATCCAGCTTTAATTCCTGCCTGAGCTGGTAATTGTATCCGGCACGGATGGTGAAGTTGGGCGAGGGGAGCAACTCAATCCCCAGAACCAGGTGGCGCATGAATTTCGTAGTAAAATTATCTTCTTTTATAGCCACTGTTGTAGATGAACTGTCAATAACGGGTTTAGCGAGGTCCCATTTCTGAAGATGCTGCAGTGTTGCTGCAAAACGTATTGGGGCATGGAGCAACTTCCTGGAGATTCCAAACTGGAGATCGAAAGGGATCGATTCGCGAAAGGCTCCATCGTAATAGGTTGTGATTTGAGTGCCAATATTGCGGGCAACCAGTGAAGTGACCGTATAGTGGTTTTTGCTGAACAGACTTACTCCCAGATCGGCAGCAATACCAATGGATTGGTAATTGTCGAGCGACGAAAAAAGAGGTTTCAGGTTAATTCCGTAGGAGATTTGTTTATATTGATTCGACCACATGAGGTTCAGTGCATATTCGGCTGCATTAAAGGTTGCTCCTGTTTTTTGCCCGTCAGCCAGAGCTTCAATAAAGCTCCCATAATTGATGTAATTCATGCCGACAGCAAAATTTCCGGGCAGGGGAGTTTTAAATGAATAGGCTGCATAACCGTAGTTGATTCCCACAAAATAGGCCACATAATCCATGACGAGCATGTTTCTCATTTCAGGCCTTAACAAGGAAGGATTGTTGTAGGAAACATTCAAATCGGTGGAGTCGTTGATGGCAATCTGATTACCTCCCAAAGCAGCCATTCGGGCCGAATTGGTCAGGTTCAGAAAATCGTATGTGCTTTCTCCGCCGATCTGGGCAAATACTATTGGCGAATAACATGCAAGGACAACAATGAGTATGATAAGTTTTCGCATAATTTCAGTAGATCGGCATTTTATCCGAACGTTAAATTCTGGTTTTTAGTATGGCTATTTTGGAATCTGGGCTTCAAGATCTTCCGGTTTAGGCAAATCATTGTAATGGTATTTTCTCAAAATAGTTCCCTTCTTCAGTAATATAAGACCCGGATTCGAACGGACAATGGTTTTCAGAGTGATTTCGTCGGTATTGAAGTAATCGAATTCTGAACCTGTATCCTGCTTGAAAAAAGGAAAACGATCAGGCGAAGTGGCCGTCAGCAAAATGAAATTATAACCTTTCCGCTTCGCTTCAACTGCGAAGGCTCCTATCTTCTGCAGGGCTGTTCGATTGGCTTTCTCCAGGTTTGGTGAGATGACCATGAAGGTTTCTTTTTCGTCGTAAAGGAAAAAGTCCTTGATATCTTCCCCTTGTGCAGTTTCAATTCTGAAATCATGTATAGGAGGTGTATACCCTTTTTGTATCAGGATGGGATCTTCTGATTTGAAATATTTCCAGTTTAGTGTGTCTTTCCATGGGATATTTGCCTCGCTGAATTTCTTTTCCTCACCTGTTTTCTTATTCTTGTAGATGAAATTGTTTTCATATACAGCTTTGGGCGCACCTATCGGAACTTTCATAGCATCAGGAATATTTACACCCACCTTGTATGGACTGAAATCGATGATAGGCAAGTGGTTGTAAGAATAGACGACCAGGTAAAAATAGAAGACAATTGTCATGCCGGTTAGGGCAATGGATAGCAATGGACCATTTTTACTCCTGAAGGTATTACGTTGAATAAAGATATAGATGGCCAGGGCAATTAAAACGATATTTTTATAAAAGGTCTGCCAGTTGGTGATTATCAGCGCATCGCCAAAACAACCGCAGTCGGTAACCGGATTGGTCAGGGCCAGAATGAGTGTTAGCACAGTAAAGAATGACATAAATGCCAGGGTGAACCAACTGGTGATGCGAATAAAGAAGTTGAAAAGAAGCGCCACTCCTATTGCAAATTCGGCAGCTGCAAGCAAAATACCCAGTGCAAAGGCCAGGTTGACCATCCAGGGCATGTGAAAGGCATTGAAATAGTCGGTAAATTTATAGGTCGAGCCCCAGGGATCGATACCTTTTACGAAACCTGAAAATATAAATGTCAATCCAAGCAGGATACGTGCAATATGTTTGAACATACGGTTAATTTTAGAATTCAATCTTTATTAACGCAAAAACGGCATAATTGATCATATCGAGGTAATTTGCTTCGATTCCTTCCGAAATCAGGGTCTTGCCAAGATGATCTTCTATTTGTTTGGTACGCTTAAGCTTCATGAGGATCAGGTCGGTGTACGAACTCATACGCATGTTTCTCCAGGCTTCATCGTAATCATGATTTTTAGCCATCATCAGATCCTTTGCTTCCTGGAAGTGAGTGGTATATAAGTTGAGGGTTTCTTCCGGCGTCATATCGTCGCTTTCGGAAGTTCCTTTCTCCAGCTGTATGATGGCCATAATGCAGTAATTGACGATTCCAATGTATTCAGAGCGGATGCCTTCATCAATCTTACTGATTCCTTTTTGTTCAATACTTCTGATGCGCTGTGCTTTAATATAGATTTGATCGGTCATTGAGCTGGGACGAAGAATGCGCCAGGCGATTCCGTAATCCTTCATCTTCTTTGTGAAAATATCCTGGCAAACTGTAATGACATGATCGTATTGCTGGCTTGTCTGATCCATGATTATCGTAATTTTTAGAGCCATAAAAGTATTAATTTTATGTGTATTTTGATTGTATTTTATTTTACTTTTGTGAAACACATGAATTTAAAAGGTCTTATTTTTAACGTATGTTAATCACGACAACTGCTACTAAATTTCTGAAACGCAAGAATACCCTGAACCTCAATGGACGAATTCTCGATTTGGCACAACCTGTTGTGATGGGCATTATCAATGTGACACCTGATTCGTTCTTTGACGGGGGAAAATATAAAACAGATAAGAAGGTTGTAAAAAGGGCCGAAGAAATACTTGTTCAAGGTGGAGCAGTTATCGATATAGGCGCTGTTTCGACTCAACCGGGAAAGGAAGGGATCTCTACAGTGGAAGAAATTGACCGGCTTCTGCCGGCTGTAAAAGCTGTCAGGAAGGAATTCCCGGATGCTTTTTTATCCATCGACACCTATCGTTCATGGGTGGCCCTGAAAGTCATCGAAGAATGCGGCCCATGTATCGTTAACGATATTTCGGGAGGTAATTTTGACGTTCATATGTTTGAAACAATCGGCAAACTAGGCGTCCCGTACATCCTGATGCACATGCAGGGGACTCCGCTTAAGATGCAGGAGAATCCGGTCTATGAAGATATAATCCGTGATATTTCGTTGTTTTTTACTGAACGGGTAAAACAACTGACTAAAGCAGGAGTTAAAGATGTAATCATCGATCCGGGATTTGGCTTTGGAAAATTGCTTGAACACAATTACGAATTGCTCAACCGACTGGATTCATTTAAGGTATTTCAATTACCATTGATGGTTGGAGTATCCCGAAAGGGAATGATTTACCGGTTATTGGGGAGTAATCCTGAAGAAGCGCTAAATGGCACTACGGTTGTGAATATCCTGGCATTAATGGGCGGTGCGGATATTCTGCGGGTTCATGATGTCCGCGAAGCCGTTGAAGCAGTTCGAATTTTGAATATGGTACGTTCGACATCAAAATAATAGCAGGATATGACATTGTTTATTACCATAAGGGCTTTGGATGTACTCGATATATTACTGGTGGCCGTATTGCTCTACCAGATGTACCGGATTATAAAAGGAACCGTTGCCTTCAGCATCTTTATCGGCTTTTTCCTGGTCTATGTATGCTGGCTGGTTGTGAAAGCCATGAATCTTGAGCTTTTGGGGACCTTGATGGGACAATTTATCGGCGTTGGTGTACTGGCATTGATTGTTGTTTTTCATCCTGAAATCAGGCGCTTTTTGCTTTTGATCGGGACGAATTATCAGCTAAGTCAAAGTATAGGTCTCGAAAAGCTCTTTGCTTCCGAAAAGATTAAACCGGCAACTAATATGCAAATTAAGGAAATAATCAGGGCATGTGATGATCTTGCACGTTCAAAAACAGGTGCTCTGATTGTGATTCCCAGAAACTCGGAATTGAAAGAAATCATACGCTCAGGTGAAAAAATAAATGCACGTATTTCTTCTGCATTAGTGGAGACCATATTCTTTAAAAATACTCCGCTTCACGATGGGGCTGTGGTCATTCTTGGTAACCGGATTGCCGCTGCACGATGTATCCTGCCATTGACAGAACGTAATGATCTTGATCCGGCACTCGGGCTTCGTCACCGGGCAGCTATCGGAGTCTCAGAATTAACCGATGCACTTGCTATCGTTGTTTCAGAAGAACGAGGTAATATTTCCCTTGCAATTAATGGCGAGTTAATGCATAATATTTCGCTTATTCAACTGACTACCGAACTCGAAAAGGTGATTATTGAAGAAGCATAGACGTTCATAAGATATTCTCAAGAAATGCAGGAAAGTCTTTCCAGGCGATTACCTGAACATCTTATAGGTGAAGTGAGTCAAAATACATTAATCAATTCTATGCAAATTTGCAATCCAATTGCAAATATACATACTTTTCAATTACATCCAGCTTTAAATGTAAACTATATTGTGTGTTTGCCATTGGTTTTAAGGTCATTATCAATTACGGCTGATAAATCACTTTATGAACCGATGTCTGGTTATTACACTTTGTTCTGACCAGATAGATTCCGGGATAAATATTCAGGTGTCTCAAATTAATGACACTATTCCCAACAATTGAGGAGTCATAAAAAAGAGATCCTGAAAGGGAATAAATTTCGACCTGGACATTTGATTTTGCATTTCCCAATTTCAGGAAGAGTATCCCAGATGTTGGGTTTGGGTAAATCGTAACGGAATTATCGGTTATATGCAAATTATCAATCGTATCGGTAATTCCCGGATCGTCGGCAAACGGTGAACCATCATAGACAGTTGAAGCCATCCAATAGGTAGATTCATTCGGATCACCAGTCGGATTTCTCAGGGCTGATGTTAGTGAATTTCCAGCTCCATTGGGCAATATAGCCCATGGATTAGCAGTGGAATACAAAAAACTGATGATCGGGTTTCCGTCCGATTGGGCAATGGTGACCTGTTCTCCGGAGTTAGAGAAGTTCTTCCCAAAGTTTCCTGATGGAATCATAAAATGCCTCTCGTAAAACCACTTTGGTTTGGATGCGATCACATAGAACTGTTTTGGAGGCAGAACTTCATTGTCTTTGAACTGGTAAGTTATAGAAGATGTGAAATTAAGGCCACTCAGGTTAATTGGCTTATCCCCTGTATTTTTAAGTTCGATAAATTCAAATGACTTTCCTGATATAATCTCAGTGCCGGCAATAGAGTCGGCAGGATGATAATGCAATTCGGTTACCTTCAGGTTTGTATAGTCTTCAGATGTATTAAGAAACTTGACCGAACTCAGTGCACTCCATGCATCTCCGCTCTTTACCCTTGATTTGATTAGGGAAGTGCCATTCAGAGTGAGAATTCCATTGGTTGCAATTTCTTTGGCCGAGGTATTTACCAATCCTCCAATTAAACGGGGATCGGTGCCGTCGAGCGTATATAAGATCTGACCGGAAGCACTTGATAAAGTAACCTGGTAGCTTCCGGTAACACTATAAACATCGCCAGTAAGTATCGTGTTGTCTTTTTTGAGTGTGGGTGGATTGAAGGCCGGATATAAGCCTGCATTTTTTAATTGATTTAAGACAATATCGGTACGTAATGGAAAATAATTGCTATATAGTGATTTTATTTCTGTATCCCAATCCTCAAAGGTATAGGGAATTGCCCTTTGCGCATCGCCCCAGCGGGCTGATTCAGCAACAACAGCTCCTGAAACCTCAGTAACTCTTTTCCGGAGTCTTTCGGTAACTGCATTGATCGTAAAAACCCCGCTATTGAAGAATTGTTTGTAAACCCTGTCGGCAAACCGCATTTTGTATTCGACATTTGAACTTAACTTGAAATGAAGCCATTGAGGATGAAAACCCAATAATCCGCTGATTGACATGTTGCTTATTTGTACCCTGTTTTCCTGTATGCCAATTCCTGGACCACCTGAACCTGGTTCCGGCCCGATCATCATTGTGTGTTCCGCATCATGAGTAAAAAAGATAAACCCTTGTGACCGGTCATCACGCTTGTCGATAGCATAGAAATTATTAGGACCAGTATTCCCGCCAAAAGCAGTAGTAGGAGAATCAAAATTGCCGGTATAGAATATGACCTGCATGTAATCGATCAGGTTATCCATATTAATCATGACTTCACCGCCTTTTTTGGGATTTCCGTTCTGATCTTTTCCATCAAGAGCAAAATAGTCAGCATTATTTGTATATCCTTTGATGGTTGATTCATATATTTTTTGCCATGAAGTCATATTCCCATCGGTTGCTTCAGTATGGTAATTATAATCTTCTGTATTAACCTTAATCACATCATAATCATTGCTGCTTCCGCCAAAATAGCTTGAAGCATAACGGGCTTCTGCACGTTCCNGAGTCTGGTACAATCCCCAGTACATTCCGTTCAGATAAAGGTGATAATACCGGCTTCGGGTATAAGGTTGCCCCATATCGCGTTGGGTATCGCGTGAGAAGACCTCACGTACAAAAGAGTTTCTTGCCTTATCATCACTTGGATGAGCCCACGAATAATTTTCTTCACAGCGCAAATCAACTTTATCAAATTCGTCGACTCCTTCGCTCTCGAACAGTGGGAATTTTAGCTTCGAGGCACCGTAATCCTTCCTGAAAAAGAGCCGAAAGGCATGTTTGGGGTAATTTCCATGCCTGCTCCAGCCTCCTCTGATTCGTAAGCCTGCATTGATATTAAATCCTGGTTCGCCGGAAGGATTAATCAGTTCAACCGAACACATTCGTTCCCAGGAATCTCCATGAGAACCGGCATTGACGTAAATCCCTGTAGTTGGATCGAAAAGGTCCTTTATGTTGGTAACCACAGAGATAGATGGAATAGCAGTCAGTGAACTGATCATTAAGCCGGAATATTTAGGGCTTGTGGTAATTTTAGGATCCATTTCAAGATCGATTGTCTGTCCGTTCACTACAGTAGCGGCAGGCCAATCGCCACCCGGCCTTGTCTGGTTAATTACCTGATCAAGAAAAATAAAGGTTTGAGTCAGTGGAAATGACGGATCTAATCCGGGTTTCTGAAGTGATGCCCGTACGATGTAACAAGGTGTTTTTGCGCGACCTGTAATATTGGAAGGATCAACAGTAATCGTTTTTGATTTTCCTCCATTTAGGGCGGTTGATGATGATTGCGGGTTTGTTCCATCAATGGTATAAATGATATCATAGGACGGATCGGGAACACTTAGTTCCAAATCAAACGGACTATTGTAAAACCCGTTGGGCTTACTGAAAACAACTTTCAGTGAGTCACTGGTTTGTGGAAGAATCAGTTGCGCCGAGATCCCGAAATCCAAATAGAAATCCAGGTTTGCCACACTGATATTGAATCCCTGGATTGCGATGGTATTTACACCTTCATTCAGGCTCAGGTCACGTGCCGGGAGGGTATAGGTTTCGAAGGTACCCGATCGGTGCTGATCGGAGGCTGTACTGGTATTGGTAAGGCTATCCGGTGCGTTGATTCGGAAAACTTCTTCTCCGTTAATCCATACAATAAAGCCATCATTAAAATTGATTGAGAACAGAACATCATTGAGTGAGGTAATATTTTGTGCTGTAAAGGTGGATCGGAAATAAACTGTTGAATAAAAACCTTTCATATCGGAAAGTACAGTGCCTCCATTGCCTCCTGTGCCGTATCTAAAAGGAGAATTGCCAACCAACCAACCGGTAGGAGTATAATCAGCAGTCATCCAGTTTGCCGGAAGGCCTGATGCATCCTTCCCTTTCAGATAGTTGTAAGAGGCTGCAGGACCGAAAGAAATCTGGGCAATAGCACCAAATTCAGCAATAATTATCAGTAGTAATGAGAAAAAATATTTGCGAATCATCACAGTTTTAGGTTGATTTAAATAGGTGCTACAAAATACGAAAATAAGTGATGCATTCAACCATTTTTTGATCCTTCATTCAATGTTTCAGTCCTTCCGTTATTAATTTTCTACCTTTGTGGCGAATTTCAGGATTTATGTTTTTATGGAAAACCGCATTTGTAAACTCTTTGGGATAAAATATCCAATCATCCAGGCAGGGATGGTTTGGTGCAGTGGCTGGCGCCTGGCTTCCGCTGTAAGTAATCATGGCGGATTAGGATTACTGGGTTCCGGATCTATGCATCCTGAAATGTTGCGTGAACACATTCAGAAGACCAGACAAGCCACAGACAAACCTTTTGGTGTAAATGTCCCGTTGTTTTATCCTGAATTGGAAACACTCATGAATATCATTGCCGATGAGAAAGTGCCTATAGTTTTCACCTCTGCCGGAAGTCCTAAGAAATATACAGCCTGGTTAAAAGCCAGAGGGATCATTGTGGTTCATGTGATTTCAAGTTCTGCCTTTGCATTGAAATGTGAAGAGGCCGGTGTGGATGCCATTGTTGCTGAAGGTTTTGAAGCAGGTGGTCACAACGGAATAGAAGAAACAACCACACTGACGCTGATTCCTGCGGTTCGGCGTGTAACCTCGCTCCCTTTACTGGCAGCAGGAGGTATTGCTACCGGAGCGGGCATTTTGGCAGCCATGGCTTTAGGGGCCGATGGAGTGCAAATCGGATCACGTTTTGCCATTTCTGAAGAGTCATCAGCACATCCCGATTTCAAAAAACTAGTTACCGGATTGAATGAAGGTGATACGAAACTTGCACTTAAAAAAATAGGACCTGTAAGGCTGATCAAAAATGAATTCTTTCAGACTGTAAATAAGCTTGAATTAGAAGGGGCAGATGCTGATACACTTAAAGTAATACTAGGTCGTGGACGTGCCAAAAAGGGCATGTTTGAAGGAGATCTCGCTGAAGGTGAACTTGAAATAGGCCAGGTATCTTCATTTATTACCGAAGTGCTGCCTGTAGAAAATATTATGAAGAATCTAATTCGTGAATACAATCAGGCCAGAGACCGCATGAATACTGAACAAATTGATTTTTAAAATGATTGATTGACAATTCGGATAACTAATTTCAATGGAAAGCGTTATTAGCTTTGTCTTTTAACTTCAGATTTTTTCTTTTTACTTTTAATTTATCACTTCATTCTATGATACATTTTGAACGTACCAAATTGGCAAACGGGCTGACGGTAATCGTCCATCAGGATAAAACAACTCCGATGGTGGCGCTGGATGTTTGCTACAATGTTGGCTCCCGTGACGAACATCCCGATCGCACCGGGTTTGCTCACTTGTTCGAACACCTGATGTTTGGTGGTTCAAAGCATATTCCCTCCTACGATGAACCTCTGCAGAAGGCAGGTGGCGACAACAATGCTTTTACTTCAAACGACCTCACCAATTATTACCTTACGCTTCCAAAGAATAACCTTGAAACTGGATTTTGGCTCGAATCAGATCGTATGCTTGAACTTGCTTTTTCAAAGAAGAGTCTGGATGTTCAGCGAAATGTGGTGATTGAGGAATTCAAGCAGCGCTATCTGAACCAGCCTTATGGCGATGTCTGGCCTTTGCTCAGGCAACTGTCCTACAAGGTACATTCTTATCAATGGCCAACTATAGGGCGTGAAATCAGTCACATCGAAAATGCAACCATGCAGCAGGTTAAAGATTTTTTCTTTGCCCACTATGCGCCCGACAATGCAGTACTGGTTGTAACCGGCAATGTGGAATTTGATGAAGTACTGACTCTTGCCAAACGATGGTTTGGCCCAATTCCAAACCGAAACGTTAAACCAAGGAACATACCGCAGGAACCTGAACAGACTGAAATCCGTGAACAAACTGTAGTACGCGATGTTCCCAATGATACTATTTACCTGGCCTGGCATATGGCCGATCGTCTCGATCCGATGTACTATGCCACCGACCTGATTTCAGACGTACTTTCAAACGGGAACTCCTCACGCATGTATGTGAACCTGGTTCAGAAAGAGAAAATGTTCACTGAACTGGATGCCTACCTTTCAGGTGATTATGAGCCTGGTTTGTTTGTTGTTTCAGGAAAACCAAGTAATGGCGTATCTCTCGAAACTGCACGTAAGGCTATTGAACGGGAACTCGACCGAATGAAGCAGGACCTGATCAGTGAATACGAACTGGAGAAAGTCAAGAACAAACTGGAAGCCAACATTGTGTACGGTGAAATGAATTACCTCACCAAAGCCATGAATCTTGCGACCAACGAAATACTGAAGGATGCCGACCTGATCAATTCACAGGTTGAAAGTTACCGTTCGGTTACAGCAGCACAAATCCGGGAAGTTTCACAACACATTCTGAGGCCTGAAAACTGCTCCGTACTTAATTACATTGCTAAAAAGTAAACATACTATGCTGAATCGCACTATACAACCCACCATTAATCCTATCGAACACATAGATATTGTTCAGGCTGAGAAAAGGATACTTTCAAACGGAATCCCGGTCTATTTCGTGAATGCCGGAACAGAGGATGTAGTAAAAATCGACTTTGTCTTCGAAGCAGGAACCTGGTTTCAGACCAAAAATCTCGTAGCCAGTATTTGTAATTCAATGCTTGAGGAAGGAAGTCTAAACTATCCGGCATCCGGGATAGCCGAGAAGTTCGATTTTTATGGTGCATACATTCAATTGGTAGTCGATCAGAATCAGGGATTTGTGAATATAATCAGTCTGGGAAAACATTTGCCTGCAATTCTGGATGTGACTGAAGATCTTTTAAAACGTTCGGTGTTTCCTGAACATGAATTCCGGGTTTTAATCGACAAAAACAAACAGAAATTCCTGCTTGAGAACGAGAAGGTGCGAACCCTATGCCAGAAAAAATTCACCCAGGTGATGTTTGGTAATGCACATCCGTATGCCATTAACAATAAGATTGAAGACTTTGATCATATAAGACGTGAAGATATACTTCAGTTCTATCATTCATTTTATCACTCCGGAAACTGCCAGATATTGGTTGCCGGAAAGGTTGATGAAGCGGTACTTAATCTGTTGGATGCACATTTTGGAGCAGACGACTGGGCTCACGATCCAATCACAGTTCCAGAATATAACCTATCCCCTGATCCGGAGAAGCGACATTGGGTCGAAAAATCCAACGGCGTTCAATCAGCCATCAGGGTAGGGAAGAACTGGGTTCCAAAAACTCACCCCGACTATCATGCATTATCAGTTTTGGCTACTATCCTGGGTGGTTACTTCGGATCGCGTCTGATGACTAATATCCGCGAAGAAAAAGGTTATACCTACGGAATTGGTAGTTTTGTGCTGACCCTTAAAAAGGCCAGTTATATGGTTATTTCAGCCGAAGTGGGCAATGAAAATGTGGAACCTACCTTAATAGAGATCAGCGCTGAGATGAAGAAACTGCAAACTGAACCTGTCTCAGATAATGAATTGGAGACCGTGAAAAGTTACCTGCTTGGTGAATTCTTACGCGATTTCGATGGTCCGTTTGCTCTGGCTGCCAGTTTCAAAGCCATCAATGACTTTGGTCTGGATTATTCGTTTTACGACCAGTATTTAAAGATTTTACGCAACATTAATGCGGAAGAACTGATGCAACTGGCAAAGCAATACCTGAACCCGGAAGATTGTTATACAGTGGTAGCAGGAAGTAAGGAATAAGGAAAGAGGGGAGGATGGAACGATGGAGCGAAATATCATTAGCCGTCTGCTTTAGCTGACAGATGATAAATCGATCAAAACCTTACTTCACGATAATTCCGTCTTCAAAGCAATAATCCTAAACCATCAATCTTAACATTAAGTCATTTATCAAACCGGATATTAAAAATAAATATTCCTTTCATTATCAGGAAACAAAAGTTTATTACTATTGTTCCTATTCATATTTACAAATTACTGTTTGGTGAGAAAAAGTAGACTTAATATTATTCTTCTGACTGTATTCCATCTGGTTTTGTTACTTAACCCGGTGATAATTAAATCGGTACACAGGCATGATTCACCAATCCATAAATATAGCAACCACCAATCCCCTTCGCTTGACAAACATCACGAAGATTGTCCGGTTTGTAAGTTCGAGTTTGTTAATTTTATTGTCAAATCACCTTTAAAGATTACCGCATCAATTTCATCAATCAGGGTAAACTTTCCTTCCATAACAATACAAATAGATCCACAACCTTTTTGTTATTTTCAGCATCGTGCACCTCCTGAATTGAGTAATACAATTTAACCTTACGGATTGATTTAATCAGCTTTTGTAATTTATTCTTCCAGATACTAAACAGGGGAATTAATTATTTGATTTTATGTTGGCATATTATCTATCCAATTGGTTATTCCCATTTATTTGTAAATACCTGTTGAATTAAAACAAAAACACACGCAACGAGACCGGATATAGTCTTCTCACATTGGGTAGGGATATTCGGCGAGTTCTCCCGATAAACATCGGGACAGGCATGTGGCAATTAAAATAAGCTATAAACACATGAAATATACCTTAATTCTTTCACTGTTGATATTTTGTATATCCGTTAATGGTGCTAATACAGGCATTAGAACTTCCCTTTCGGGGAAAATTACAGATAAAGAAACCGGAGAAACGATTATCGGAGCAACGGTTTATATTCCTGAACTGAAGACAGGGGCAGCTACAGATGCTTTAGGAATGTTTGTTCTTAACAACCTGCCAACAACTACGGTTATCTTTGAAATTAGTTATGTAGGTTATAAATCCATTATAGAGAAAATTGATTTATCGGTAATAACAAAAAAGGACTTTGTTCTTGAATCGAGTGTCGCTGAAATCAATGCGGTGGTTGTTACAGGTTCGTCAAAAGCCACCGAACTAAAGCGAAACCCTGTTTCGGTCATAGCCATTAATCACAAAGAACTTGAGCAATTGCCCAGCACGAACATTATAGATGCGATTGCAAACATGCCGGGTGTCAATGCTGTCACTACCGGCCCGAATGTTTCAAAACCGTTTATACACGGACTGGGTTATAATCGCGTGCTTACACTTTACGATGGAGTCCGTCAGGAAGGACAACAGTGGGGTGACGAACATGGTATTGAAGTTGATGAGAACGATATTGACCGTATTGAAGTAGTAAAGGGTCCTGCAAGCCTGATTTACGGCTCTGATGCTTTGGCCGGGGTAGTTAATCTTTTGCCTGCTCCAACTGTTGCAGATGGCAAAATAATGGGAAATATAAGTACCAACTATCAAACCAATAACGGACGTTTCGGAGGATCATTATCACTGGCCGGAAATCATAATGGCTTAGTCTGGGATGCCCGTGTTTCGCATAAACAAGCAACAAATTATCAAAACAAAAGAGATGGACGGGTTTACGGGACAGCATTCAACGAAACCGATGCCAATGGCATGATTGGGCTACATAAAAGCTGGGGATATTCTCATCTCAATTTTTCAATTTATAATGATTTGCAGGAAATTCCTGACGGAAGCCGTGATTCTACCAACTATAAATTTACGAAACAAATTACCGAAGCTGATACATACAGACCTATTGTATCCGATGCAGAATTAAATTCTTACAAGATCGCAAACCTGCATCAGCACGTTCAACATTATAAAATCTATTCTTCAAGTAATTTCATACTTGGCAATGCCGGTAAAATTGGTCTGATTGCAGGTGTTCAGCAAAATGTGAGGCAGGAGTTCAGCCATCCTGAAAATGTAACCACACCAGGACTTTATCTTGTTCTGAATACATTTACCTACGATATAAAGTATTTCCTGCCCGAATTCCATGGCTGGGAAACTACCATTGGTGTAAATGGCATGTTACAAACGAACGGCAACCGCGGTACTGAATTTATTATTCCCGATTACCGGCTGTTCGACTTAGGACCATTTGCCCTTATAAAAAAGAATTTTGACAGACTTGACTTAAGCGGAGGGATTCGATATGATTCAAGATATTTTAACAACAATCAGATGCATACCGGCAGAAATCCACAAACAGGATTTGATATGCAGGTAAGTTCACCTGATTCAACACTTATATTTTCAAAAGCTAATAAAACATTTTCCGGAATTTCGGGGAGTGTTGGTGCTACCTATAATTTAAGTGATCAGATTTCAGTTAAAGCTAACGTTTCAAGAGGTTTTCGGGCTCCCAATATTTCAGAAATCTCAGCAAATGGAGTACATCCCGGTACAGGTATATATCAGATTGGGAATTTAGACAAGTCTGAATTTAGTCTGCAGGAAGATATGGGTATCTTTTTCAATTCTTATCATGTAAACGGGAGTGTGGAGATATTCAATAATACAATTTCCAACTATATTTTTAATCAAAAATTGTTGAATAAAGCAGGAAATGACTCAATTATAATTAAAGGAACCCAAACCTACCAGTTTCAGCAATCGAATGCACACCTGTATGGTGGTGAAGTAAGTCTGGATATTCATCCACATCCTCTGGATTGGCTTCATTTCCAAAATTCAATATCATTAATCTATGCTGAAAATAAAGGTGGTAATGGGGTGGTTATTACTGATAATTCAAAATATCTGCCATTTATCCCGCCCCTCCATTTCCATTCTGAATTACGTGCAGATGTTAAAAGAAAATTCAAATCCTTTTCTGCAATTTATGTACAGGCAGGCATGGATTATTATGCTGACCAGAACAGGGCTTATTTGGTTGACAATACCGAAACACCAACTCCGGGGTACACCCTTTTTAGCGCTGGTCTTGGATTTGATGTTACAAGCAGTAAAGGAAAAAGACTGTTCAATTTTCAGATCATGGGCAGTAATCTCACTGATGTTGCTTACCAATCGCATTTGAGCAGATTAAAATATATGGATTTTTATATCAGCAAAGCCGGTTCACCGGTCAACATTACCGGCCCGGGTAGTGGAATTTACAATATGGGAAGAGACATTAGTTTCAAAATTAATATTCCACTGGATCTTTAAAGTTAAAGGATTGGAGCTCAAGCTTATTTAATTTATGTTGCTTTTTCTTGATGATTCATAATTATAAGTTTAATCAGGTTATAAAACATAGGGGTGAGCTTCCCTGGTACTCCTGACTAAGGTTCCAATCCAAAATGTAAGGTTTACTATGTAAAGACAATATATGTGCTGTTAAATCAGGCAAAACCCATCCCCTCAAGTATATAAAGTGATCCAAACTGATCTCTGAAACTACTCGCGAGCCCGTTTTCGGTTCTGTTCTTCTGTTATTTTCTCCTGTTCCTGTCTGGTATTGAGAAGGAATTTCGTTTTGACAGTATTTTACCTCTGTCGTACCATTGTCGTAGCTCTATCATATCACTGTCGTATATAATTCGATACAAATTTGAATATAATACGATACAAATTCGAAGTGCTACGAATTTGTATCGTATTATATTCAAATTTGTATCGAATTATATACGACAGTGATATGATAGAGGTACGACAGAGAATAGAACCATTCCTATCGCAAACCTTTGGGAATAAGGAAGCATGGGGCTTGGAGGTGAAATTAAAATGATTTTATTCTTAGTTCTTACTTCTTTGCAGAATAAGTGAAATAACTGACTTTTGTTAGTAAACATATCAATACTCTTCATACCTTTATGGGAAATTATCTTATTTTGTTCCACTTGGTGTCAAAATAAGACTTAGATTTAGTATAAGTCTTTAATTATGAAAATAATTCAGATTGTATTTATTTGTTCACTCTTTAGTTTGAATGGGTTCACACAGATTGTAGATTCAAAAAGCTCATGGAACTATCTGGGATTGGAAATACTCACATGCGGAAATAGTGTTGATTGTAACGGGAAATATTATGGGAACCATCATTTTTTTTACAAGAATGATACTGTAATAAATGCCAGGAGTTATCTGAAACTTTTCGAGACTATTCATTGGAGTGGCGATACAACAACCTATACCTACCCTTCAGGATATTTCAGGGATGAAGAGAATCATAAAAAGGTCTATTTTATACCGCCTTATTATCAGGGATCGGAAATATTGTTGTATGATTTTACGTTGAAAAAAGATTTTGTATTTAAATCTGTTATGAAAACAGTTTATAATTCCGATACAACCACAACTGCATTTTTCAGCGCTAATGTATTAAAAACTGATAGTATCACCACGAACGGAATAAAACGATTAAGGATTCAATTTGACGTGATCAATACCAATTGGTTAGGAGATATTCCTGTTGCAGATACTTTGGAATGGATTGAAGGCATCGGTGCAATGCAAGGTTTAATTTATCCTTATTATTACGATGATAAACTTTTGTGTTTTATGAACAACAATGAGACCCTGTATAAAAATAATTACGGTTATGATTGTTCGTATTACGGGCCACTCGTGAATATTCAGTCGCAATACTTTGAGAAATTGGATGTTTATCCCATTCCGGCAAAGAATACAGTAAACATCAGAACCAATCAGCCAATTCGTTCAATTATCGTCTACCGGATTACAGGTGAGAAAGTGGTTCAGTATACACCTGATGCTGCATTTTATCAGATTGATTTAAACCATTGGACAAAGGGGATCTATATCATGAGCATCGATAATAACTTCAGAAAGATAATAATTGAATAAAGATTTCGATTGCTTTCACTAACCTAAAAAGGTTTATCCTAAAATTATCGTTTATTGATTACAGGGATTCTACCCACCCGGGAAAATAAAATCCTTTGGTACAATTTCTTAACGAACAGTCAATATTTAGTGATAGAAATCATTAATCTGGGGGTTTTCCTACTTTTGTACCGGTAATTTACCGTTCAGTAGACGAATGACAGTTAACGAATCTATATTAGTACCGGAAGGAATAATTCCCAATAAAAAGCGTATCCGGATAGCCGTAGCGCTTGTTTATTTCAGCATGGGGCTTAGTTTCTCATCCTGGGCAAGCCGTATTCCTGATATTAAAACTGCACTTCACCTGAATGATGCCTTGTTCGGCAGCATCCTGTTTGCATTGCCGGTAGGTCAGTTTCTAATGATGCCTTTCTCGGGGAAACTGGTCACCCGTTTTGGAAGTCACCGGGTATTGCTTTTCGCGCTTCCAGCCTATACGATTTGCCTGAGCAATGTGGGTTTGGTGCAGTCGGGTTGGCAGCTACCCTTAGCCTTGTTTCTATTCGGTCTAACTGGTAACATGTGCAACATTTCTATTAACACACAGGGAATAGGCGCTGAGCGGCTGTATGATCGACCTATCATGGCCTCTTTTCATGGTGGATGGAGCCTGGCAGGCTTTACAGGTGCACTGATCGGACTGGCCATGATTAATCTGAAAGTGCCTCCCTACTGGCATTTTGTGACTGTAATCCTGATTGTGTGGACGATTCTTTGGTTCAACTATCCTTACCTGGTGAGAAGCCAACCGATAATAGCTTCAGATGAGACACACCGGAAATTCTTCAATAAGCCTGATAGTGTGCTCCTTCAGCTTGGAATCATAGGCTTTTGCAGTATGGCCAGTGAAGGCGCAATGTTTGACTGGAGTGGAATTTATTTCAAGGATGTGGTACAGGCACCTCATTCATTAATCATCCTGGGTTATACTTCTTTCATGATCATGATGGCTACCGGAAGGTTTGTAGCCGATTACTTCATCACGAAAATAGGGCGTAAACGCTTGTTGCAGGTATGCGGTACAATGATATCCACCGGTCTGTTTACAGCAGTTGCGTTTCCTTATCTGATACCATGTACAGTAGCATTTATGCTGGTGGGTCTGGGCGTTTCGAGTATAGTTCCAACGGTTTACAGCGTTGCCGGCCGACATGGTAAAGTGCCTGCAGGTATTGCTTTGGCAACTGTTTCAAGTGTCAGCTACCTCGGTTTTCTGATGGGGCCCCCATTGATTGGATATATTTCTGCTGCTGCCGGTTTACGGTATTCGTTCGCTTTAATTGGTATTTTCGGCATTGGCATAGCTATTTTGGTTTCAAGAATCAAGGTGCTGAACAACTAGGTCAAGGAACAAGGATCAAGGAAAAAAGGAAAAGTGAGAATGAATTCCAGATAGTTTATCCTTTTTTAAGGTTAACCTCTGTCGAGATTATTAACCACCGACAGGGAATTCAGATCGCCCCGACAGTGGTTGACAACCCTGTCGGCGGCTAATCGAAACGACATTAATTTCCCTTTATATGCCTGCTTAACCTAAAAAGCTGCATATAATCGGGTCAGTGTTATTTTGCCGACAACATTGCTTTATAACGATCACGGTAATAATAAGCCAGAAACAGGTTTCCGATAAGGAGAATTGCTGCCAGCGGAACTCCTTCAGGTTGTAGAAAAGCATGGAAAAGCAAAATGTTCAGTATGATCGGAAAGATCACTACCGTTGCAAGGGGAACAAATCTTCCGGATAGAAATGCAATGGCGCAAAGGAGTTCAAAGATCTTAACTGTTGGCATCAAGTAGACTGAAGCGACAATTCCTTCATTAAAAATCTTCACACCTCCTGTTGGCTCCGGTTCATGCATCAGTTTCAGGAAATAAGCGATTGATGCAAATGCAAACATTAGGCCCATCAGGATGCGGACAATGATAACTGCAATTTTCATAGTATTTGTTTTTATTATGTATTAATTTTTTAATGAATATATCAATGAATAGTTTTCTCAAGGTATTCTTTCAGGGAAGTACCAATAATCATAGTCCATCCTTCTGCGAAATTTTCTTTGGCAAGATCAGGGTTATCTGATGGAAAGGATTCCAATCCCTTATGGGTCAGTTTTAGCCTTGTTTGGGCCCCTTCATCAAAAAACTGAAAGGTCACCAGAGTATTTCCGGCATAGCCCTCATATCTCCATGAATGAGCTATTTTCCTGCCTTCAATCACTTCAGTGATTTTGCAGAGGTGCTTGTATTGCCGGTCTGGGGAAGGACCACCCATGAACTGAAATTCGACACCGACTTCAGGTTTAAAATCAGGAAGATCGAAATACCAAAGTTTCATTTCTTCCGGTTTGGTAATGGCGTTCCAGACCCTATCATTGGTTACGGGATAAGTACGTTCAATCACAAATGCTTCGTTAATACTCATGGATTTAAATTTTATTTCTCTAAGAGGGTTTTCAGGTTTAATAGTCCTGTTTCAAAGTCCTTGCCAACCATCTTCTCCATATTCATAAACAGGAGCATCAGGTTCATCGGGTACTTCATACTGCTGTCAAAGCCCCAGGCTACCATGGTTCTGTTGTTTGGAAGAGAAGTGGTCTTGAGGTAAGCATTTGCCACCCCGGTAAAGGGTTTAATAAAACGAATCTCGTAGTCAATACGATCGCCTTCGGTGATTCTCTTAATTTCCTGTTCTCCTTTACCCACATTCTTTTCAGTGCTGTCCCAGGCAGAAACAAAGCCAGGAGTGCCGTCAGTTCCCCGGTATTCCTTTTTCATATTGGGATCCATCAAGGCCCATTTGCTGAAGTTGTCCTGATTCTTCAAACGTTTCAGGTAATCAAAAACAATCCCTTTAGGTTTGCTGATAATGATGTCACGCTCGACGGAATATTCTTTTTTCACAAAAGCTGCAATAATCAGCAACAATACAACAAAGCACAATACCCCTAATAAAACAGTTAAAGTTAGATTCATAACAATATGGCTTTAAATCTATTTAAAATTCACTTATCCGGAGTGTTCCGATAATTATAAGTGGCTCAATAACAAAAAATAGGATTGAATTGTTTCATAACAGATAATACTTTTGACTTAAAAGTGTAATTCGTACAGCACTATACTTGTAACTTTTTTGTTACGATTAGTGTTATTTACAGAGATCAGTTGATCGATAGTTGGGTTTGTACTTATTTTTGCCTGAATACAGGATTAAAATTTAGATGATGACAACAAGATACGGAGTAATCGGAACAGGGGCTTTGGGCGGATTTTACGGTGGTTTGCTGGCCAGGGCAGGGCAGGAGGTTCATTTTTTGTTCCGGAGTGATTATAGACATGTAATTAAATACGGACTGCAGGTTGATTCGATTAACGGTAATTTTCATTTAAATGAAGTTAAGGCATATTCTTCAACGAGGGAGATGCCTGTTTGCGATATCATCCTGATTTGCATGAAAACTACAGGCAATCACACATTGCCTGAGTTATTAAAACCACTGCTTCACCCTAAAAGTGTAGTTATATTGTTGCAGAATGGACTTGGCCTGGAAGAAGATCTATCGGCTCAGCTTCCAGATGTTGCCATTGCAGGAGGGTTGGCATTTATCTGTTCCGTTAAGGTGGGACAGGGGCATATCAAACACCTCGACTTTGGGAAACTGATTATCGGTTCGTACAATGTGCCTGATCAGGAAGTCCTGAAACAGGTTGTGAGCGATTTTCAACAGACAGGAATCCATGCAGAACATGCACCGGACCTGAAGTTAGCCCGTTGGCAGAAGCTGGCATGGAACATCCCGTTCAACGGAATGACTGTCGTATTAAATACAACAACTGACAGGCTAATGACTAATGAATATACCCATCAATTGTCGTTGGAGTTGATGTTGGAAGTGATACATGGAGCCAATGCCTGCGGTGTTGATCTAAAGGAATCACTGGCACAGCAGATGATCGACATGACCATTCAAATGAAGCCTTACGCCCCTAGCATGAAGCTGGATTATGATCATCGCCGTCCTATGGAAATTGAATATATCTACTCCAGACCGATTCAAATTGCCAAAGATGCAGGCTTTTCGATGTCAAAGGTTTCGGTGCTCGAAAAGCAATTGAGGTATATTGAAGCTTATCGGCAGGACCAATAGAATTCATAAAAAGTGACTAAATTTAAGTCATGAAACGACTCTTTACTGGCATTCCTATTAATTCGGATGAGGCTTTACAGATTCGAGAAACCTGGAGAAAGGATGAAAAGCTGAACCCTAATGTTCTCAAATGGTCAGATCCTGATAATTGGCATATTATCCTTGTTTTTCTTGGGAATACTCCTGAGACAGAAATCGATGTATTGCAACGGTTGATAGAAGAATCGTTTACGGATATTCCCTCCTTCAATACCCGGTTAAAGGGAATAGGGGTTTTCCCGAATGCACACAATCCGAAAGTTTTATGGTTGGGGATTGAAGATATTCAACTGCTGATTTCAGCTCAGACTCGTTTAGTTGAATTGTTACAATTGCATGGGTTTGCCATTGACAATAAGCCACTCAAGCCACATCTGACCCTGGCCCGTATAAGAAATGCCGGGCACCTCACTTCTTTCGAATCTTTGTTGAGTAGATATCAATACTTTACTACAACACCAATAGAAATCAACCAGGTAATACTATACGAGAGTGTTCAGACTATCAATGGGCCGGAATACAGACCATTGTATGTGAAAGGGCTTGGAAAATGAAAGAGTCATTAGTCATTAGAAAAGAGGAATAAAGTCTTGAACACGATTAAAGGATTACAGGATGATCAAGATTAAAAAATGCACGAGATGTAAATAATCGTGTAAATCAAATAATCCTTTAATCGTGTTCAAGACTTTATGACTTTTTCCTAATTTCTATCAAAATATTTGGTATGAAGCAATTCATGCGACAAATGGCTGAGCGGTTGTTTCAGAAACTCCTCATAGATCTGGAGAACTTCAGGGTTCTCGTGCGATTTGCGAACTTGTTTACCTTCATCTTCCGAGTAGATGGCCTGTATACGTTTCTTTCTGATCTCATTAGTGGTAAATCGGGGCTGTCCTCCACCACCAATGCATCCTCCGGGACAAGTCATGATCTCAATAAAATGAAACTCTTCACCGGCTCGCATGGCTTCTATGATTTTCTTTGCATTGCCCAATCCATGAGCTACTCCAACTTTTAATTCAACACCTTCAAGGAAGCTCCAGTCAGGCAGGCATCCCTCAATCTTCAGCGATGCCTTTTTAACGCCTTCCAAACCTTCAACAGGTAACAAATGCAGGTTCTTTACAGGTAATTCACGACCTGTTACTATTTGATAGGCTGTACGCAAGGCGGCTTCCATAACACCCCCTGTATTGGCGAAAATATCGGCTGCTCCCGAGCCATTCCCCATAGGTGAGTCAGTTGTACCATCTTCCAGTGACCTGAAATCAATACCTGATTGTTTGATCATTCGTGCCAATTCACGGGTAGTCAATACATAGTCGACATCCTGGAATCCGCTGTCCTTCATCTCGGGACGCTGACATTCAAACTTCTTGGCGGTGCAGGGCATCACCGAAACGACTATGATATCTTTCGGATCGACCCCTGCTTTTTTAGCGTAGTAGGTTTTGGCAACAGCACCAAACATCTGCTGAGGTGATTTGCAGGAAGAAATATTATCCAGTATTTCAGGATAGAAATATTCGGCATATTTAATCCAGCCGGGTGAGCAGGAGGTAAACTGGGGCAAAGCAACCTGCTTCTTGTCAACCAAAGCAAGTTTGAGCCTGGTGAGTAATTCGCTTCCCTCTTCCATGATGGTCAGGTCGGCAGTGAAATTGGTATCAAATACCCTGTCAAAACCAAGTAGCCGAAGGGCAGATGCCATTTTACCTGTTACCAGGGTGCCGGGCTCATAGCCGAAACACTCACCCAAAGCTGCACGTATAGCAGGAGCGGTTTGTACCACTACAAACTTGGTTGGATCTTCAATGGCCTCCCATACAAAATCAATATGTTCTTTTTCTGTGATAGCACCAACTGGACACATGGCGGCACACTGACCACACTGCACACAAACCACACCATCGAGGTGTTGATCGAATGCAGGGCCTATTTTAGACTCAAAACCGCGTCCCTGGGCAAAGAGTGAGCCAACACCCTGTATTTCGTTACAAACGGTCATACAGCGGCGGCATTTGATGCATTTACCCGAATCACGCACCAGGGAAGGAGTGCTGTCATCGATAAATGTTTTTAGCGTTTCGCCGGGAAAGGCAATATCCATAATGCCCATTTCGGTAGCTAATTGCTGCAACTCACAATCCTCGTTCCGCACACAGGTCTTGCATTCGCCACAATGTTCTGAAATCAGCAGTTCAACCACAAATTTCCGTGCCTCACGTACACTCTTTGAGTTGGTTGTGATCTTCATTCCTTCAGCAACAGGAGTGGTACAGGATGCTACCATATTTCTGGCGCCCTCAACATCTACCATGCAAACCCTGCATGCCCCCTTGGGAAGTTGATTTTCGACATGGCACAGGGTGGGTATCTTGATTCCGGCTTTTGCCGCAGCATCAAAAATACTGCTGCCCTCATCAACTTTAACTAATTGTTTATTAATATATACAGTTGTCATCGTTTAGATTTTAGTATTATTTGCTTCCGTAATCACACCTGAGACATCTTCTTGCTTGTCGTATGGCTTCGCCTTCGGGCCAGACCAGTTCCACTTCATCGAAGTTATGCATACGTCTACCGGCACTAAGCATGACCATATGTGATCGTGGATACTTGGCTGGATCAGCTTCGGGATCAAAGAAAGTATCGTTGTGTTTTTCCTTACGCCAGAAGTCATGTTTCTCACCTGTCAGGAAAAGGTCAATCCCAACTGCAGCCCTTTCACCTCCAGCCACAGCCTCGATAACCGATGAAGGGCCCGTGGCAGCATCACCTCCTGTAAATATCCATGATTCAGAGGTCTGACCGGTTTGCTTGTCACATTTGAATTGAGCCTTGCCAGTTAATGCCAGTTGGATTCCGTCGGTGATCTTATCCACTTCGAGTGTTTGACCGGTAGCTACAATGATCTGGTCTGCCTCCATGGTGAATGATTCATCACTCTCAACGGGCTTACGCCGACCGCTTGAATCAAATGATCCAAGCTTCATTCGTATACAGAACACTCCTGAAACCTTCCCGTTTTCAGTCAGTATTTCCTTGGGATTCGTGAGGGTCAGGAGTTCAATTTTCTCCTGAACTGCTGCATCAATCTCTTCGGCCCATGCAGGCATTTCTTCCTGTGTACGGCGATAGACGATACTAACTTTCTCTGCACCCAAACGAACGGCAGTACGTGCTGCATCGATGGCTGCATTACCACCGCCTACCACGATTATTTTCTTGCCGACAGGAACTGATCCCCTAAGGTTATAGGTTTGTAAGAATTTCAGTGCATCTACAACACCTTCACTGTCGATACCCGGTATTTTAGGTTTCATACCTTCAGGATTACCCACACCGATAAAGACTGCCTCGTAACCTTCCTCTTTTAAAGAAGAGAGGGTGAAATCTATGCCTAAGCTTGTCCCGGTCTGGATATCGACTCCCATATTTTCAATCATACGAATTTCACGGGCAAGAATTTCCCTTGGAAGACGATATGCAGGTATGGTTTGAACCAACATACCACCCGGGCGCTGTTCTGCCTCAAATACTTTAGGTTTATAGCCTAATCGGGCCAGGAAATAGGCACAGGAAAGACCTGCTGGACCTGCTCCGATAATGGCTATTTTCTTCTGACTATTCAGTACATTTTCACGCATTTCGGGAAGCTGTATGGTGATCTCCTGATCGACCATAAACCGTTTTACGCCACGAATGGATACAGATGAGTCGAGTGTGGCCCTGCGGCATTTGTCTTCACAGGTATGAAAACAAACCCTGGCACAAACAGCAGCAAATGGATTACGTTCACGGTGAAGCTTAAGTGCATCAGCATATCGTTTTTCGCCCGTCAACGAGATAAAACCGGGAACATCCACCCCGGCTGGACAAGCACTCTGGCAGGGAGCACGCACCAGTTTGGCACAAACACCTGCTTCGCACTTGTGCTCCATGATATGCATTTCGTATTCATGCCTGAAATATCTTAGTGTTGAGAGTACAGGATTTGGAGCCGATTGCCCCAATCCGCACAGCGAAGTCTTTTTGATCCAGTGTCCAAGCCGTTCCAGTTTTTCAATATCTTCTGGAATACCATGCCCCGTGGTGATCCGATCAAGTATTTCATACATGCGTTTGGTGCCGACACGGCATGGCGTACATTTTCCGCAGGACTCTTCGGTTACGAATTGGATGAAGAATTTGGCCACATCGACCATACAGGAGCCTTCGTCCATAACCACTAATCCTCCTGAACCCATGATAGCACCCAGCTCGTTCAATGACTCATAATCAAGCGCTACATCCAGATGTTGTTTAGGAATACAACCACCCGAAGGGCCGCCTATTTGTGCAGCTTTAAATGGTTTTCCACTGCTGGTACCTCCTCCGATATCGTAAATTAAGTCACCCAGGTTAGTGCCTACAGGAACCTCGAATAGCCCTGAATTTTTAATTGCACCTGCCAGTGCAAATATCTTGGTGCCTTTACTTTTGCCTGTTCCAAATTGTGCAAACCATTCACCACCCTTTTCAATGATGGAGGTCACATTGGCAAATGTCTCTACGTTGTTCAGGACTGTAGGCTTTCCCCACAATCCTGCCGTAGTTGGAAAAGGAGGACGTGGACGAGGTTCGCCGCGTTTTCCTTCGATGGAGGCCATTAATGCGGTCTCCTCACCACAAACAAAAGCTCCTGAACCCATACGAATATCCAGATCGAAACTGAAATCAGTTCCCAGTATGTTTTTCCCCAGAAGACCCATTTCGCGGGCATCATCCATTGCTTTTCCCAGACGTTCAACGGCCAGGGGATATTCGGCACGAACATATACAAAACCTTTGGAAGCGCCAATGGTATAGGCTCCAATGATCATTCCCTCAACAACACTGTGGGGATCTCCTTCCAGTATGCTTCGATCCATAAATGCTCCCGGGTCTCCCTCATCTGCATTGCACAGTATATATTTCTGATCGGCAATCTCTTTTTTGGCCAGGTTCCATTTCATGAACGTTGGAAATCCTGCACCGCCTCGTCCACGTAAACCTGAAGTTTTCATCTCCTCAATCACCTGGTCAGGAGAAAGCTGAGTAAGTGCTTTCCGAAGCGAGACATAGCCTCCTGAGGCGATATAGTCGTTGATGCTAACCGGATCAATGGTTCCGCACCGTTTTAATACGATCTTCCTCTGATGGCTGAAAAACTTGATGTCTGCAGCTTTGGCAATGGGTTTCCCATCTTCGTCCCGATGATGCAACAACTTTTCTACCGGATTACCGCCAAGCAGATGTTCATCAATGATTGAGTCGATATCAGCCAGTTGAACGTTTTCGTAAAAAATACCTGACTTTTTCATCAGAATAACCGGTCCTTTGGAGCATGGGCCAAGGCATCCTGTACCTTTGACCATGAACTTGCCTGCAAGACCGCGTTCTTCCAGCTTTTCGGTCAGTTGGGCCCTTACATTAAGTGAGCCACAGGCAATGCAGCCACCGCCCGTACAAACCTGAATAATCTCTTTATAATGGTTGTATTGTTCGGATTGTTTTTCCGATAAATCCTGAAAATACTTGTCAAACTTTTCAGGAGAATCTAGTTTATACATAGGTATTGTTTCTATGGTTTGAAAATTTACAAAGAGGAAAGAGGAAAAAGGAAAGAGGTAAAAGTCACGACTTGCATGATACAGGCTGCTAATTACTCTTTCCTTATTTCTTATTTCTATTTCCTTTTTTCTAATTATTACTCAAAACTATTCAATATCTCACTCACACCGGTTGGTTTTACCCGCTGAAAGGTCTGGTCGCCTACCATGACAACAGGTGCAAGGCCGCAGGCGCCAAAGCAGCGTCCTACTTCCAGTGAGAATTTTTTATCGGGTGTGGTCCCTCCGATACCTATGTTGAGTTCTTTTTGGATTGCTTTCAACACATCTTGACCACCCCGAACATAACAAGCAGTTCCCAGACACACCCGAATGGTGTATTTACCTTTTGGTGTAGTCGAAAAGTAAGAGTAAAATCCAACAACCCCTGCCACTTCACTATAGGGCTTTTTCAGTTCTTTACTGATTATGCGAAGTGCTTTTTCGGGTAGGTACCCAAAGAGGTTTTGTGTAGTTTGCAAAACGGGAATAAGTGCTCCCGGTATAGTTCTCTGCGACTGAACGATAATCTTTAGTCGTTCGTAAAGCTCATCCTCATGAACTTCTCCGCAAGTACAGCTTGTGATTTGGGTTTTTTGTTCGTTCATAGTAAGAATTGGCTGGTTGAAATTTTTACTTTTCGAAAATTACAAATAAATAGTCTAAAAAACAGCTATTTATAAACAGTAAATAGGATCTAAATACATGTTGTGCAATAACCTATGGAGTTATATACATTATTGAAATTGATCAGTGATTTCTTTCATTCACATGATTGCTCTTTCATTGAATTCTTATAATAAACTGTTAATTAATTGTTTAATGATATTGTCTCAATAGCTTTCATACAATAATTTCTTTTTCCAAAAAATTGTTATCATTAACCAAAGTATGAGTTCATGCCAAAGTCCGACCAAGGATTTAGCAATGAAACCATACGATTGACTTCAGTCACCAATTCTCTCTTAGTTTACATGTACTTATGGTAAGCATTGAACCAGTTTTCAACCTATATGGAATGTATCCTGGTAGGGATTGTGTTATATTCGGGCTTTATGATTTAATTGATGATTGATTGCTATCTGTATTAAAATCCAGAAATTAATACAGATAGAAGATAGATAGAAGTCAGATATACCGAAGGAATCCCTATCCGAACCCTATCCGGGTTACAGCATCGTTCCTCCGATCAGTCACTTTAAAGGGTGAACTTTTCGCAATCAGGTATTTTGAAGTGCCATACTGGTGGGTGATTCCCTGAGGTAAAATGAAACACAAAAATATTCAATCTGCAAATAATTTTCCTTTTTATAAAGGCCATATTCCTGAAGTTTTCAATAGTGAATAAAAGCAAAGGCATTAGATTAGAACAGGTCCAACCTAACGCTTTTGCTTTCATTCAAGTCTTCTGCATGCAATTATTGTATCATTAGTGACCGACATAACTTTTAAATAACAGGCTGGACCACCTAAGCAGCCCAACCTGTATCTTTACTGTGTAAACTAGCAATTTATACAGCATGAACGAAATTACAAATAAAAATTTAGTC
>TBL_comb47_HYPODRAFT_10000776_pt1 | contig 42287 bp, 36 predicted proteins | sample TroBogypolimnion_40_FD_10682 | JGI IMG/M metagenome (IMG submission 10682)
AGCTACGATGCGATGGTCCTCGACATCATGCTGCCCGGACGCGACGGCTTGAGCATCCTCCGCAATTTGCGCGAGCGACTTTCCAACGTTCCAGTCATTCTTTGCACTGCCCGCAGCGCACTTAATGAGCGGCTCGACGGTCTCAACACTGGTGCGGACGATTATCTGGTGAAACCGTTTTACATCGAGGAACTCGTCGCCCGCTTGCACGCGCTCAACCGCCGGGCATCCGGCCAACAAAATAATCTTCTTCAGCACGGCGATCTGACGGTGAACCTGCTCACTCGTGAGGTGAAATTCGGCGAGAATGTGGTCGAACTGACCGCGCGCGAATTTGCGCTGCTGACCTACCTGTTGCGTTCGCCGGGCCGCACCTTCACGCGAGCGCAGATTTGCGAGCACGTCTGGAATTACCATTTCGATCCAGGGACAAACCTCGTGGACGTTTATGTGCAGCATGTGCGTAAGAAATTGAGCAACGCCGGTGACGACCCGGTTATCGAGACCGTGCGCAGTGTCGGCTACCGCATCTCCGAAGTGAAACCGAGAACATGAACTTAAATTCGTTCCGGCTGAAAATTGCTCTGCTATCCGGCCTAATCACCGGTTTACTTTTGATTGGTTCAGGCTTCGGGCTGTGGCGAATTTCCTATCAACTCAATCTCGACTATGTGGATCGCGAGATTCGAAATCTCGGTCAAGCCAATTTGGACCGCGTGCAAGGCGGCGAACATTGGACACGATTGGAAGCTGCGCTGAAATTCGTTGCGGGCAACCGGACTTCATCCGGCTACATTCTGTGGGTCAAAAATTATGACCAGGTGATTTATCAATCTCCCGATTGGCCGTCCGAACTCACGCCGGAAGCTTTCAGCGTATCGGAAAAATATGAAGGACCGAACGCGCCCAAGCCAGGTGAACCGTTGCCGCCACCGCCACGCCGAGGCGAGCAGATTTCGCCGCAGAATCCTGCGTTGCCATTGAAATCCCCTGAATTTTTTACCCGCGTCGCGAGCGGTAAAACTTGGCGCATTGCCGTGATGGGTAATCCTTATGTAACACTCATTTTGGCGGCAGACATGGGTGAATTCAAGGATCGCATGGCGACTTTGCGCAACACGTATCTAGTCGCATTGGCGGTCGTTTTGTTACTCGTGGCAGGCAGTGCGTGGTTGGTGGCTAAGCGCGCGTTGCGTCCCGTGGCCATGCTCACACAAGCAGTTGAGCAGGTCACTGCGCAAGGCTTGGACCAGCGTATTCCCACAATGACACACGAACAGGAATTCAACCGGCTCGTCACCGTCTTTAACGAAATGCTGGCGCGTCTGGAAACAAGTTTCCAGCAAGCCACGCGCTTCAGTGCCGATGCCTCGCATGAATTGAAAACGCCGCTGGCCCGGCTGCAAATGGAATTGGAGCAGGCTTTGCAAAACGCCCCGGCAGGTTCACCTCAACAGGAAATCTACAGCAGCCTGCTGGACGAGATCAGCCGGCTCAAAGCGATCGTCCAAAAACTGCTTTTGCTTTCACTCGCGGATGCAGGGCAGCTTCACTTACAACTCCAGTCAGTAGATTTGAGTGCAATGCTCACCAACATCGTTGAGGATTGCCGGGCACAAACCTCTGCACTTCATATTGAAAGTCAGATTCCATCTGATATTCACGTCAACGCTGACCCTGACCTGTTGGAACAAGCGCTGCAAAACCTTGCCAGCAATGCCGTAAAATACAATCACAACGGCGGGCTTGTTCGTTTTGAGTTGATGACGGAGGTGGAATATGTGTTGGTGCGGGTTGCCAATACCGGACCGAAAATTACACCAGGCGATCGCGAGCGTATATTCGAACGTTTTTACCGCGTCGACTCTGCCCGTAGTGGACGAGTTGAGGGGACCGGTTTGGGTTTAAGTCTCGGCCGCGAGATCATCCGCGCCCACGGTGGTCAGATGGCGCTTGAAAATTGCGAGAGCGATTTCAATCAGTTCCTGGTGCGACTGCCAACACTTGGAAAATTGTCTAATCCAACGGCTCAAATCCAGAATCTTGGCACTGGATGTGGTTTTATTGACGATGTGGGCGCTTAACTTGCCCACTCGCGACCCAAGCAACGTATTGTAACTTGGAGCTGGCTGTCAAATCTCCAGCGCCACCGGCCGCATTTTTCAACCGCCATTTACAGAATCGGGCGTTGTCTTTATTTCGAAACGGTTGCCAGAGGTTGCCAGAAATGACTTTTTAGACCCCATTGAGGCTGTTTTTTGCGGATTGAAGGCAGGCGAGCGCAACGCGCGTTTTCCCCTTATTTATCAATTGTTATATGGGTGTTTGCGAGATTTTTTTGCGGAGAGGCAGGCGAAATAACAATGTCCCAACGGGATTAAGGCATTCAGCCCAAGGTTGGCCGTGGAGCGGGCTACCTTGGGTCACGGCGCAAAATCATGACAACCCTGAAGGGGTTGCAGCGGCGGGAATTTTCAGAAGCGGGATGCAACCCTTACAGGGTTGGGGAATTTGTGATGCGAATCCCCGGGTAGCTCGTGCCGAGCAACCCTGGGCTGAATGCTTCCATCCCGTTGGGATTGGGGGAAGGATGGTGCCGCGCGAAACTATTTCACCTTTTCGACCACGAGCATTTCCACCGGCTCGCGGCTGGGCACGAGTTCGAGTCCAAGCTGGTCAATCATACTGCGCCAAACACCTTCACGACTTTTCCCCTTTGCCGCCGGATTCATTTCAGCTTTGCTCTTCCATTCGTAAAATAAAGTTGATCCAGTTTGGTCAATCACCGGTTTTTGAAAAATGGTTTCAAGCAATTCCGCCAGTTGCATACTTTCAAAGCCGGTTATCGAGTCGTTAGATTTGCCGCGTGACATTTTGAAAGTTCCGAGATTTCCCGGCTTGTTATTTTGCACCAGATGGGATTCTAATTTTTCTGCATCTTTCACTTTTAGCCACATCACATCAGCCTCACGGGTTTCGACGTGAGCAATCAATCCAAATTGTTTTTGGAGTTCAGCGCGCAATGCAACCCTATGGTGGTCTGCAAGGCTGTTCAGATAATCAAACTGGCCTTGGGGTAAATCCGTTGGAAGAGTCATTCGCACTGATGTAGTGAATCCGTAAGCATGCCGGATCATTTCCTTAATAGAAGTATTTGCAACAATGCTTTTACCGCTTGGGTTTTGAAATCCCACGCTATTCATCGGGTATTGAGTTGGGCGAAGCACCAAAGTTGGTGAAACGCTGTCCAATTTACTGCTACTGTTTGGGTCTGTGTCGAGGTGCTTAAAAAGATCTTCGATTGCTTCCGCCGTTGTTCCAACAACCAAAACTGTTGCCACGCCGACCACCACCGCCGTTTTCATTTTTGTCCACGTCATAACTTTCAATGCTCCTTTGATGAGGGTTAAGGTTGAACCGCTGACTGCCGCTCCTTTCACCGCCGCCGCCGTGACCGTGGCCGTCAAGCCCGCCGGCGCGGCTTGCACGGAGTTGGCGGCAATCGTCGCCGTCAACACCGTCGCCGTCAGCGTCACGCCGCGTTTAGTGAACCACCCGCGCAGCTTTTCCACTGCGCGGGACACGCGCTTCTTGGCCGCGTCTTCGCTCGCACCCAGCGCCGCGCCGACTTCGCCCAGACTCTTGCCATCAAAATACCGCAGCACCACCGCGTGCCGCTCCGCCGCACTCAATTTACTCATCGCATCATCCAGCAACGGCGCGATGTGCGGCCACGCGTCGTCGGCAGGTTCATTCAAGGCGGATTGCATGTGAGCCTCCTGTTCCCGGCGGGTGCGGCGGATTTCGCTGCGGAGGTACGTCACCGCCGTCAGCCGCGCAGTTTCATACAACCAGCCAGCGAGAATGACTTTCGCGCCGAGCCGCCCGGATTTCTTCGCGAGGATCACGAACACCGCTTGCGTGATTTCCTCGGCGGCGTGTACGTTGCGCGTGTGGCGCAGGGCGGTGGCATACACCTTATCCACGTGGCGCGCGACGAGCGCGGCAAACGCGGTCTCGGAGTGTTGCTCCGCGAATTGGCGCAGCAGGTCGTGGTCAGCCGGTTCGTGCATCTGCTAGTAAATGCCGCCAAAGGCCAAAAGGGGACAGAAAAATTTTTCAGCGCCGAAGAACGAGAGGCGCCGATATTCCGTTACGTCACCTCGCATCAAAAAAAAAGCGGCCGCCGTATTACCGGCGGCCGCTGGCGCGTTTGAATATTATTTCGCCGGCGGCTCGGGGGGCGCAGCCGTTCCTTTGCTGGAGCGCGCGGCGCGTTCGACGTGGCTAGCGCTGATCCACGCCGCGAGTTTCGCGGGCTGGCCGCTATATTTGTTGTGGTTGAGCGTGTCCAGTTCGGCCACTTGATCGCCAATCTGGCCGAGGATTTGGTTGATCAACTCGGTGTTTTCCACGCCGTCGAGGTTTTCGGCGTCGTTGTGCTGGTCGGCATTGACGATGGCGTCGTGGTCGGCGCGGAGGTGGGCGACGAAGTCCGCCGGAAGCTCGTAGGCGATGAACCGGGCGCGGAGCGCGGCCTTGGCGGCTTTGGTGGGCACGTCGTCGGTGGCCTGCTCTTCGAGGAGCGCGAGGACGGCCTCGGCATGATTGAACTCAGCCGTGTCGCTGGTGTTCGCGGGCAACTGGTAGGCGACGCTGGCAAAGGTGCTGTCGTTTTTGCCAATCTGCTGGGCGGTGCGGGAGATGTTCAACAAGTCCAAATGCAGCTGCTCAAACATCCCCGCTTTGCTGACGCGGGCGGGCGGCTGGGCCGCCTTGGCTTTGGCCAATTGGCCGAGGAGGTTGTTGATATTGGTGAAATGTCCCTGGGCCTTGCCGCCAATGGCGAAGTCGGCGGTGTATTCGAGGCCAAACGCTTTGACCCGGTTGGCCCGGTCTTCGAGACGATTATTGCGGTCGCTCATATGGCAATGTTCCTTTCGGTACTGGTTGATTCTCCACTGGTTACAATATTACCGGCCTTTATCCGGGGGAGATGCGCTATTTTTAATGCTGCACGGGGTGAATGACAAGAAATATTTTACCAAACCAGATTGCCACGTCATTTTGGCTCATAATTGCAGGTATTTTGCGGGTATAAACACGACTTTGCTCCAGCGAAACCCTCCTTGAGGTCGCCAGAACGCACCTTCAGCCGAAAAAAACCTACCTTGACCGCATCCGAACGCACCTTGAGTCGAGCGAAACCTACCTTGACCGCGCCAGAACCCACCTTGAGTCTGGCAAAATCGACCTTGACCACCGCAGAACGCACCTTGACCACAGTAGAACACACCTTGAGCGCTTCGGCACCGAACTTGGGGGGAATGAAACGCGCCTTGAGTGCGGCGCGACGAACCTTGAGCGGGCCGCGACGCGGCTTGAATCCGACGGCAGCGACCTTGCGTCGAGCTGTTGCGGGCTTGGGCCGGCTGCGAAACTATTTTCCGCGATTGAACTGCACCGCGTCCGCGTAGCGCACGCCATTGCCGCCGAAAATATCGAGCGCGGACCCGATGGTAAGGTCAATCTTCCCGCCGCCAAGCTGCGTGACCAGCTCCAGATCCGCCAGCGAGCTGGCGCCACCGGCATAGGTGGTCGGCAACGGCGTCCACTGCCCGAGCTTCGTCACCAGTTCGCGGTCAATACCCCGGCACAAACCTTCCACATCCACCGCGTGGATGAGAAACTCGGCACAATACGTGGAAAAAGTTTGCAGCGTCGCGGCCGTTACTTCCAGTTCCGTGAATTGCTGCCAGCGGTCGGTGACCACAAAATATTTTTCCGCGCGCTGCCGGCAACTGAGGTCGAGCACCAACCGTTCTTTGCCGATGGTTTTCACCAACTCCTCCAGTCGCGGCCAATCCACGCGGCCCGCGCGAAACACCCAGCTCGTGACAATGACATGCGAGGCGCCGGCATCCAGCCAGGCGCGGGCATTCTCCGCATTGACGCCGCCGCCAAGGTGCAGTCCGCCGGGATACGCCGCCAGCGCCGCGCGCGCAGCGGTTTCATTGCCGGGTCCCAACTGGATGACGTGACCGCCCGTCAAACCATCGCGGCGATACAGTTCCGCGAACCACGCGGCGGATTTCTCGGAAACGAAGTTAGTGCGCAGACCGGCGGCGCCGAGCGTACCGCCGACGATTTGCTTCACTTGGCCTTCATGCAGATCTATGCACGGACGAAACATGACGGACAGCTTAAATTTAACGCGGCAACTTCAAAGTCCAAAATGCGCCCGGGCGCGTCCGTTTATGCCATTGGCGCCGACCGCCGCCACCGCTAGACTGCGCGGATGATGGCATGGTGGCAGGTGGGGCTGTTGTTCGGCACCGGATTGACGGCGGGCTTCGTGGACACGCTGGCGGGCGGCGGCGGATTGATCACGTTGCCCGTGCTCATGAACTTGTGCCCGGACCCCGTGCTCGCGCTGGGCACCAATAAGATGCAATCCACCTGCGGCTCGTCCTCGGCCACGTGGCATTTCGCCCGGGCGGGCACTTTGCGCTTCCGCGAAGTGGGGCGCGCGTGTCTGCTGGCCTTCCTCGGCTCCCTCGGCGGCACCCTGCTGGTGCAGCATTTCGATCCGCAGCTCCTGAAACGGCTCGTACCGCTGTTGTTGTTCGGCGTGGCCGTGCTGGTCTGGGTGCGACCGCAATTGGGCGCGGCGGATATTCATCCGCGCCTGACGCGGGGGCAGTTTGATTACGGTATCGCCTTCGGCATCGGGGTTTATGACGGTTTTCTCGGGCCGGGCACGGGCACGTTTCTCGCACTGGCCTTCATGCTGGGCTTGGGTTTCAACCTCGCCCGCGCCACCACCAACACCAAGGCGCTGAACTGGGCCAGCAACGTCGCCTCGCTGCTGCTGTTTCTGGCGGCGGGCAAAGTGTGGTTCGCCGCCGGCCTCATCATGGGCGCCGGTCAATGGCTCGGCGCGCGCGCGGGCAGCCGGATGGTGATGACGCGCGGCACGCAATTCATCCGGCCGGTCTTTCTCACGATGGTGGTGCTCCTGACGCTGAAGATGATTTACGACAACTACCTCAAGCCGCCGGCGTGAGGCGGTAGCGCCTTCCCGCCTCGACAAGTGACGGATATTTTCTAAATTATCGCCTATGTCGAACCACCCTTTGGTCATCGCCGGTCGCACGTTTCACTCGCGCCTGATTCTCGGCACGGGAAAATTCCCGTCCCCCGAAGCCATGCGCGACGCGCTCGCCGCCAGCGGCACGGAAATCGTCACCGTCGCCCTGCGCCGCGCAGACTTGAGCGGCAAGCGAGACCCGTTCGCCAACATCCTGGAATTCATTGACCCGAAAAAATATCTCCTCCTGCCCAACACCAGCGGCGCGATGAACGCCGAGGAAGCCGTCCGCCTCGCCCGCCTCGCCGTCGCCGCCGGTCTGCCGAAGTGGGTAAAGCTCGAAATCCATCCCGACCCGCGCTACCTGCTGCCCGACCCGATCGAGACGTACCGGGCGGCGGAAATTTTGGTGCAGGAAGGTTTCACCGTGCTGCCATACATCAACGCCGACCCGGTGTTGGCGAAACGCCTACAGGAAGTCGGTTGCGCGACGGTGATGCCGCTCGGCGCCCCCATCGGCTCGAATCGCGGCATCCAGACGCGCGACCAAATCCGCATCATCATCGAGCAGGCAACCGTGCCCGTCGTCGTGGACGCAGGCATCGGCGCGCCGAGCCATGCCGCCGAAGCGATGGAACTCGGCGCTGCCGCCGTGCTGGTAAACACCGCCATCGCCGTAGCCAACGACCCGAACCGCATGGCCATCGCCTTCAAGCTGGCGGTGGAAGCCGGACGCGCGGCGTATGAAATCGGCCTCGGCGCGCAAAGCGAAACAGCCAGCGCGACGAGTCCGTTGACGGCGTTCTTAAATTAACAAGAAAATGTTAACAACCCACGCGAGTTTTGTTCGGAAAGGCCTAGCCGATCTAAATCGGCTAAAACTAATTATGATATGAAACCGCCCATTCCATTATTGAATACATTCTTGGCAGCTACTTTCTTAATGAAAGAAAACCATGAATGCATTTTGACCAACATTCCGCCAAATCCGCACACGCCGGAAATACACTATGAGTCATCGTTGAGTTTTCCTTGTGCCGCTCCGCTTTCTGGAGTTCAAACTTATATGGCTCGAAACGATTTGTTTGTCTAATATTCATAGCCTTGTTGTTGCGGTTGTGTTGTAAACGAATATTGAATTACGACTGAAATTTTGATTGTGGATCAGCCGCATACATTAAAAACTGCGACCAGTTTATCAGAAGCATTCTGTCTTGGTCGTTTCGTTGGAGTGGCAATTGAAAAAGTTTTGATCAATGTTCCGATAATTGGAAACGAATATTCGGATGACAAGGGGTCTATCGTAAAATTTACATTGGTTCGGGTTGTGTATTCAAATCTATGGCAAAATCGAATTTGCACCAACATTCGAACCGGAGATCACAATATACGAATGGTTGACAGTGAAGGATTTCAATACAGCGCAGGTATGAATGTTTATGAAGGGACGGAGAAAGCCGAAGTTAAGATTTCAAACAAACAGGCCATAAAATATAATTTTATTTCTGCTGAAGCCCGGCTTGAACCAAGCGCTAAAACAAGGGGATGGTTGTGGTTTCCTGGCCTTCCCAAGGGCGTCTTTCCACGACGATTTATTTTTGATTTCCGAGTCTTTGATCCGGGGTGTGATCCAATAAACTTGGAGTCACTTGAAATTAAATTTGAATTTGAACCGAATCAGCCACTACTTGACGAAGTTGGCTTCAAAACTCTAGAACTTGAAAAAAATGAGTGCTAACAAACTTTCCACTTCGCGCGCAAAACAAATTTTGTCCGCCGCGCAAAAGACCCGCGTCCTCGTCGTCGGCGACGTGATGCTCGACCAGTTCATCTGGGGCGGCGTGTCGCGCATTTCGCCGGAAGCGCCGGTGCCGGTGGTGGATTTTCAACGCGAGAGCTTCATGCCCGGCGGCGCAGCCAACGTCGCCCGCAACTTGGTTTCGCTCGCCACGCCGGCGGAACTTTTCGGCGCGATCGGCCATGACGACGCCGCGCGCAAGCTGCTGAAACTTCTTGGCGAACAAACCATCGGCTGTTCCGGGCTGGTGAAATCCGCCACGCGGCACACGAGCATCAAGACACGCATCGTCGCGCACCAACAGCAGGTCGTCCGCGTGGACCGCGAAACCCGGGGCTGTCTGGACGCGAAAACCACGGCGGCGCTGCTGGCGGAGTTCAAAAAGAAAATTGCAAAAGCAGACGCCGTCATCATCGGGGATTACGGCAAAGGGGTGGTGACGCAGCCGTTGCTGGATGGCATCAAGACGCTCTGCCACGAGCGCGGGGTGTGGTTGAGCCTCGATCCAAAACCGGTGCATCATCTGAATTTGAACGGGCTTTCGCTCATCACGCCGAATCGCAAAGAGGCGTTTGAACTCGCTGGCTTGCCGGACGACACGAAGAACGCGAATCCGTTTGCCGACAAAAATCTGTTGCTCGTCGCGGAACGGCTGCTGCGCGAATTAAATCCCGCACTGCTGCTCATCACGCTCGGCGAACTCGGCATGTTGCTGTGCCAGCGCGGCGAAAAACCGTTTCACATTCCGACCGTGGCGCAGGAAGTCTTCGATGTCTCCGGCGCGGGCGACACGGTCATCGCGAGTTTCACGCTAGCGATTGCGGCCGGGGCTTCGCCGATTGAGGCGGCGATTCTCTCCAATTACGCGGCGGGAATTGTCGTCGGCAAAGTCGGCACGGCAGTCACGACGCCGAAAGAATTGGTAAACAGTTTTAGCCACAGATAAACACAGATGGGCACAGATAAAATACAAACGCGACTTAATTTATGGGCGCAGGTTTTGTCATTCTTTTTTGGTTGTTTTTTGTTGGAGTTTACGGCTGCGTTTTTATCGCCTTGGTGGCTTTTTGGTTTTTGGGGACAAAGAAAAAAATTGCTTGGCTAAAATGGTTCGGAGGAATTTCTGCAATTGGAATGGTATTGCTCGCATTGTTCGTAGTCGGACTTTTTGTTTGGGGGATTGTTTGCTCAAAAAGTCCTCAATGGGTCTTTAAAGAAACATTCAAAGTTGCCCCTCCATCGTCGGTTTCAAAAATTCAAAGTTCATTTTATAGTTTTGCAGACACGGGCAGCGTTTATCTTCGATTTGAGACAGCTCAAGATGATTTTGAAAAATTGATTTCAACAAACTTGACAAGAAAAACCTTCGAAGAGATGAAGAACGAAACACCTGTTGAAATTGGTGGCGACGTTCCCAAATGGTGGGATTACAAAGTAGAATCTGGTTGCATATATTATTTGCGCCTTTCGCCAACTACCAATCGAACGGCAACAAGAGGCTTCTCAAACGAAACGGAGTATTTTGCTTACAATCCAAAAACTCACCTTGCATATTATCATTTCATCGGAATTGATTAATTCGTGTTAATCAGTCTCCATCTGTGGTTAAAATGAATTCAACCAAAATTTCCATAACTGAAATCCGCGCGATGAAAAGTCGCGGCAAGAAAATCGCCGCGCTCACGGCGTATGATTTTCCGATGGCGAAGCTGCTGGACGAATGCGGCGTGCCGCTGCTGCTCGTCGGCGATTCCGTCGGCATGGTCGTGCTCGGTTATCCCGACACCACGCATGTCACGATGGCGGAAATGGAGCATCACGTCCGCGCCGCCGCCCGCGCAAAAACACGCGCGCTGCTCGGCGGCGATTTACCGTTCAAAAGTTACGAAACCGTTTCCGACGCGGTGGCCAATGCCCAAAAGCTCTTTGCCGCCGGGGCAGAATTTGTGAAGGCGGAAGGCGGGCGGGAAATTCTGCCGCAGGTGGAAGCCATCATCGCGGCGGGAATTCCATTTTGCGGTCATCTGGGAATGTTGCCGCAGCACGTTTTGGAAGAAGGCGGTTACAAAATCAAAGGCAAACAGGAGGCGGAACACCAACGCTTGCTGGAAGATGCCGGAGTGCTGGCCGCTGCGGGAGCGTTTGCGATTGTGCTGGAATTGGTGACGCCGCCGGTGGCGAAGGAAATCTCCCAAAAAATTTCCGTGCCGACCATCGGCATCGGCAGCGGGCCGGATTGCGACGGACAGATTTTAGTCACGCACGATTTGACCGGCAGTTTTCCGTGGTTCACGCCACGCTTCGTGAAACCCAAGGTTAGTTGCGCGGCGGAAATCAAAACGGCGGTGACGGCGTGGCAAAAAGAAATCGGAGCCGGACATTGAAGCGCGCGAAAACCAAGCCCAGCTGCCGGTGTTGACATTTTGATGAAACGTTTTTTTCTCTTTGGGTTGCTGGTTTTGGCGGCGGGCTGCATGAGCCGGTCCACGGCGCGGCTGAAAGAGCAAAACGCGTTTCTCGCCGGACAGAACGCTGTGCTGCGCCAGCAGTCCGCCCAGTTCGCGAGCGTCAGCATCGTCGGCGCGGTGCAAACTGCGAAGGTGCCGTGGGTGGCGGGGTTGACGCTGACGCAGGCGATTGCGACGGCGAATTATCTTGGCCCGGACGAACCCAAGGACATCATTCTCACACGGCAGGGCGAAAGTGCGCGGCTGGATCCCGGTATCCTACTGAATGGCACCGCTATTCCACTGGAACCCGGCGACGTGGTGGAAATTCACTAACCACAAAACCCTCGCGATCAGCCCCGTCTGGTGCCTGACTCAAAAAGCACCTCAAAAAATTATTGCCACAATTTTTTACTTAGACAGCCCTTGTCTAAGTGACCGTGCGAGGATGTCGTCACAAGAAAGGCATATTATGACGACAACCCAGCAACTCGAACTCGGATTCAACGGCACGCCGGCACGCAATTTGGGCCAGCGGCGCGAACAGCGCGTGGCACGGGCCAAATGGTGGTTCGCCCGGATGCGCGACGCGGTGGAAAATACTTGGCAGGAACAAACCCAACCGCGCCCGGAACAGATTGTTTTCGCCGGCGTGAACCGACGGATTGAGATCTGAAGCAGCGCGCGCGGCGGTTATTTGCCGGTGCCGTCCGCACGGAGAAATTCACGGATCGCCGAAATTTCTTCCTCGCCGTGGATGGTGTGTTCCTTGGGAAATTCGCGCCAGTCAAGGTTCAGGTCGGCAGCTTTCAATTTCGCAACCTGCGTTTTGACCTCGGCGAAAGGCAGCAGCGGATCAAATTGACCGTGCGTGACGAGCAATCGTTGCGTCCGGGCGACGGGCGTGAGGTCGCGCAGCAAGTTCTCGATTTCAAACACCCAGCCGCTTAAGCCGACGATGCCCGCGAGCCGGTGCGGATAGCGCAGACCGGTTTCGAGGGCCATGAGGCAGCCCTGCGAAAAGCCGCCGAGCGTGATTTGGTCGGCGGGAAAATCCAACGACCGCAATTTGTCCAACAACTCAAACAGGAGTTTTCGACTGCGATGCACGCCGGGCGCGATTTCGCCTTCGGGAAAATCAAACCACGACCAGCCGCCGAAATATTCGTCCGGCGCACGGACGAGCAAATAATTCATCGCCGGCAAATTGAGCGCCGGCGGGAGCCAGCGCCAACCGGCAGGCGAATCACCGAGACCGTGAAGCACGACAAAAACCTGACGGGATTTTTCGTTGGCGGCAGGAATAAATTCGGTTTGCAGCGTGGTCATGGTTGGTTGTTGTTACGAAGTTTTTGCGCGGCGGTTTCCGTCCAATCCATGATTTCCTTTCGTTCCGTCTCGGTGAGCCGGGCGGCACCATGGATCAGTGTATATTTTTTGGGCGGCATTTCGCGGTAATCGAGCACCTCGTTGACGCGATCCAATTTTTTTGCCGCGCGCTCCGGCTCCGTCGGCCACTCGGAAAAATTCAGATGCTCGCGGCCCTCATTTACATCCGCCGCGACCAACCAGGCCGCCGGAGCGATCCGAGCGTACAGCGGCCAGACGGTTTCGTACGAATGACAGTCGTAGCAAGCGGCGCGCAGTTTGGCGGCCAGCGCCGGCGGCGGCCGAGTAGCGGTCAGAAAATCATTCTGCACCGGCGGATTGGTGCGCGCGGGATTGAACAATTGCATCCCCGCCAACACCAGCAACAAGCCCGGCAAAATCCATTTGCGTTTTTGTTTCACCGCGCGCAGCAGTAACAAATTTCTGCGCACGCAGCCAGCCGATTCTGGCGGCGGACGAAAGAATGGTTGCTGGCATTTGCCGCCGGCGATAAAATGAACTCATGTTGCAAACCGCCGCCATGCTCCCTGCGGACCCGCGCCGCGCGCTGCCGGATGCTTATCGCTTCATGCTGCGGGCGCGGCTCTTGGACGACAAATTTGCCGCGCTCTACCGCGCCGGCAAAATCCACGGCGGCGTTTTTCTCGGGCGCGGGCAGGAAGCCCTCAGCGCCGCCCTTGGCGTTTCCCTTGAAAAATCGGATGTCTTTGCGCCGCTCATCCGCGACGCCGCCGGCCGGCTGGCATTTGGTGAAACGGTGCTGGACGCGGTGCGCACTTACCTTGGCTCCGCGCTCGGCCCGATGCGCGGGCGGGACGGAAATGTTCATCGCGGCTATCCGCGCGCCGGACTGTTGCCAATGATTTCGCATCTCGGCGCGATGGTTTCGGTGGTGAATGGCGTGCTGTTTGCCCGTCGAATGAAAGGGATTTCCGGTTGCGTCGGCGCGGCGTGCCTTGGCGAAGGCGCGACTTCCACCGGTTCGTTTCACGAAGCTTTGAATCAGGCCGCCGTCGAAAAATTGCCGCTCGTGCTCGTGATTGCCAACAACCAATTCGCCTATTCCACCCCGAATGCACGCCAGTTCGCCTGTGCGGATTTGGCGGACAAAGCCGTCGGCTACGGCGTCGCGGCACACGCGGTGGACGGCACGGATTTGGCCGCATGTGTGGCCACGTTGGGTGCCGCCGTCGCGCAAGCGCGGGCGGGGCATGGACCGCAACTGGTGGTGGCGCAACTGCTGCGGCTCTGCGGGCATGGCGAACATGACGATGCGCATTATATTTTGCCGGACTTGAAAAATTCTTCGCTCGGCCGCGATTGTCTGAAAGTTGCGGAAACTTTTTTGGTGCAGGAAAAACTCGCATCCGCCGGCGAACTCGCGGCGTGGCGCGCGGAGACCATTCGCGAAATCGAGGAAGCCGTGGCGCAGGTCCAGCGCGAGCCGTTGCCCGATCCTTTCACCGAGTCGTGGACCGCGCTGACCACGCAGGATTTGGCCGAAGGAAATGAATAAACCATTGAAAACATTGAACGCGAAGCCAACCGCTGGAAAACCGCAACTGCCGGCGGCGGAGTCGTCAGATTTTTTCGCATGAGCCTCACCTACTTGGAAGCCATTCGCGAAGCGCAGGCGCAGGCCTTGCGCGAGGATCCCCGCGTGTTCATTTACGGGCAGGATGTCGGCGCATTCGGCGGCGCGTTCAAGGCCACGAAAAATCTGGCGAAGGAATTTCCCGGTCGCGTACTCGATTCACCGATTTCGGAAGACGCGATGGTCGGCCTCGCCATCGGCGCCGCCATCGAAGGTTTGCGGCCGATTGTGGAAATGCAGTTCGCCGATTTTTCGACGGTGGGGTTTAATCAAATCGTCAACCAAGCGGCCACGCTGTTTTGGCGCACGCAGGTTGCGTGTCCCCTCACCGTGCGGCTGCCATTCGGCGGCACGTCCGGCAGCGGGCCGTTTCACAGCCAAAGTTTGGAGGCGATTTACGCGCATTATCCCGGCCTCGTCGTACTTACGCCGGCGACGGTGGAGGACGCATATTCCATGCTGCTCGCCGCTGTGGCGATTGACGATCCGGTGATTTTCTGCGAGCACAAGTTGCTATATTACCATCTCAAAGCGGAAAAGCTTCCGCGCGAGGCACTGCCAGTCGGCAAGGCGCGAATTGCGCGCGAAGGCCGTGATCTCACCGTCGTGACCTACAGCGCGATGGTCCACGAAGCGCTCGCCGCCGCGACGGAACTTGCCACGGAAGGTTGGGAAATCGAAGTGGTGGATCTGCGCTCAATCAAGCCGTTGGACACGGATACCGTCGTGGCCAGCGTCGCGCGCACGGGCCGGTTGTTGTGCGTCGGTGAAGCGTGGCCGTGGGGCGGCGTCACCGCCGAAGTTATTGCCCGCGTCACCGCCGAAGGCTTTGGCCTGCTCGACGCGCCACCGCAGCGGCTGAACGCCAAGGATACGCCGGTGCCGTATCATCCCAATTTGTGGGCGGCGCACCGGCCGACATCCCGCAGCATCGCCGCCGCCGCGCGCAACCTGCTCCGCCAATGAAACAGGCCTGCGCATTTTGCGGGTGCGATTTTGATTTTTAACATTATGCAGATTCCCATCATCATGCCGCAACTGGGCGAATCCATCGCCGAGGCCGCCGTCATCCATTTTCTCGTCGCGCCCGGCGACCGCATCGAGGCCGGCCAAGATTTGATCGAAGTGGAAACCAACAAGGCTAGCATGACCGTCACTGCCCCCTGCGGCGGCCGCGTGGAAAAATTCTCTGCGCAATTGAATGAAAGTTACGCCGTCGGCGCCGTGCTGGGCCAGATTGAAACCACCGCCGAGGAAGCCGCGCGCTTCGGCGTGGACCTGCCGCCGCCGCCGAAAACCGGCGATACTGAACAGCGTTCCCGCAGCACGAGCACCGACGGTGCCGGCGTGCAGCCGACGGTGCGCGGACTGCCTGTGCCGGCCAACGCCAGCGGGGCCAGCTACATTTCGCCGCGCCTCAAAGCGCGGATGCACGAGCTGGGTTTGAGTGCCGCCGACCTCGCGGGCATCGCCGGCAGCGGCGCGGCCGGCCGCGTGACGGTGGAGGATTTTGAAAAATTCATGGCGCAATTGGACCGGCAAAAATTAAGCCGCGCCTCGTCCATGCGCGTGGCCGTGGCCGACGCGATGCGCCGGAGTTGGACACGACCCATCGCCACCGTCGGCCTGCCCGTGGTGCTTGATCCGGTGCTGGTGCATCGCAAAACCTGCGCGCCCAAACCCGGTCCGGCGCTGTACGCGCTGCGGGCGTTGGCGCTGGCGCTGGCCGAAAACAGCGCGGTTGCCGGCCGGCTCGTGGGCATGAACATTGTGCATCCGTCCTCGATTGACGTGGGTTTTGCCGTCGAAGCCGAGGACGGCGTGCTGGTGCCGGTGCTGCGCGGCGCGGATAAAAAACCGTTGCAGGAAATGGTGTTGCGCTACGACGAACTCGTGGAACTCGCGCGCCAACGAAAATTGCCGGCGGATGCCACTGGCGGTTCCGTCGCCACCGTCACGAATTTCGGCACGTTTGGCCTGATCTGGGCCACGCCGATTCCGCTGCCGGAACAAACGCTCGTGCTGGGTCTCGGCGCGGGTCGCAAAATGCCCCACTGGGACGAGGCGAAAGGCCAGTTCGTGCCGGTCACCGAGGCGTATCTCACTTTGAGCTTCGACCATCGCGTGCTGGACGGCGGCGCGGCGGGGCGGTTACTGCAGCGGATCGCGCAATTGATCAGCCGGCCGGAGTTGCTTTGATGACCGCAGTTAATTTTCTTGAATCCACTGCGAATAAGCGCGTTCGCCCAGATATTCGCAACCTCGATTATCGCCGGTTGTGCCCGAAAGCAGCGCGTGGATAAAACCGTTCCGCTCGACCTGCACGGTGTGCAAAATCTGCTGTCCGGGATTTTCCTTCAGAAAAAATTGCACGCGTCCGCCGGCGGCGGAAACCACTTCCAGCCCGGCATTCGTCACGCTGGCGAATGAAAAATCACCGCCGAGGTCGCCCAGCATCGCGCGGCTGCGGCCCCACGTTCCGCCGGCTTCGCTCACGAACGGTTTGCCGTTCAGCCGCGCGAGATAATCCTGATAGGCGAGCACGCACAAATAATTTTCGCCGGAAGCCGCCAGCCAGTTTTTGATTTTGTCCGCGTGCAATTTTGAATCGTAGCCGTAATTGCTGTCGAGGAAAGCGAGGCGTTTCACGTCGCTGGGAATTTTTTCCAGCGCGTTAAGGTAGCCGAAAATCAAACTGCCACCGCCGCTGTGACTGGCGAGAACCACCTCGGTTGCGCGCGGCGAAAAAATGCCGCGCACGCCGTCGAAGATTTCCGCGATGCGCTGGTCGCTGTGGGTTTTGCGCCACGCCGGCCAGCTTTTCGGGCCGGCTTCGAGATACACAACGGCGATGGTTTGGTTGGTGCTAGCCGTTCGCAGCCAGCGCGTCTGCGCGCCGATGTGCTGGAGGTCGAAATGCCAGTCGTCGCCGGGCTGAAGTTTTTTGCCGATGGTCTGCTCAATGGTGTTGCCATTTGGCAGCGCATAAAAAATTAGCTGCACCGGGTGGTTGGATGAAAAAGTTTCGGGCGCGGGCGCGTTGACCAGAATTCGCACGTCATCAGCCAACCGGATTTCGCGCGTCCATTCACCAAAATGAGGCGTGACGGAAAACTTCGCCGGCCACGGCAGATTAATTTTTTCCGCGACGACCGGCGCGATGAAATTTGTGGGGTAGCGCGCATTCGTCACGACGCCTTCATCGCTGATGAGGCCGCAGAGTTTTGGGTCGGCGAGAATGGCGGCGACGGATTTTTTCTCACCGTTGACCAGCATCGTCTGCGACACGAGCCGGACGCACTGGCTGTAATCCACCCACGTGGCGACGTGGCCGAGATACAGCGGCTGAATCGGCACGCCGTTGGTCTGGTGCCAGCCATAAATCGCCACCTTGTTCGTCACGCCGGCCAACCGCGCGGAAAGCACCACGTCTTTTTTGTGACCGGCCACCAGCGCGCCGGGCGGATGCGCGTTCGTCAGTGCCTGCCGCTGCGCGCGAATGCTTTCGTTGTGCTGCGCAAAAACGGGAACCGTCGTCATCGCCGCGCTCGGCGGAATCGGTGTTGGCGCAAGCTTCACTGCGGCGGCGGCATAAATGGCGTCCACCATTTTTCGCGTGGGTAACGTGCATTGGAGTTGGTCGGCAAGGCGTTGCGCCGTGGCGGGCGCAATGGGCGCGAGAAAATAATTTTCCTCCGAACCGATAGCGAGATACTCCGGCGCGGCGAAAAAGGTGGCGAAGTTGGTGGTTCCGGCAACCACGTTCGTGACGTTGACGGGACAAAATTGGCGAAGAAAATCAGGCGTGTTGCCGGCGAGAAATTCCCGCGCGATGCGTTCCTCCCGCACAGTCAAAGTTAAACCGGCAATGGTTTGCACCAAAGCATCGCCAGTCAGCGCGGTGGGAGAACGCGGCGGCAGTGACAGTGGTTGACCTTGGACGCTGCCTGCTAAACAAATCAGAAAGATTTGCAGCAGCGCTTTCATGACTCAATCCGGACGGCTCACACGTCCTTGCGCGGAAACAGCGGCGCCGGATCGCCGGTCTGGTGGCCGGGCGGCAAACCGCCCCACGTCGCCTCGGCGAGTTTGTCCGGCAAGCCCGGCAGACCGAGCTGCGCGTAGATTTTTGCCGAGGTGCCGGGCAGAAACGGATTCAGCAACACCGCGAGTACGCGGCAGGTTTCGGCGAGATTGTAGAGCACTTCGTCGAGCCGCTGCGCTTGGGCCGGATCTTTCGCGAGTTTGAAGGGTGCGGTTTCGTCCACGAATTTATTCGCGCGGTTCACCAAGCCCCAGATGCTTTGCAACGCGGCCTGCAACTGGCTTTGCTTGAACAACGCCCGCGTTTCGTCGGCGGCTTTCGCGGCGTCGGCGGCCAGCTCGTTCGAGCGCGCGGGCACGATGCCGTTGCGGTAGCGCTTGAGCATGGAGAGCGAGCGGTTGACGAGATTGCCGAGACCATTCGCGAGTTCGGCCTGATAGCGCGAGCGGAAACCGGCGTCCGTCCAGTTGCCGTCCGGGCCGATGTCGAGTTCACGCAAGACAAAAAAACGGAAAGCGTCCAAGCCCCATTCGTTGATGACCGCAATGGGATCAACGACGTTGCCGGTGCTCTTGGAAATTTTCGCGCCGTCCTTTTGCCACCAGCCGTGAACGAGAATTTGCTTCGGCAGCGGCAGGCCCATGGCCTTGAGCATGATGGGCCAATAGACGGCGTGGAATTTCACGATGTCCTTGCCAATGACGTGAATATCCGCCGGCCAGAGGCCGAGCGGCGCGTGCGCCTCGGCGATGCTGGCGTAATTCACCAGCGCGTCGAACCAGACGTAGGTGACGTAGTTCGCATCGAAGGGCAGCGGGATGCCCCAGTTCAGGCGCGCCAGCGGACGCGAGATGCAGAGGTCTTCCAGCTTGTTGTTTTTAAGAAAGCCGAGGACTTCATTGCGGCGGTAGGACGGCGCGATGAAATCCGGATTCGCCTCAATGGTGTCAATCAGCCATTGCTGGTGTGCGCCGAGCTTGAAGTAATAATTATCCTCCCGCAATTCCACGACCTCACCGTAGCTGGCGTCAAACTTGCCGTCGGGCAGCCGATCTTTCTCGGTGAGAAACGTTTCTTCCTTCGTGGAATAAAAACCGGTGTAGCTGGCCTGATAAAAATGGCCGGCGGCATTAAGTTTCGCCAGCGTGGCCTGCACAAACTCCTTGTGGCGCGGCTGCGTGGTGCGGACAAAATCATCATTCGTCAGCTCCAGCTTCTGCGCGAAAGCCTGCCAGTCGGCGGCGAGCGCGTCGCAATATTCCTGCGGATTCTTTTTCTCCGCCTGCGCCGCCTGCTGCACTTTCTGGCCGTGCTCGTCGAGGCCGGTCAGAAAGAAAACTTCCTGTCCCAAGCTGCGCCGCGCGCGGGCAATAACATCCGCGATGATTTTTTCGTAGGCGTGGCCCAGATGCGGCTGGCCGTTGACGTAATCAATCGCGGTGGTGATGTAAAACCGTTTGCTCATTCGTGAGCCGGCAGTTTGGCTGACAATTGCCGCAATGGCAAACGGGAATCCCACCGCGCCGCCCGCGCGCGGGGTTTAGGCCGCGACGGGAAGGCTGACGGGATTACTCCAGAGGCCCACCTGATGATCGCCGACGCGGTAGATGGCGCGGTAAATCCAGATGGCCGGAACCGCCGGCAACGGCTGGGTGTCGGTGTAACCGGGCGTGGTGTCAATGGCCAGAAAGACAAAGCCTTTGCCGTCGTTGCGGTCCACTTGCAGTTCGCAACTGTCGAGCCAGCGGCTGTTGCCGCCCCAGCCCCATTTGACGAAGACCTGATTGCCGCTGAGGAGGACAGTGATTTCCGGTCGGAGGGTCGTGAGGTCGGGGGCGGCCTCTTCCTCGCCTTCGATGCCGAGGGCTTTGCCCATCGCCGCGTTATAATTCGTGCTGGCTTTGATGGTTTTGACCAGCGCGCGGAAGCGGGTTTCGATGCCCGGAATCACGGCGGTCACAGCGGTGGGAAACACCGGCGCCACCGGCGCGCCGAGCACGGGCACCAAGCCGCCGCTGCGCACGATGCCATTCCAGGCGCTCCATTGCTGGGCGCCTTGGTCCATGAGGGCGCGGCATTGCAGGATGTAATTGTAATAATTCGCATCGGCGACTTGCGCGCTGAGCTGGCCGGGGCTGAGACCCAGCACGACGGAATAATTGCCGATGTTGTTCTTGAAGGTTTGGAGTTGGGCGTTGAACGCTGCGGCGTTCGGGTCTACGTAGTCGGATTTAGCCATAGTTGTTTATTTGGTGGTATTGGTGGTGGTTGCAGACGGCTGAAAGCGGGGCAGCACCCGGCGCGGCTTGAGCAACAGCAGAATGCCCAGCACGCCGGCGCAACTAAGGGCAATTGTGACCGGTTCGGGGAGGCGATGGATAAAGCCAGCGTAGCCGCGCCGACGCTCTTCCTCCGGCCAGATGTGGTGGAGGGTCAATTCATTGGCCTCGATGACCGCGTCCAGAGCGGCGGGGCTGACGCCTTGGAAATAAGTATTCCATACCGCGCCGGTCCCGGCCTGGGCGGTGAGGGTGGCGGGCGGGACCAGACCGAGGCCGGTCAGACTGGTCGCAGCGGGCTGGCCCAGATGGTTGAGAATGGCCTGATACCCCGTCCAGCCGGAGGCGGCCCACGGGTGGGAGTTGGCGGGCAACAGGCGATTCAACGCGCCGGCGGGCGGCACCGGCGAGGAATTGGCGGAAAAACTCCCCGGATTGTCCTCCCCGCTCATGTGCGACCACGAAACTCCGCTATCATCATCGGCCAGTGCGGCGTGAACCACCCGGCTCCCCAGCAAGACGGTCAGCAGCCACAGGCGGGTGGCCTTTTGGATGATACGGGTCAAGGTGCGCATGGCGGGGTGGTGGGTGGTGGCAGCGGCGGGAGCCGGAGGGGATGGGTAAACTGTCGTTTTTTGACCATCGGGAGGGGTTGGCGGGCAAAAAGGGGTGTTTTTTGCCATTTTTGGCCCGGTTTGGCCCGCCGGCGGCGAGGGAGAATGACTTTGCCGTGCGGTAGAACCATTCTGCCGCACGGTCGGACCCGCCAACCGCGAGGCAAAATACCCCGGCCACGCGGCAAAATGACCTGACCGCACGGCAAAATCATTCTGCCTCACGGGCTGGTCGCATAGCCGTGAGGTAAAACAATCCTGCCGCACGGTCGGGTCATTCTGCCTTGCGGTTGGCCGCGTCAGCCTTGCGGTCAGGCCCTTCGACCGTGCCGCCCACGGCGTCGGCGCCGCCGCCGGTTGCCCGGCGGACCGGCCAGTTCCGCCCGGATTGGCGGGGGAAACGCGGCGCGAAACGGATGGAAAAAGTAGCTTCACAGCAGTTTTTTTGGACCTTCAACCCGCAGCTTAGCAGGCCACGGCGCCGAACGTCTATAGGTGTAAACACCTAGTGGGCCGCCGGACCGGGGTAAAGACCCGGCTTTGCGCGGCCTTGAACTTTCCCCGCCAATCCCTAAACTAGCCCGGCATGCATGATTTTCATTTTGCCGGCGGCCGCCTCCACTGCGAAGGCGTGCCCTTGGAAACGTTGGCCAAAAAATTTGGCACCCCGCTCTACGTTTATTCCCAGCATACGCTGACCGACCATTTCCAGAAGCTGGATGCCGCGCTGGCGCCGGTGGACCACCTCATTTGCTACGCCGTCAAAGCCAACTCGAACCTCTCCGTGCTCCGCGTGCTCGCCAATGCCGGCAGCGGCTTCGACATCGTCAGCGCCGGCGAATTGCAGCGCGTCATCGCCGCCGGCGGCGACCCGCGCCGCTGCGTCTTCGCCGGCGTGGGCAAGACGGAAAAGGAAATTGAATTCGCCCTGCGGCAAAACGTTTACTCCTTCAACTGCGAGAGCGAACCGGAATTGCAGCGCATCAACCGCATCGCCGCCCGCCTGAAGAAAATTGCGCCCATCGCCCTGCGCATCAACCCCAACGTCGCCGCCCACACCCACGCCAAAATCACCACCGGCACCTACGAAAATAAATTCGGCATCGCCTTTGAACAGGTCGCCGCCATCTACGCCCGCGCCGCCCGCCTCAAAAACCTCCGCCTGCGCGGCGTCCAAATGCACATCGGCTCCCAGATCACCGAAACCACGCCCTTCGAACAGGCCGTTCAAAAAGTGCTCCCCCTCGTCCGCGACCTCAAAGCCCGGTACGACTTGGAATTCTTCAGCGTCGGCGGCGGCCTCGGCATCATTTACGATCCCATGCTCGCCAGCGGCAACCCCGCCTGGTGGCGCACCCCCGCCGCGAAAAAAATTCTCACCCCCGCCAGCTACGCCGCCCGCCTCCTGCCCCTGCTCCAGCCGCTCGGGTTGAAAATCCTCATGGAACCCGGCCGCTTCATTGCCGGCAACGCCGGCGCGCTCCTCACCCGCGTGGAATTCGTCAAGCGCACCGGCAAAAAGAATTTCGTCATCGTGGACGCCGCCATGAACGACCTCATCCGCCCCGCCTTTTACGACGCGCACCACGAGATTGTCCCGCTGGTCAAAAAAACCGGCAGCGGCCGGCCCGTGAGTTCGGACGTAGTCGGCCCCATTTGCGAATCGGGCGATTACTTCTGCAAAGACCGCCCCCTGCCGAAAGTCGGCGAGGGCGACCACCTTGCGCTCCTGAGCGCCGGCGCCTACGGCTTCGTCATGGCCAGCACCTACAACGCCCGCCCGCTCGCGGCCGAAGTGCTGGTCCACGGTAAAAAATTCGCCGTCATCCGCGCCCGCCAGCCGGTAAAAGAGATTTGGGCCGGCGAAGCAGTTGTGCCATGGTTGCAATGACATGAATGGCGCGTACTCCATCGCGGCCCACTGGCCGCACGATTTCGACGAAGCCGCCCTGCGCGACTGGGCGGTGGAGGTCCGCGCCCGCCTCGCCGCGCCCGAGGTATCCCTCGGTCTGGTTTTCCTCGCGCCGAAGTTTTTTTCCGTCGCCGACCAGGTGCTGGAAATCCTCCGCCTCCACGCCCGCATCCCGTTGCTCGCCGGCTGCTCCAGCCCCGGTCTCGTCGCCAACGCCGAGGAAATCGAAAGCGCCGGGGGCCTCGTCCTCGCGCTCTATTCGCTGCCCGGCGCAAAATTGACCGGCGTCCATCTTACGCCGGACCAAGTCGCCGCCGCCGCCACCGAGGAAAATTACTGGCCCGCCGAGATCGGCGTGCCACCCGCCAACGTCAACGGCTGGCTCGCGTTTGCGGACACCTTTAACTTTGACGCGGAAAACTGGCTGCGCACTTGGAATAAGAACTATCCCGGCGTGCCCGTGTACGGCGGCCTTGCCAGCGGCGCCTTCCCCGAGCCGCGCGCGCAGGTCTACCTCAACGGCGAAGTGTTCGAAGAAGGCGCCGTCCTCCTCGCCGTCGGCGGCGACGTGCGGCTGGCCGGCGTCATTTCGCAGGGCTGCACGCCCATCGGCGAGGCCTGGCCCCTCACCCGCGTGGAGCAGAATCTCATCCGCCACATCGGCAACCGCCCCGCCTACACCGTGCTGTCGGAAACCGTCCAACAGTTGTCGCCGGAAGAACAGCGCCGCGCGCAGGGCAATTTGTGCATCGGCCTGGCGGTGAACGAATATCTGGAGGATTTTCACCGGGGCGATTTCCTCGTGCGCAACCTGATCGGCGGCGACCCGAATTCCGGCGTGCTCGCCGTCGGCGCGCTGCCGCGCATGGGCCAGACCATCCAGTTCCAGCGCCGCGACGACGTGACGGCGGACGAGGACATGAATGCCCAATTGGCCCACGCCCAGGAGGAATTGGCCGGCGCGACGATTTACGGCGGCTGCCTTTTCTGCTGCAACGGCCGGGGCAAAAGCTTGTTCGGTCGCCCGAGCCACGATGCCACGCTGGTGCAGAAACATTTTGCCCTGCCTGCGCTGGCCGGCTTTTTCTGCAACGGCGAAATCGGCCCCGTCGGCGAAAAAAACTATCTGCACGGCTTCACCGCCGCCCTCGCCCTCTTCGTCCGCGCCAAGCCGTGAAAGTGCGCGGCGGCGGACTTTGGACTTTCAACTTGCGCCCGTGGACGCTAGCTTGTCCGCATGGCAACCGGTGATTTGGATGTAAAATACGTCGCGCACCTCGCGCGGCTGGCGCTCACGCCCGACGAGGAAAAAAAACTCGGCGCGCAACTCGGCCACATTCTCGGCTACATCGAAAAACTCCGCGAACTCGACGTGACCAACGTCGAGCCGACCGCCCACGCCGTCCCCATGGTCAACGTCACCCGCGCCGACGAAATCCGCCCGTCCTTGCCGCACGACGACGCGCTGCGCAACGCGCCGAAAAAAGCCGGCGGCCTGTTTGTCGTCCCCAAAATTGTCGAATGAACCTGATTTCTCACGCCCAGCCGCGCGGTCCGCTAAGGATTAATTCGTTGCGCCTTTGCGTGAGTTTTTTTCCATGTTGAACCATCTCACCATTTCCGAACTCACTGCCAAGCTTGCCCAGCGCGAGGTTTCCGCGCGCGAAGCCACGCAGGCGTGCCTCGACCAAATCGCCCGCGTGGACGGCCAGATTCACGCCTTTCTCAGCTACGATGTCGCCGACGCGCTCGCGCAGGCTGATGCGGCGGATAAAATCCTTGCCGCTGGGGGCAGCGACTCCCATCGCCCATTGCTCGGGGTGCCGATTGCGGTCAAAGACGTGCTGGCCGTCAAAAATCAACCGCTGAATTGCGCGTCAAAAATCCTCGGCAATTTCGTTTCGCCCTACGACGCCACCGCCATTCAAAAACTGAAAGCCGCCGGCGCGATCATTTTCGGCCGGTTGAACATGGATGAATTTGCGATGGGTAGTTCCACAGAAAATTCCGCGTTTTTCACCACGCGCAATCCGTGGGACATCACGCGCATTCCCGGCGGCTCATCCGGCGGTTCGGCAGCGGCGGTCGCGGCGCAGGAATGCATCGCATCGCTCGGCTCGGACACCGGCGGTTCCATCCGCCAACCGGCGGCGCTCTGCGGCTGCGTCGGTTTGAAGCCGACTTACGGAAGAATTTCCCGCTACGGTTTGGTGGCCTTCGCCAGTTCGCTGGATCAAATCGGCCCGTTCACCAAAGACGTGCGCGACGCAGCGACGTTGCTCAGCGCGATGAGCGGCGTGGATCCGCGCGATTCCACCAGCGTGCCGCAGCCGGTGCCGGATTACACAAAGGCGCTGACCGGCGACATTCGCGGGCTGAAACTGGGTTTGCCGAAGGAATACATGATCGGCGGACTCGATGCGGAAGTGAAAGCGTCGGTGGACGCCGCAGTGAAAAAATTTCAGGAACTCGGCGCGGAAATTGTGGAAATTTCTTTGCCGCACACGGATTACGCCGTGGCGACTTATTACATCATCGCCACCGCCGAAGCATCGGCGAATCTCGCGCGGTTCGACGGCATCCGCTATTGCGCGCGCGTGGACGGCGCGGATCCCATTGAACTTTACAGCAAAACCCGCGGCGCGGGTTTCGGGCCGGAAGTGAAGCGCCGAATTATTCTCGGCACCTACGTTTTGAGCAGCGGCTATTACGACGCTTATTATTTGCGAGCGCAAAAAGTCCGCACACTCATCCGCAACGATTTTCTGAAGGCGTTTGAAAAATGCGACGCCATCGTCACGCCGACCACGCCGACGGCAGCGTTCAAGGCGGGGGAAAAATCGGATGATCCGCTGCAAATGTATTTGAGCGACATCTTCACGATTTCGTGCAACCTCGCCGGCATTCCCGGCGTGAGCGTGCCGTGCGGCTTCACGAACAGCCCGAAGTTGCCCATTGGGTTGCAAATTCTGGGCCAGCCGTTCGGTGAAGAAACGCTGCTGCAAATCGCCCACGCCTACGAACAGGCGACGCCGTGGCACCGCGAAAAAGCTCCGTGCTGACGGGCGATTCGCGTTGTGCCGGAGTAACCGTTCAGTTACAAGTATTGCATGGTCACAGCTTCCGACCCAAAAGTTGCCCGCGCGAAGCGCCATCCGGAGCGCACGCGCGAACGGATTTTGGCCGCCGCGCTGCACGAGTTTGCGGCGCGCGGATTTGCCGGCGCGCGGGTGGATGCCATCGCCCGCCGGTCCCGCAGCAACAAGCGGATGTTGTATCATTATTTCACGGACAAGGAAGGATTGTTCCGCGCCGTGTTGCATCAGAAAATTGTCGAGCGCATGACGCGGGTGGAAGAGGAAGCCGTGGGGCGCAGCTCGGAATTGCCGGTGTGGTTCGAGCAGAATTGCCGCGACACCGATTGGGTGCGGCTGCTGGGCTGGGAGTCCTTGCAGGCTTCCGAGGACCGGGTGCAAAATGAGTTGGAGCGCCGCCGGTACAGCCGGTGGATGGTGGCGCGCATCCGGCAGAAACAGTCCGACGGCCGATTGCGGAAAGATGTCTCGGCGGTGCATCTGCAAATGCTGCTGACGTCGCTGACGATGTTTCCGCTGGCGATGCCCCAATTGACGCGGCTGATCACGGGCCGCTCGCCGCGCGATCCGAAATTTCAGCGGGACTATTCGGAGTTTTTAGAAACCATCGCCTCGGCTTTTCGTCCTGCGAAGCCGGCGACCAAGGTGTTGTGAAAAAAAACTTTCAACTCATGCTCGCCAGTCTGGCGCTGGTGGCAGGCTGTTCGCAACCTGACGCGCCCGTGGGCCCAACGCCGGTGCCGGTGCTGGCGGTGCCAGCCGTGGCAAAAACTATGCCGGTGTTGGTGGATCCGCCGCCGGTCGGCCATGTGCTGCCGATTTTATCCGTGACCATCCGGCCGCAGGTTGGCGGCCTCATCCGCACTGTAAATTTTCAGGAAGGGCAGGAAGTGAAAACCGGGGATTTGTTATTCACGATTGATCCCGGCCCGGCGCAAGCGGCGTTGGCGCAGGCGCAGGCCAGTTTACAGCGCGACACGGCGCAATTGCAAAACGCCCAGATCCAGTTTGCTCGCGAGCAAAAATTGTTCGGCCAAAAACTCGTTTCCCAAGATGAACGCGACACCAGTCAGGCGGCACTGGATGCGCTGGTCGGCACGGTGGCGGCGGACCGGGCAGCGGTGACGAATGCGGAACTCAATCTCGCCTACACTACCATTCGCGCACCGATGAACGGACGCACGGGCAGCTTGCAATTCCACGAAGGCAACGTCGTCAAATCGCCGGACGACGTGCTGGTGAACATCAACCAAATACATCCGATTTATGCCGCGTTTGCCGTGCCGGAACGGTTCCTACCGGAAATCCAAAAGCAGATGGGCCGCCGCGCGCTGACGGTCACGGCCAACTACGAGAATCTCGTCGGCGAGCCGCCGGTGGGGGAATTGACGTTTGTGGATAATTCGGTGGATGCGACGACGGGGACCATTTTGGTCAAGGCGACGTTTCCCAACGCGGATGGCAAATTGTGGCCGGGCCAGTATGTGCAGCTCGCGCTCCAACTGGATGAATTGACGAACGCCGTCGTCGTCCCCTCGCAGGCTGTGCAGACGGGGCAGAACGGGCAGTTTGTTTTTGTCGTCAAAGCCGACCAGACCGTCGAGCCGCGCGCGGTGACGACCGGTGTGACGGTGAAAGGAGAAACCGCCATCACGGCGGGCTTGAGCGCCGGCGAAACGGTGGTGACAGACGGGCAACTGCGCCTCGCGCCGGGAACCGTGGTGACGTTCAAGCAGGAATAATGTCGGCCCCATGAAGCGCGTCCCCAACACCAAGTTTGCCCCGCGATGAGCGCTTCGGAAATTTTCATCCGCCGGCCCGTGATGACCACGCTGGTCATGGCGGCGATTTTGCTCTTCGGCATTTTCGGCTTTCACCTGCTGCCGGTGAGCGACCTGCCGAGCGTAGATTTTCCGACGATCCAAGTGAACGCCTCGCTGCCCGGCGCGAGTCCGGCCACGATGGCTTCTTCCGTGGCCACGCCGCTGGAAAAACAATTTTCCACCATCGCCGGCGTGGACTCGATGACGTCCATCAGCGCGCTGGGCATTTCGCAAATCACCATCCAATTTTCGCTCGACCGCAACATTGACGGCGCGGCGCAGGACGTGCAGGCCGCCATTACGCGCGCCGCCAAACAGTTGCCGCCGGATTTGCCGACGCCGCCGACGTACAACAAAGTTAATCCCGCCGACCAGCCGGTGGTGTTTCTGGCGATGTCGTCCACCACGCTGCCACTGTCAACCGTGGATGATTTTGCGGAAAATCTGTTTGCGCAGCGCATCTCGATGGTCAACGGCGTCGCGCAAGTGAACCTGTTCGGCCCGCAGCAATTCGCCGTGCGCGTGCAGGTGGATCCGAACAAGCTGGCGGCGCAGGGCCTCGGCATTGACACGGTGGCGCAAGCGGTTGCCGCCGGCAACGTGAACCAGCCGCTCGGCACGCTTTACGGCAAACATCAGGCTTTCACGATTCAGGCGAACGGCCAGTTGAAAAACGCCGCAGCGTTCCGCCCGCTCATCGTCGCGTATCGCAACGGCAATCCGGTGCGGCTCGGGGAAGTGGCGAACGTCATTGACAGCGTGCAAAACGACAAGGTCGCCGCGTGGTTCAAGGAAACGCGCGGCATCGTGCTGGCCGTCCAGCGCCAGCCGGGCGTGAACACCGTGGCCGTGGTGGACGCCATCAAAAAGCAAATGCCCATGTTGCGGGCGCAAATTCCGGCGGCGGTGAACATTGATTTTCTATTCGACCGGTCGCAGGGCATCCGCAAATCCGTTCTCGACGTGGAGCGGACCTTGATGCTGACCGTCTGTCTGGTCGTGATGGTGATTTTTGTTTTCCTGCGAAATATTTCGGCCACGGTCATCCCGAGTCTGGCGCTGCCGTTGTCCATCGTCGGCACGTTTGCGGCGATGAAAATCGCCGGCTTCAGCCTCGACAATCTTTCGCTGATGGCGCTGACGCTCTCGGTCGGCTTTGTGGTGGACGATGCGATTGTGATGCTCGAAAACATTGTGCGCCACATGGAAAACGGCGAACCGCCGATGGCGGCAGCGTTGCGCGGCGCGAAGGAAATCGGCTTCACCATCATTTCGATGACGCTGTCGCTCTCGGCGGTGTTCATTCCGGTGCTGTTCATGAGCGGGCTGCTGGGCCGGCTGCTGCATGAATTCGCGGTGACGATTATTTGCGCGGTGCTGGTGTCCGGCTTCGTGTCGCTCTCGCTGACGCCGATGATGTGCAGCCGGTTTGTGCATTCCGTGCGCGAGGAAAAGCATGGCGGACTGTACAATTTGTTTGAACGCTTCTTCGAGGGTTTCCGCTCGTGGTACGAGCGCACGCTGCGGCTGGCGATGAAGCATCATCGCCTCACGCTGGGCGTGGCGCTGGCGACGGTGGTGGCCACGGGAATTTTATTCAACCTGATTCCCAAGGGCTTTTTTCCGGACGAGGATACGAACCAGATTTTTGCCATCACCGAGGGCGCGCAGGATATTTCGTTTGAGGCGATGAAAGCGCACCAGCAGGCGGCGGCGAAAATCGTCGCGGCCAACACGAACGTCGCTGCCTTCATGTCGGCGGTGGGGCTGGGCGGCTCGACCATCAGCGGCAACAACGGCCGGATTTTCATGCGCCTGAAAGACCGCGCCGAGCGCCGCCAGAGCGCGGCGGAAATCATCCAGGATTTGCGGCAACAATTCGCGACGATTCCCGGCTTCAACGTGTTTCTGCAAAATCCGCCGCTCATCCGCGTCGGCGGCACGCTGACCAAGGCGCTCTATCAATTCAGCTTGCAGGATACGGACACGCAGGAGTTATTCAAATGGACGCCGGTGCTGCTCCAGAAAATCGCCGAGCACAAAGAATTGTTTCAGGATGTGACGAGCGATTTGCAAATCGCCAGTCCGCAGGTGGTGGTGGACATTGATCGCGACAAAGCCGCCGCGCTCGGCGTCACCGCTGCGCAAATCGAAACCGGCCTGTATCACGCGTTCGGCGCGGGGCAGATTTCGACGATTTACGGCGACCTCGCGGAGTACTGGGTGGTCTTCGAGGTGCTGCCGGAATTTCAGCGCGATCCGGATGCGTTGGGCCGCCTGTACATCACGTCCGCCAGCGGCAAGCTGGTGCCGTTGAGCGCCGTCGCCCGGCTCTCGCGCGGCGTGGGGCCGATGACGATTTCGCACGTCGGCCAATTGCCATCCGTCACGGTGTCATTCAACCTCGCGCCCGGCGTCGCGCTCGGCACGGCGGTGGAAAAAATCCATGAACTGGAAGGGGAATTACATTTACCCGCCACCATCACTGCCAGTTTCCAAGGTTCGGCGGCGGTGTTTCAATCCTCGCTGGCGGGTCTGGGTTTTCTGCTGCTGATGTCCATTCTGGTGATTTACATCATTCTGGGAATTCTCTACGAAAGCTTTATCCATCCGCTGACGATTTTGTCCGGCCTGCCGTCAGCGGGCTTCGGCGCGCTGATCACGCTGATGCTATTTCATCTGGATTTGAACATCTACGGCTTCGTCGGCCTCATCATGCTGGTAGGCATCGTGAAGAAAAACGCCATCATGATGATTGATTTCGCGATTGATGCGCAGCACCAGGGCAAGCCGGCGTACGACGCGATTTTCGAGGGCTGTCTGCTGCGCTTCCGGCCGATCATGATGACGACCATGTGTGCGCTGATGGCCTCGCTGCCTATTTCGCTCGGTCTGGGCGCCGGCGGGGAAGCCCGGCGTTCGCTCGGTCTGGCCGTGTCGGGTGGCTTAATCGTTTCGCAGTTGCTCACGCTCTACATCACGCCGGTGATTTACCTCTACATGGAACGGTTTCAGCAACGGTTCCAGCGGCAAAAAGTGCAGCCTTGACCACCGCGCAGGATGGCGGCAAAACTCCGACATGGGATTGGATGGGGTCGAGATTATCATGGCGGTGGAAGAAAGGTTTGATATCCGCATTGAGGATGCCGAAGCCGAAAAGCTGCTGACTCCTCGCCAATTGATTGAGCTGGTGCAAACCAAGGTGGCGCTGACGACGGCTTCAGTTTGCCTGACCCAACGTGCGTTCAACCTTCTGCGCAAATCGCTCCGGCACCATGGCGGATGGAAACGCTCTGAAATCACTCCCGCCTCACGATTGTCCGATTTAATTCCGCGCCCCGAACGACGACGGTTGCTACAACGGGTCGTGCAAGATTTGGCCATCAATAAGCCGCCGCAATTGGAGCTGGCAAACTGGTTAAACATTAGCTTGCTGTTGGGTTCCCTGGCGGCCGGCGGGCTCGCGGTCAGAGTGACGCGACTGGGTTTTAGTTCCCCTGCTATGTTCGTGTTTATCGCGGGCGCACTGTTAGCTGCAGGCGCCGCCTTGCGTCTCACCAGGCCTTGGCGCAAAGAATTTCCAGCCAATTTGCAGACCGTGGGCGACTTGTCTCGCTGGGTGATGACGCACAAAGCAGATTTGGCCACGGGCACGGCTCCCGCTTGGACGCGAAAGCAAATTGCTGCCAGCGTGCGCGAAATCATCGTGGATCAACTCGGCTGCCAACCGGATTTTTCCGAGGAGGCCAGTTTCACCCGCGACCTTGGTTTGAATTAGTGCCGCGCATCGCGTCCGCCAAGTGGTGCTTTGACGGCGGTAAAGTTCTATTGCGCGTTTCTCTCACCGACTACCAATCATGGCCGGTCCTTTCCAGCCGGGAATAATTCGCCAACCGTTGGGCTTTTTTAACGCTGGCAGGAAAAAATTTCTACCCACTCACCCGTAGTGATGCTAATTTGTACCAACAGGTTATGACCAAAATCAAACTTGCAGTTTCAGGAATATTTCTCTCACTCGTGGTCGCTTCATTCGCTCAAAGTTCGGCGCCTTTCCGCCTTGGTATCAACTATGCGTTTAGCAGCGAAACAAATGTTGGCGCGGCAACTATTTTCAGTAATTTCACCGCCCTTGGCGTGCATGGCGCACGTCATACCCAGCCCTCAGATGTGAACTGGCTGACGATACAATCGCGCTCGAATGCGCTATTTGTCTTCACCAATACCGACGTGGTCTTCACCAATACCTCCGGAGTCATGCCGATCGCAACGCTTTACGAAGACCCCAACGCCGCCGCCCCCGCCCCAGGCTTGCAAGTACCTTGGCTTACCGGCACTGGTTTTAACTTCACAAGTAATGAATGGTTTTTCGCCACCAACTATGTTTGCGCGGTTGTCACACATTATACCAACGTGACACACTTGTGGGAGATTTCCAATGAAGTCAGTGGCACAAACAACCGCCCCGCGAGCCTCCCGCCAGGAGAGTTCGCCTCGTATCTCGCGACAAATTGGGCGTGGATTCACGCCATTGACCCACAGGCGCAGGTGCTGTTACCCGGCTGCCTCGGCAGTTATGGCTTGCCGGTGACCAACGGTCCGGAGTGGCTGCGTACCGTGCTGACCAACCTTGTTGCCCTTGGCCAGCCAGGCTTTGACATAATGAATTACCACGACTACAAGTATTGGTGGGGGCTTCCGGTACAATATGATGCCTATGCTGCCGTGCTTACAGAATTTAACCTCACCAACGTTCCCATCTGGATCACTGAAAGCGCTTGTTCCTCAACCAACAACGCCACCTCTCCCATTTACGCCGGGGTAGACCAACAGGCGGCGGATGTGTGGCGGCGTTCCTGCGTGCTCTTTGGCAAAGGGGCGGCGGTGTTTTGCTGGCATTCGCTTTATTCCGACGCCATCAAGAATTTTGCTCATCAAGGCTTGCTGGAGCCGGTCAGCGGCTCCACCCCGGGCAAAAAGAAAAAATCATGGCACAGCTTTCGCCTGCTTGCGCAAAAAATCGAGGGTTTCCAATCCGCCACCCTGCTCGCTACAGGTAACGCAACTACTAATCCGACCAATGGGGGCCAAGGTCAGTGGGTAGTTCGCTTCGACTGGCCGGACGGCACCCGTCGCTTCGTTGCTTGGAGCGGCACCAATTTGAATTACACCCTGACCAATCTCTCCTCCAATCCCTACCGACTCACCACCGTCGTGCCCACGTCGATTACAAACAACGGCGAGGATGCCACCTTCACCATTACTACCAACACCCCCGTCGCCGGCTCGCTCACGCTTACCAGTTCGACCAATTTTCCGGTGCTGATCGAATCCACCGTTCTCGCCACGCCGGTCATCACCAATACCACTTGCAACGTGAACCTGCTTACCCTCAGCGGCACGGGGCCGACGGCGGAAAATTATTCTGTGCTTGCCACCACTAACGCTGCGCTCGCTTTATCCAACTGGACGACGATCGGCAACAGCGTTTTCAGCAACAGTTCGTTCCACTATACCGATCCGGCATCCGTAACGAATAATCCGCAGCGCTTCTACCGAATTTCTATCCCTTAAAAATCGGTGTTTCATCTTCGTTTCATCTGTGGCTAAAATGTCCCCGCAATGGAATACGAAGCCGTCATCGGTCTGGAAACCCACGTCCAGCTCAAAACGAAATCCAAGATGTGGTGCGGGTGCGCGAACCAATTCGGTTCCGAGCCGAACACCAACGTCTGCCCCGTCTGCCTCGGTCTGCCCGGCGTGTTGCCCGTGCCGAACGAAGAGGCGCTGCGCAAAACCGTCCTCACCGGCTACCTGCTGAACTGCGAAATTCCGCGCCACGCCAAGTTCGACCGCAAAAATTATTTCTACCCCGACGCCTCGAAGAATTACCAGCTCACGCAATACGACCAGCCCAGCACCGCCAACGGCTTTGTCGAATTTGAATACACCGGTCCCGGCTCCGTCAACGGCTTCGGCAAAGTCCGCATCACCCGCGCCCACCTCGAAGAAGACGTTGGCAAGCTCACGCATTTCGACCGCACCAGCGGCGTGGATTTCAACCGCGCCGGCGTGCCGCTGCTTGAAATCGTTTCCGAGCCGGACATCACCGGCGCCGACATGGCCTACGCCTACCTCAATGCCCTCACCGAGATTTTGCATCAGGGCGGCGTGAGCGATTGCGACATGGAAAAAGGCATGGTCCGCTGCGACGTGAATATTTCCGTGCGCCCCGTCGGCACCAAAGAACTCGGCGCGAAGATTGAAATTAAAAACATGAACAGCTTTTCCGGCGTGCGCCGCGCGGCGGAATACGAAATCGCCCGCCAGATCGAAGTCGTCAAAAGCGGCGGCAAGCTCGTGCAATCCACCCGCCGCTGGGATGACGTCGCCGGCATCACCGAGGAAATGCGCACGAAGGAAAACGCGCACGACTACCGCTATTTCCCCGAACCCGATATGATGCCGCTCGCGCCGACCGATGCGTGGCTGGCGGAGGTGAAGGCGCAAGTCATCGAATTGCCGCTCGCGCGCAAGCAGCGGTTCATGCGCGACTACCAGATTCCCGCCGGCGACGCGGAAGTGTTCAAGAGCAACGTCGCGCTGGGCAATTATTTTGAAGGCACCGCGAAGCAATCCAAGAATCCCAAGGCCGTCGCGAACTGGATTATCAACAACTTGCTGGCCAAGCTGGCGGAAGCCGCTAAAGCTACGGAGGCAGCGGAGTTCCCCCTCAACCGTCCTGCGGACACCTTCTCCCCCACCGGGGGAGAAGGACGGGATGAGGGGGCATCGCCGGAAATGGGGTTGGCCGACCTCAAGTTCCCACCATCCGCGATTCTGGAACTGGTCAACCTCGTCGAAGCCAAGACCATCAGCAGTTCCGCCGCGCAGACGGTGTTTGCCGAAATGTTTGCCACCGGCAAAGCGCCCGCCGCCATCGTGGCGGAAAAAGGCCTCGCGCAAGTCAGCGATACCGGCGCGATTGAAAAATTTTGCGACGACGCCATCGCCGCCAATCCCGCGCCCGTGGCGGATTACAAAGCGGGCAAAGTCGCCGCGCTGAATTCGCTCAAGGGTCAGGTGATGAAACTCTCCAAAGGCAAAGCCAACCCCGCCCTCGTCGGCGAAATTCTGGAGCGCAAGCTGAAAGCCTGAGTTTGCCGCCACGACCCGGCGAGCACAGACTGGTTGATTATTCTACCTCGGAGCGCTCTGAGCCTCGGTGGCGAATTAGCTCCGCTGCAAAAAAAGTCTGTTACTTTTCCTTGATTGGCGGCATTTAGTGGTGAATGCACGAACTGGATGACAACGCCCTGCTCCGCGAATTTGCCGAACGCGGCTCCGAGCCGGCCTTTGGCGAACTCGTCGCGCGGCACATCAATAAAGTCCATTCCGTAGCGCTGCGCCAGGTGCGCAATCCGCATCAGGCTCAGGAAATCACGCAAGCCGTCTTCGTCCTCCTCGCGCAAAAAGCCCGGGAACTGCACCACCACGCCATGCTCTCCGGCTGGCTCTACCAAACCGCGCGGCTCACCGCCGTGACGCTCGTCCGCAGCGATATCCGCCGCGCCCGCCGCGAACAGGAAGTGCTCATGCAAAATCTTCCCGAAGAATCCATCGCTGATCCCTGGCCGCACATCGCCCCGCTGCTGGACGAGGCGATGGCCGATTTGAGCGAGACTGACCGCCACGCTGTGGTGCTGCGCTATTTCGACGGTAAAAGTCTGCGCGACGTCGGCGCCGCGCTGGGCGCCAGCGAAGACGCCGCCAAGATGCGGGTGAACCGCGCGGTGGAAAAGCTGCGCGGCTATTTTACCAAACGCGGCGTCACACTTTCTGCCGCCGGCTTGACCACTGCCATCACCGCCAATGCCGTGCAAGCCGCGCCGGCGGGACTGGCGGCCGTGGTGACCGCCGGAGCGTTAGCCGGAACCACCCTGACCACGGCGGTGGTTCTTGCCGCCTCCAAAAGCATGGCCATGACCACCCTCCAAAAAACCATTATCACCCTCATCGTGACCGCCTTGGCCGGAGCGGGGATTTATGAAACCCGCCAAGCCGCCCGCCTGCGCGAACAAAACCAAACCCTCCAGCAAGCACTGGCCCCGCTGGCCGAACAAGTCCGGCAGTTGGAGCGTGAAGGGGATAAGTCCACCAACATGATCGCTTGGCTCAAAGAGGAGCTGGCGAAGAATGCAAAAAAGAATGCTGAGTTGCTCAAGCTGCGCGGGGAAGTTGCCTTACTAGAAAAGGCTGCGACGGAAATGAATAAATCGAAGAACGCTTCCAAAAGTGAAACCCCATCACCGTCACCCCATCCGCCTTGGGCCTTGAGAGAGCAGCGTAAATTCAATGAGTTCCAAAATGTTGGTACGGATACCGCGGAAGCAGCTGCGGAAACCGTGCTGTGGGCAGCCCAAAATAATGCCACAAATCTATTGGACTTTATTTCGCTTCCCACTGAGCTTCTCGAAGAAAGTAAAACCAACGGACTCACGGAAGTCTTCACTCGCCAACTGGCCGCCAAGATACTTTTCCAGGCCAGCGTGGTCACCAAGGGTGGTGCTCAATCCGCTGTTTGGATTGACGCTTATCACAACTCCGGAGGTAATCCGACTACAGATCCAACTTCAGGGTCGTTTACCGAAACGAATGAAAAAGAAAAGTTCTCATATTATGGCGTCATGGATTTTAAGTTATGCGGGAGAAGCGATATAAACGATCCACTTACGGAGCGTTTCACTACTTTTCCATTTGCAAAAATCAACGGGGCTTGGCGGCTTATTATTCCAGGAGTCAGCCCCGAGCTTTTGCCGCCAAGTAAATAAACAGTTCGGACTTCAAAAACACCTATGCCGAGATGCCGCGTCGTCGCCAGCTCCCTCACGGTTTGGGGCGCGGGCTGCGGAAAGGAACCGGCAGGCGCGGGCGGTGGCGCGGGAATGACCACAACTATCTGTTTTGTGGTAAAAAACCTGCAGGAACCGCTCCCTAATCCAAAAAAGGCCCAAAAAGGCCTGCGGGACTCACAAAAAGGTTGCGGGACTCGTTCCCCGGCTTGCGGGAGCCATAAATCGGTTGCGGGAATCGTAAAATGATTGCGGGAGCCTTAGAAAGATTGCGGGAATCGTTCCCCGGGTTGCGGGAACAGCTCCCGGGCCGGCGGGAGTGGCTGCCGAGGTCGCGGGACGGGCGCACTTGGTTGCGGGAGTCGCCCCCTGACCGGCGGGAATCACTGGCCGGCGCGCGGGAGTCACCACCGATTTAGCGGGACTCGTTCCCAATTCAGCGGGAGCGGTTGCCAACCGCGCAGGAACGGCCGCCGGATTGCGGGAATGGCCATTCGTTCGGCGGGAACGGCGAAAATTACCGGCGGGGCGACGGTTTATTGGGCGGGGGTCTTCTCCAATTCCACGGCGTAGGCTTGATTGGCGCCGCTCATGTTGCTGCGGAAGATGAGCCACTTCATGTCGGGCGAGAACATGGCGTTCGGTTCTAGCGCGTAGTCGTGCGCGGCCAGGTTGACGAGTTTTTCAGCATGGAAGACGCCGGTTTGAATGAGGTTTTGGGTGGCGACGTTGCCGGCGGAGCGGTCTTCGATGAGTTCGGGGTGAAAGAGGTAAAGCCATTTGCCGTGCGGGGCGTGGGCCACCATTTTGTCATCGCCGCCGTCGCTGGAAAATAATTTCCCGTCCGGGGAAACATTGAAGTGCACGCCCCATTCATCGCGCTGGAGGTGATACCAGGTGCGGCGGCCGCTGGCGATTTCGTAGCCGGCCACCCAGAAGTCTTCGCCGCGCGGGGTTTGCAGGTCGTACCAGACGGTTTTGCCGTCGGCGCTGAAAAATTCATGGCCGGCAATCTCCATGATCTTGGTGCGCTGATGAATTAATTGGCGGCCCGAGCCGTCGCTACGAATCGTCCAGATGCGGTCCACCTTGTGCCAGGGGCCTTCATGGCAGAACAGCAGCAAGGTGGGGTCGCTGGGGGAAAATTGGAGATGGCCGAGCCAATCCGTGCCCCGGTTCACGCGGATGGTTTCGCCGGTGGCTATTTTGTAAAAGAACAGCTCCATCGGCCAATGTTGGGCGAGGCGCTGTTCCATCATCGTGCCCTTCTTGCCACGCTGGCGGTCGGCGTTTTGGATGTCATTGCCACGGCGGTTGGGGCCGCTGCCGAAGAAATCATTGGTGCCGCCATCCGGGCGTTCGGTAAAGGTGCCGGCCAGCAGGGTTTCATCGGCGTTGACGGCGGAAACTTCCTGGCCGCGCGCGAGCCGGAGCAATTCGCGAACGGTTTTGGTGGCGGGGTCCATGGCGCAGACCCAGTGGTTGGTGACGCCCTGCTCCACTTTGGCGGTGACGTAATAGATTTGCCCCGTCTGGCGGCCCACCATGATGGGATGCAGCCGGCCATCAACGAGTTTCTCTTCCGCGCGCGTCTGCAGGTCAATCAGCGACAGGCCGTCGCGCGTGGTAATAATCATCTTCCGGCCGTCGGGCGTGAAGGGATTGAGGTTGAAATACAGACTTTCGCTGCCGGGTTCGCGGGACAACTGGATGACGCGATGGCCGGTGTCGCGGTCAATCCATTCGCGAGCCGCAGCGGGGTGGTTGGCAGTGGTGGCGCAGCCGGCGAGCAAGGCGACCAGGCTCAACCCGGCGATGGGAAAAGTAATGCGGTGCATGGCAGAGGTGATGGCGGATAATTGAATAGCCTTTCTTTTCGCACAAACCCGCGCGCCGGGCAATCCCTACAATTGGCGATGCACGCGGGCGAGGATTTCTTGAATTTGGTTGGCAAGCGCGAAGGCGATTCGTATCGTAGCAGCGGTAATTTTATCGTCATGCCCAAGCCAAAGCCGAGCAAACTCACGGGCGGGCCGGTCTCCCGGTTCCTCCAGCATCATTACCGGCATTTCAACGCCGCCGCGCTCGTGGACGCCGCGCAAGGCTACGTCGCCCATCTCGATAAAGGCGGACGCATGATGATCACCCTCGGCGGCGCGATGAGCACCGCCGAACTCGGCCTCTCGCTCGCAGAAATGATTCGCCGCGATAAGGTCCACCTCATCACCTGCACCGGCGCGAACTTGGAAGAGGATGTTTTCAACCTTGTCGCGCATGATTATTACGAGCGCGTTCCCGGCTATCGCTCGCTCACGGCAGAAGACGAACAGGCGTTGCTTAACCGCCACATGAATCGCGTGACGGACACTTGCATTCCCGAGGGCGAAGCGATGCGCCGGATGGAAAAGGCGATGCTGGAAGTCTGGACGGCCGCCGACAAAAAGGGCGAACGCTATTTTCCGCACGAATTTTTCTACCAAGCCCTGCGCAGCGGCAAGTACAAGAAATATTACCAGATCGACCCCAAAGATTCGTGGATGTTGGCCGCCGCTGAAAAAAATTTACCTATCGTCGTGCCCGGCTGGGAAGACGCCACGCTCGGTAATATGTACGCCGCCGCAGTGATTCGCGGCGACGTGAAAAACGTCCACACCGTCCGCACTGGCATCGAATACATGACGTGGCTGGCGGAGTTCTACACGCAGACCACGAAGAAAAGTCCGCTCGGCATGTTCCAAATCGGCGGCGGCATCGCGGGTGATTTTCCGATCTGCGTCGTGCCGATGCTGCATCAGGATTTGGGCCGCACCGGCGTACCGCTCTGGGGCTACTTCTGCCAGATCAGCGATTCGACGACGAGCTACGGCAGCTATTCGGGCGCAGTGCCCAATGAAAAAATTACTTGGGGCAAGCTCGGCGTGAAGACACCGAAATTCATCATCGAATCCGACGCGACGATTGTCGCGCCGCTGATTTTTGCGCACGTCCTCGGCTGGTGACTTATGAAATTGAAAAAGGTTTTTCTGGCGGTCGCCCTGGTTGCAATTTGTGTGATTGGGGCACTTTCGGAAAATTCTGACGGTCTGCTGCTCGTCGCCAACAAAGGCGACTGCACGCTTGCCATCATCAATCCGGCGACGGGCGAACGACTCGCCGCAGTGCCGGAAGATGGTGTCACCGGGCACGAAGTCGTGGCCGCAGCGGATGGGCGGGAGGCGTTCGTGCCGATTTACGGCAACTCCGGCGTCGGCAAGCCCGGGGCGGACGGCAGCCTCATCCGCGCGATTGATTTGAAAACGCGGAGCGTCATCGGCACGCTGGATTTTGGCCGCGGCGTGCGCCCGCACTGCGCGGTCATCGGACCGAAAAATCATTTACTCTACGTCACGACCGAATTGGAAAATTCCATTTCTGTTATCGACCCAAAAACATTCAAGCGCATCAGCACAATTCCCACCGGTCAGCGGGAATCGCACATGCTCGCCATCAGCAGCGATGGCAAAACCGGTTACACCGCCAACGTTGGTCCCGGCACGGTCTCGGTGCTAGATTTGGAAAAAAATGTGGTGCGGAAAATTATTCCCATCAGCAAGACGACCCAGCGAATTGCCATTTCGCCGGATGATAAATGGGTTTTCACCGCCGACCAAACCCAGCCGCAACTGGCCGTGATTGACACGGCAAACAATGCCGTTGCGCAGTGGATTGAACTGCCGGGCGTCGGCTACGGCACGGCGGTCACGCCGGACGGACGCTGGCTGGTCGTGGCGATGAGCGGTATCAGTCAGGTGGGCATCGTGGATTTGCAGACGAGGAAAATCGCGCACCTCCTCGCCGTGCCGAAAACGCCGCAGGAAGTTTTGATCCGGCCCGACGGAGCCGTCGCCTACGTTTCCTGTAGCGCAAGCGCACTTGTGACCGTGATTGACCTAAAAAAATTTACGGTTGAAAAACCGATCCCGGCCGGCAAGGGAGCAGATGGCTTGGCGTGGGCGACGACAAAATAATTTAGCATGAAACCGAACGACTTTTCTGATTCCCGCGTACTCGTCACCGGCGGCGCGGGCTTCATTGGCAGCGCACTCGTCTGGGCGCTCAACCGGCGCGGCTGCGACAACATCGTTGTCTGCGATATTCTTGGCCGCGACGAGAAATGGCGCAACCTCACACCGCTGCGTTTCGCGGACTACGTCGAAGCCGCCGATTTGCTGCCGCGCTTGCAAAGCGGTGCGCTGGGGAAATTTGATTTGGTGCTGCACCTCGGCGCGTGTTCCGCCACCACGGAAAAGGACGCAACGTATCTCGCCAAAAATAATTACGAATTCACCAAAGACCTCGCGCACTGGTCGCTGGCGCAAAAAACGCGCTTTATTTATGCGTCCTCCGCCGCGACGTACGGCGATGGCGCGCAGGGCATGGAAGACAACGAGCACGTCCTCGACACGCTGCGACCGCTGAACATGTACGGCTATTCCAAGCACCTCTTCGATTTGCACGCCAAACGCGCAGGCTTTTTGAACAAGGTTTGCGGCTTGAAGTTTTTCAACGTCTTCGGTCCGAATGAAGATCACAAAGGCGACATGCGTTCGCTCGTTCACAAAAGTTTCGCGCAAGTACAAAGCAAAGGGGTGATTCAGTTATTCAAAAGTTACAAGCCGGATTACAAAGACGGCGAACAGAAGCGCGATTTTCTCTACGTCAAAGATTGCGTGGCAATGACGCTGCATCTCGCCGCGACGCCGCGGGCGAACGGGCTTTTTAATGTCGGGTCCGGTCAGGCGCGGACGTGGGTGGATTTGTCGAACGCCGTATTCACCGCGCTCAAGAAAAAGCCCAGCATCAAGTTCATTGAGATGCCGGAAGTCATCCGCGACAAATATCAATATTTCACGCAGGCGAATTTGCTGCGCTTGCGCGGCGCCGGTTATGCTGAGCCGGTGACCTCGCTCGAAAACGCCGTTCACGATTACGTCCGCAAATATCTCCTGCTCGACAAACGGCTGGATCCGGCGGTGGAATAATTTTCCTTTCCCGTAACATCGCCCGTGACGGCGTGCGTCTGCTGAATACCTCGTATCATGAAAACCATTACCAGTCTCGCGCTACTCGCGCTGGCGCTGCCCGCAACCTTGTTGGCCGATGAATTTCCCGCCACCACCACGCCGGTCGGGCGCACGGGGGCGACGCTGATCACGCCGGCCAACCAGATCGTTACCCCGGCTGGCAAGCTGATAGATCTGCCCGGCATGAGACCGCAGGCGCTGGCGTTAAGTCCGAACGGCCGATTGCTCGTCACCGCCGGTTTGACGCACGAATTGCTCGTGCTCGATCCAGCCACAAGCAAGACGCTGC
>TBL_comb47_HYPODRAFT_10000777_pt1 | contig 42238 bp, 34 predicted proteins | sample TroBogypolimnion_40_FD_10682 | JGI IMG/M metagenome (IMG submission 10682)
GGTGCCAAACCCCGCGGCGCAGCGCGACAAACGTTCCTTGCGGCACCTTGAAAACTTCTATTTGTTCTACGGGCACCTTGTCTCCGCCATTCGCGGGCGCAACATGAATATAAACTGCTTCGTCGAGCGGCAGGAGACCTTCGCAAGTGGTATTGTGATATTCGGAAAGATCAATTACAAGGTTGCGTTTTTCAACTCTGCAAACCGAGAATGAAGGCTGGGCCTGCCCCACGTCAAGCTGAAGCATGTCACGATAAAATTCTATCGGACTGGCGCCAAGCTTGTCGGTATCCGGGTCGAGCATATTGGCAAATACTCCGTACCGGTTGAATTTTTCAAGTGAAAGCGCCTGTACTTTTACTGTTTTCATATCAATCTCCTGTTATATATATCGTTCTGCATAACAGTATATATTAAAATCCGGCGGAATCAAATTGGTTGATATCGTAACATTTATTTTTTTTGCTTAATCCTGTATTTTAGCATTCGAGCCACTTGCAAATTATGTATTCAGGATTTAAACTTATTTCGTAGAGAATTTGCAGAAATCAACGGCTATTGCATACAATACTAAACGGGGAGTATAATTATGCGGCAGCTTCATGGCATCAAAATGTCCTTTTTTTATTTTTCGATGATTTGCCTGATATTGACGCTTCCGGCAGTCAGCACCGCGGCAGCGGTCGGGAATGATATTTTCACCTATGTTGCAGCCGGAACCTGCGAATACAGCGGCAAGACCACCTTCCGGGTGCAGAATGCCGGGATGATGACGCTGACCCGGCAGAAAACCACTACCGGTTATGCCTATACGTTCCTTACCGATACCCGTATCTCCGTGGGAGACAAGCAGGGTTACGCGGAATCAAAGTCGCCGCCGATAGTAGTTCTGACAGATTCAGAAAACCGCAAACTTACCGGCGGATATGACTGTTTGAAAAACTTCGGACTGGTGGGCAATACCGCGTTGAGCATGGCCGGGAAGCGCGATTACAATTCAAAAGACTGGACCAGGGTTTCCCTTAACATGGACACCACGCCATTTTACCCGGCCAAACCGGTCTTCAAAATCAGCTATGCCAAAATCAACAATCCCCAATTGGGACAATGCCTGATCTCCACCGCCGTCAGCGATCTGTTTGTCTGCAAAGTTCCGGACGAGAAACAAACGATGATCGGCAAATTCCGGATAGTTCTGGTCACTGATACGGAACAGCATAACCTGTATTACCGCTGCAGCGGATTTGAAGCATCGCTGGGCGCTGAGAAGATTAACGCGAAAGACAACTTCTGGCTGGTGTCACCGGACAGCGGCCGCCCGGTGGACCTGTCTGATGCAATGGCGGAGATCGAAAAAATGATGCCCGCGGGCGGCGCTCCGGACCAGGCGGTCACCGCCAGCACCGGCACCGTTCCCGCCTGGGTCGTTCATGCCCTGGCGGTTAAAAAATATATGGATGTAACCTCCGGCGCGGTCATAGAAGGGCAGCCGAATATTGCGCCGTTGATTGCCATCGGCGGATTGCTGCTGGTGGATTCGGCAGTCAGCGCCGGCTCGGAACTGCTCAGTTGGGCGGTGAAAAAAGCCTTTGATAAAGATATTGCCACTTACAAAGGCATTCCGAACTATCTCGGACAGGCGGGAGGCTGGGGCGCGGCGGCGGTTTATGAGAAAGTCACCGGCAGTAAAACAGACAGTACCAAATGGCAGACTGTAGGCGGCGATATTGCCGAGATCGCGGCGATATTTCTGCCGACTGGAGTCAAATCGATCGGGGTCGCTCTGGGCCAGGGCGGGAAATGGGGCATAAAAGCGATTAATGCCATAACGGAGAGCAAAGTAATTCAAATTGGAAAATACGGGCTGTCATGGGCCGCGGCAGAAGCGATAGGTAAAATTTTCGACGCCAAAACCGCAATCGGCAAAGCCTATGAATATCTCTGGCCCAAAGGCGAAAAGCCCAATACTTTCCAGCCGGGCGGAACGGGCGGGATTTACGCCGGAACACGCGGCGGACAGACCGGCGGCGGAGTATCCGGCGGGCTGACCTTCTCGCTCGACGGACAAGCTCCGGCCATCCGTTCCGTTGTTTATGATTACCGGAATAATGAATTTATTATCAACGGCGGCAGCCGTTATCAACTGCCCCTGCCCCCACGCGAGATTGCATTGATTTTCGACGCGGTAAACGTCAATCACGGCTTCGGCTACTCCCAGGCGGCGCCTGTCCGCTGGCATTATCCGGCGGAAGACAACATCGGACGGAATTTGAAACAGTGCGACTGGTATCTCGGCAGCCTGGCAGTCGGCATTCCGGAACATATCCCGGACGGATGTATCCCTGATCCGGATTACAGGCCGGTGCGGACTGCGGAACAGTCCCTGCCATTCTGCTTCCAGGCCGATTTCAATTATCAATTCGGCATGGACGCAGACCGCCTGTATTGTAAAAAGCCTAACGTCAGCATTGCAATGGTCCCGATCCTGCTGGACAAGGCCAAACAAGGGATATGGGAACGTGACGAAGCCGCGGCAGCCTCCGGCAAGGTTCCGGAATGCCTGGAAGAAAACACCCGGCATCTGGTCTCCCGCTGGAATTTTTACGCCAAAACCCCGGTTGTATCGGCAGTGGCAAAATATGGCGAAGCCGCCGTTTTTGCCGGAATGCTCCAGCAGCAGGGGGTTAAAATCGGCTCACTGGCAGCAGAAATCAGACAAAATACCGGCAAATAACCGGACTTAACCAAATATCCCGCCGCAATCGATTTTAAGCAATTTTTTTATTAATTTCGACTTATTGCTTGTCGCCGGTCAGATTTTCTCATATATTATCAGATTACAAAAAAATAAATATTAACCATTGGAGATTAAAATGGAAAATTTAATAGAAAAAGCCAAAGTGCTGGTTGAAGCATTGCCGTATATCCAGAAGTTCCGCAATGCGGTTGTCGTAGTCAAATTCGGCGGCAGCGCCATGGAGAATCCTGAGCTGATAAGAAGCACGATGCGCGATGTCGTATTGATGGAATGCATCGGCATGCGTCCGGTCGTGGTACACGGCGGCGGCAAGGCCATCACCGCGGAACTGACCAGACAAAATATTCCAACCAAATTCGTCAACGGGCTGCGTGTCACCTGCGCCGACACTATTAAAGTGGTGGATGAGGTTCTGCACAACGTAATCAATAAAAATCTTATTGAAGAAGCCGCCCAGTTCGGCGGCAAAGCCGTCTCCATTTCCGGCAAGGAAATGCTCAGGGCGGAAAAAATGTATTCCAAAGACCCGGCAACCGGCGAACAGATTGATATCGGCTTTGTCGGAGATATCGTCAGTGTGGATGCGGAAAAAATCCTGGAAGCCGTAAAAAATGATATCATTCCGATCATTCCGCCGCTTGGCGTGGGCAAAGACGGCCAGGTGTATAACATCAACGCGGATATCGCGGCCTGCAAGATTGCCGAAGCGCTGAAATCCAGGAAGCTGGTTTTCCTCAGCGACGTACCCGGAATTCTGAGCAACCCCAAGGATGAATCAACGGTTATCCCGACCATCTGCACCACCGAAATTGACCAGTTGATTGCGGACAAAGTGATCACCGGCGGCATGATCCCGAAAATAATGAGCAGTCTGCACGCGCTCAATGCCGGAGTCAGTAAAGTTCACATGATTGACGGACGGCGCGAACATTCGCTGCTGCTCGAAATCTTCACCGACAACGGTATCGGCACCCAGATCGTAAAACCCGATTCAGCATCATGAATATAGTTATCACCGGAATGAAACACTGCGGCAAGAGCACTCATGGGAATGCGCTTGCCGAACATTTAAAATACCGGTTCCGCGACACGGACGATATGCTGACCGATCTCTACCGTGAACAGACCGGAAAGCGGTTGTCGCCGCGCGATATATTCCGCGACGAAGGCGAAAGTTTCTTCCGGAATCTGGAAGTAGAGGTTATAAAACAGCTTGCTTCCGGGAACAATGACGGTGATGAAAATAAAGTGATTGCGCTCGGCGGCGGCCTGCCGGCCAATGACGCGGTAACTCCGTGGCTGGAAAAACTCGGTTTTTTCGTGTATCTTAAAGTGTCGCCGGAAATAATTTTTAAACGGATTATGGCAAGAGGCCTGCCGCCTTTCCTGGACCCGGCAAGGCCTTATGAAAGTTTTAACGAGTTATATAAACAACGGGAACAATATTATCTCCGGCTCGCAAATCTGGTCGTTGAAATCGACCATGAAATGCCGTTAAAAGCAGCGGACAAACTGATAATCGACAGAATCGAGGAGGCATTGAATGAGCGGCAGCACATACGGTAAAATTTTTACAGTCAGCACGTTCGGCGAATCCCACGGCGGCGCGGTAGGCGTAGTTGTTGACGGAGTCACCCCCGGCATCGCGCTTTGCGAGGCGGATATTCAATGCGAACTGGATCGCAGAAAACCCGGACAGTCCTCAGTCACCACGCCCAGGGCGGAAACTGATACCGTCAAAATCATGTCGGGGATTTTCGAAGGCAAAACCACCGGCACGCCGCTGATGATGATTATCATGAACAGCGATGTCCGTTCCTGCGACTATGACAACATCAAGGAACTGTTCCGGCCGGGTCATGCCGACTATACTTATCATAAAAAATACGGCATCAGAGACCATCGCGGTTCCGGCAGGGCTTCCGGACGGGAAACCGCGGGACGCGTCGCCGCCGGCGCCGTGGCGAAAAAACTGCTTGCCGCCAAAGGCATCAGCATAACCGCCTGCACCCTGGCGGTAGGCAGTCTGAAATGTGAAAAATACGAGCCTGATTTCATAGAGAAAAACCCGGTGCGGGCTTGTGACAGCAATGTTGCCGCAGCGATGGAACAGCGCATCCTGGAGGCCAAAAATGAAGGCAACAGCATTGGTGGCATCATTGAATGCCGCGTCTCCGGCGTTCCCGCCGGTATTGGCGAACCTGTTTTCGATAAGCTTGACGCGGAACTGGCCAAAGCTATTGTTTCCATCGGCGGCATCAAAGGCATCGAATTCGGCGCGGGTTTCGCCGCCGCCGCGATGACCGGCAAACAACATAACGACGCAATGTCACCGTCCGGTTTTATCACCAATAACGCAGGCGGCATCATCGGCGGCATTTCCACTGGAGCTGAAATTGTTTTCCGGGCGGTGGTCAAGCCGACCTCATCCATTTCCATCGAGCAGGATACTGTTGACCTCAACGGGAATGCGGTCACCTGTGCGACGAAAGGGCGTCACGACCCCTGCCTCTGTCCAAGGATAGTTCCGGTCCTTGAGTCCATGACCGCCATCGTCCTTATTGACTTGCTCAAACAACAGGCAGCATTGAACTGCTAGAAAATTACAGGAGAACGGGTCATGTCAGGCAAGAAAATGCTGATTCAGAAATTAGGCGGCAGTTACCAGTTCATAATCAAATCGCCTGAAGAACTCAAGCATATTCCGGATTTGAATGTTGCCCGCTGGGCGGCGTCCGCCGCCGCGACTGAAAATCTCAACTGCGACCAGAAATTCCTGGAATTCCTGGATTCCGACAAAAACGGCAGAATCAGGGCTGATGAAGTCAAAGAAGCATATTTCTGGCTCAAGGAAGTGGTAAAAAATTTCAGTGTCCTCCATTCAGAAAGCGAAACAATACTCGATTTATCAGAAATCAGCGATACGACAGACCAGGGCAAGGAACTGCTGGCGGCAGTCAGCGAACTTCTGAACGAATGTGTTAAAGACAACAAAATCCGCATTGAAGACATCAGGGCAAAAGCCAAAAGCCTGGCGGCCGGACCGCTGAAAGGCAACGGCGTCATCACTGCCGCCGCCTTCAACGGCACTTTGTCCAGACAGTTGGCGGAAGATATTATCAGCGTTACCGGCGGGGCTCCCGGACCGGGCGGCGAAAAAGGCATTTCCGAGTTACTGCTGGAAGGCTTCCTGAGCGATGCCGACTCTTATTTAAAATGGGAAAATAATCCGGACATTCCCGCCGGACAAAAATTTTCAACCGACTATCCGGTTTACAACAAATTGCGCGGCAAGCTTGACGAATACTTTGATTATTGCCGCATGATAATTCTGGACCCGGCCAACCGCAACCGTTTCACCTCCACTCCCTATCTGCTCCCTGAACTGGACCTCAAGGACCATGACGCGGTGCGGGAATATTTAAAATCGGCTCCGCTGGCATCCCCCTGCCCTGAAACCGCAATTGATTTAGAAAAAGATATCAATCCGTTTTACCGGGAGGATGCGGCGAATTTCGTAAATACGTTTGCCATGAAAGTCATGACCTTGAAACAGTGGCAGCAGTTAAAAGAACGGTTTGCCGCATACGAGGAATATCTGATCGGAAAGGACGGCAACCGCGTGGACCGCCTCGGCAGCGATAAATTGAACCGATACCTGAAAAGCCCGGCCCTGGAAAAACTGCGGAATCTGTTGAAAGAAGATAACAACCTGAAAATCCGGCTGCAAAAACTGTCAGACCTGGAAAAACTCATCCTGTTCAAACAGCACTTCTTCAGGTTCACCAGAAATTTTGTGTCATTCGGCGAATTATTCACTCCCGGCAAACATTCAATGATTCAAGCCGGAACCGTCATTATGGACGGCCGCTGTTTCGACCTGACCATCAGGATAAAAGACGATATCCAGGAACATAAGAAAATCGCGGCGAAATGCAATATGTATATCATGTACCTGAAATTGAAAAGCCGCGACAAGACAAAGAACTTTGAAGAAAAAATCATGTATGTCGCCACGGCAGTGGCCGGCGGCGGATGTTCAAGACTGTATATCGGCAAACCGGGCATTTTCATCGGCTGGGACGGCAACGCGTGGGATGCCAGGGTAGTGGATATTGTCAACGGACCGGTTTCACTGTTGCAGTCACTGCTGCTGCCGTTGAATAATTTCAGTAATTTCATGAGTGAAAAGCTGGAAAAAGTCACCTCGCTTGCCAATCTACAGCAGACGCTGAACAAAAGTCTGACCGTCCCGGCGGACGCGGCGAAAACCGGTTCCAATGTACTGACCGGCGGTTCGATCATGGTGCTGTGCGGCAGTATCGGAGTTGCCGCCATCGGCAGCAGCATCGCCTTCATTATTAAATCATTGTCGGCGGTGTCCGGCTGGAGAATCGTCGGATGGACAATATTAATCCTGCTGATTATCTCATTGCCGCCGGTAATTTCCGGAATCTATAAACTGAGAAAAAGAAACCTCGGGCTGTTTCTGGAAGCCGCCGGCTGGGCGATCAATCTGCCGCTGCGGCTAAACGCCGGAACCGGCGGCATCTTCACCTATACGCCGCGCTATCCGGCTGAAGCCAATATCGTTCATCTGGATTTGATTCGCAGCTATATCAGAATCGAATCGCCCGGCAGTACGGAATGCCGCTGCCGCCCTGTCCTGTTATGGATTGCCGTAATCTTTGCCGTCATTACCGGGATAGTGATAGTCATTACCAATTTTCTGCCGGTAATTCCGGATTAATCCTGCCACTACGGCTGGACAAAATTATTTGCCTTCCACATTAAACCGGCTGTTCAGCATCGCTCCGGTTTCTGTCCGAATGTTTTCCAGCAATTCCTTTTCCTGGGGAACTGTCTCTGTCATCAGTTTGCGCGTTGCATCCTGGCGGACCGCCTTAACGATAGATCTGAATTTGGCAACCGTATCGTCCTGGCTGCCGCCGATATTGCGGATTTGCCGTCCCAGCGACTTACACTGCTCTTCCTTTTCTTCATCGGATAAGTTTGCATCAGTCAACGCAATAACTTTTTCAGTCAGCGTGGTGCAATACGGCGGGGTTTTCATCCGGTCCTTGTTGGCGGCATACGCAAATGCGATCCCGGTGATTTCCCGGTTAAGCCCGTCAGCCGTTCCGGACAGTTGCGGATTTTGCATCTTCCGATCATTGAGCATTTTTCCCATTTTACGCTGCCAGGCGGCATAATCTTCAATGCGTTCGCGAATGGTCTGAACAAACAGATTCATCTGGACAAATGCATCCTGAATTTGCTTCTTTTCTTTGGTTGACTCACTGCGGTAAAAAAATTTTTCCACTTTTGCGGTAGTGCCGCAGGTGCCGGGATATCGGTCCTTGGAGGAATTCATCACTACGAGCCGGTTATTCAACTCTTTTGACAGCAGTTTTTGTAAGGCATTTTGAGGCATGGTAATACCGGATGGCGTATTATTCGCGCCGTTCAAAACATAAATCAGCGCCGGCACCGCATTGAAGACAGGCTTTTTCTCCAGTTGAACCATGGGATATTTAGCAAAAGCCTTGTTGTCCTGAAGATAGCAGGGATAAACGAATCCGCCTAAACCGTTGGCCCAGGCCTGCCATGCGGAAAGGTTAGTGAACCCCATATTGCCGCCAATATATCCGCTGCTGTCTTTAGGAATCAGAAACCAGGATTCACAAGTGGGAGTGTCGGCATGAAATCCTTTGTCCAGAAATGTTGCCAGCTTCCATTCCGCCGGGAATGGCGGAGCCCAGTTCAGGGCCGTAAATGTGCCATAGTTAAGTTTTTCAGCGGCTTTGTACCAGATGCCTTTGGCGGCGAGCGCGCCGATCCAGAACCTGGTTTTAGCGCCTGCGGACAGCGCTGCCGAGTTGAACAGATTGTCTTTTTTAGTTTCAGTAATGCTCATTTCAGGCGAATCCCAGAGCAGCGCCAGCATAACAGCGCCATTGTCAAACAAGTTTACCAGTAAATGATTGTCGGCGGGTATGTTCATGTCCGCTCCCGGCGCTGATTCCGGGTAAAAAACCATGGAATCGGCCAGAAAATCCGGCAGTATCAGGACTTCACTTTTCATCGTTATCGTAATCGCAGCTTTGCCTTGAGCAAAATCTGACTCCGCCTCGACATATTCAAAATTGTCCTTGACCGTATAAGCAACCATAACAACGGTACCATCGGCAAAAGCGTATTCGACTTCCGCCACAGCCTGTGCCGGAGCGCTATTGCCGAGTCTAAACGCACGGACTGAGGCTGCTGCATTTTTCAGTGTCGCATTAAGCGTAGCGGCTCGCTGTAGATTGCTGTCCAACTGATATGAAAGCATAACTCCGGGATCATTTTGGGCAATATTCAACAAGAGTTTGCCATTCCGGATTTCCAAACCTTGTTCCGACTGTTTGACATCGACTTTCGCCGACAGATTCAGGCAGCCCAACAGCAATCCGCAAACTGCGGCAAGAAGAAATTTCATTTTTTGACTGAACATAATAATGCTCACTGATTAATAAATTTGAATACCGGATGAAATTATTTGCCTTCCATCCCGAGCCGGTTGTTCAGCATTACGCCGGTTTCAGTCCGGACGTTTTCCAGCAATTCCTTTTCCTGGGGAGTTGTCATGGTCATCAGCCTTCGCGTTGCGTCCTGGCGGACGGCCTTGACGATAGATCTGAATTGGGCAACCGTATTGTCCTGACTGCCGCCGATATTGCGGATTTGCCGTCCAAGCGCCTTACACTGCTCTTCCTTTTCTTCATCGGACAAGTTTGCGTCAGTCAAGGCAATAACTTTTTCAGTCAGCGTGGTGCAATACGGCGGGGTTTTCATCCGGTCCTTGTTGGCGGCATACGCAAATGCGATCCCGGTGATTCCCCGGTTAATCCCGTCAGCCGCTCCGGCCAGTTGCGGATTCCGCATCTTCCGCTCATTGAGCATTTTTCCCATTTTACGCTGCCAGGCGGCATAATCTTCAATGCGGTCGCGAATAGTCTGGACAAACAGATTCATCTGGACAAATGCATCCTGGATATGCTTTTTTTCCTTGGTTGACTCACTGCGGTAAAAAATCTTTTCTATGTCCGCGGTGGTGCCGCAGGTAGCCGGATAGTGGTTTTTAGGAGAGTTCATCGCTTCGAGCCGGTTATTCAGCGCTTGGGGCAACAGTTTACGCAAGGCGTTTTTGGGCATGGTAATGTCGGATGGCGTCTTGCCAGCGCCGTTCAAAGCGTAAATCAGCGCCGGCGCCGCATTGAAAACAGGTTTTTTATCTATTTGAAGCATAGGATATTTGGCAAAAGCCTTATTGTCCTGAAGATAGCATGGATAAACGAATCCGCCTAAATCGGAAGACCAGGCCTGCCAGGCGGAAAGGTTAATGAAACCAACCCCGTTGCCAATATATCCGTTATTGCCTTTCGGGATCAGCAGCCATGATTCACAAGTAGGGGTGTCGGCATGAAATCCTTTGTCCAGAAATGTTGCCAGCTTCCATTCCGCCGGAAACGGCGGAGTCCAGTTCAGGGCCGTAAAACTGCCGGTGTTAAGTTTTTCAGGGGCCTTGTACCAGATGTCTTTGGCGGCGAGCGCGCCGATCCAGAACTTGGATTTGGCGCCCGCGGACAGCGCTGCCGAGTCAAACAGATTGCCTTTTTTAGTTTCAGTAATGCTCATTTCAGGCGAATCCCATAACAGCGTCAACATAGCATTGCCACTGTCAAACAGGTTCACCAAAAGATGATTGTCGGCGGGTATGTTCATGTTCGCTCCCGGCGCTGATTCCGGGTAAAAGATCATGGAATCGGCCAGAAAATCCGGCAGTATCAGGACTTCGCTTTTCATCGTTGCCGTAATGGCAGCCTTACCCTGCGCGAAGTCAGATTCGGCTTCAATATATTCAAACCCGGTTTTGACGGAATAAGTCACGGTTACGGTCAGGCCTCCCGCAAAACTGTAAACGACTTCCACGACAGCCAGTTCCGCCGTATCTTTGACGACTTTAAATGAACTGACGGATGAGGCATTGCCCTGCTGAAATGCATTCAGCGAAGCCGCGCCGCACAAGCGTCCTTCCGACCTGTACGACAGTATAACTCCCGGATTGCCTTTGGCAATATTCAAGGCAATTTTATCGTTTTGGATTTCAAGGCTTTGTCCCGACTGCTTTATACTGACGGCAGTAGTTGGCTTTTCCTGCGTTTTCCTCTCGGATGGAACTATCTCAACATCGTCCAGCCACAGCTTTCCGGGTTTAGTCAGACCGATCTGGATGGAGGCGGGAAACTCATCAGTAACGTTCACTTCAATTTCGAACTTGCTCCATTCCTTATTATTCGCGCGACATTCTTTGCTCAAGATGCCTTTGCCGTCCAATTGCAAAGCGGCAGGTTTCTTTTCAGCCCACGCACGGGTGTCATATATTTGCATCAGAAAAGACTGTTCCGGTTCCGCTTTTGCCCATACCCGGAATATATAGCAGCCCGGTTTCAAGGTCGCACTCAGACACGAATGCAGATAGCCCGAGAGGCTTGTCATATTAATCAGAATGCTCTGTTTCCCGGAATGCGCCTGACTGTTGTCAATTGTGACAGTTCCTTCGGCGCCGTCCTCTTTCTGCATGCAGCAACCGGCAGGAAGCGCTCCCTGGACGCCCTCCTCAAAGCCGCCGTTCTTAACCAGGCTGCCGGCATTACTCTGCGCCATTGTTACATTTCCCGCCAGCAACGCCAATGCAAATGCAAAAATCAACACCATTGCTTTCATTTTCCAGACCTCCTTATATTTATTATTTGTTCCGATGCATGTTATATTTTGGCAATATTCAGAATTCACTTTTTGACTGAACATAATGCTGCTCCCTGTTTAATATATGGTACCCAAATTGGTGATTGCAGCAGGGTGTCGGCAATAAGGTCATAACCTTTATCCAGCGGATGGCTGGCGTCAGCATACATTTCCGATGGTAAATCCGGCACCAGCACATACTCAATGTTTTGATTTTTCAGCCATGCGCAAATGTCCTGCTGAATCTTCCGGAATTTACTTAAGCTGGCAGGGGTCAGCATGTACGGGTTGAGCGGCCCGACCATTACGCAAATATGGTTGTCGCGTTCTTTGAGCAATTTAACAACATTGGTAAAGGCCTGCCATTGATATGACTTATCCAGCGGAACCCATTCCCATTCCTGCGCGGTAATTCCTTTCTGCTTCCAGTTTTCGCTGCTGTTCCTCTTCTCTTTTTCACCGGGATCGACAGTCATGGAAATTTGTGAAAACGGGGTTTTGTAAGGATTATCAATCATCCACTGGTTCAGATCCTCGTTGTTAAAAAAGGCCAGCCGGATGTGATTGAGCAGACAGAAAAACGGAACGGTGCGTTCCCGGCAAATATTAAGCCTACCGCTGAAATTTTCGGTATAACATTTGTATTTAGAGGAAAATTGCGGAATCAGGCGCGGATGATGCACCTGCATTTCCTCGTCATCGCTCAAATCGTATTTCCGGCTGTTCATCCACAGCGGATTGTAGTGCAGAATGACCGTCTTGTTCTTAATGGCGCTGCCGTAATATTTTAACAATCCTTCCAGCGCGACGCTGTGCATTCCGTCAATCGCCAGATTGGCGACCACCTGGCAGTTCAGCCTGCGGTTAATCTTGGCAGGCAAAGTGCTGCTGCTGTCAACATACATGCCCCAGACTACGGAGTCTCCAAGAAAGATTACCGGATACTTTTCAGCGGCTTTTTCCGCCCATTTCTCATAAACCCAATAATCGTCGCGGGAATCGTAGCCAATGCGAAACTCATTGCCGGTCCGGATATTTTCTATTTTGCCCCAAATGAACGGCAGCAGGAACAGTACCCCGATGATGATAATGACTCCGGTAATCGCCAGTTCCTTGAAATTCAGGCGAAAGGTATTGGAACCGAAAACTCTTCTTTTTCTCATGCTATGTCACTCCATAACTTAAAATTGAAAGTAGATGAATTGTTTATTGGCGCCGGTGGAAAAAATCAGGAACAGCACCAGCGCTATCACCATCCCGCCGACCCGGACGAAAGAGTTTTCCAGCAGCCATTTGTATTTGGAACTAAAAATGAGCTGATATATCCAGATCAACCCGACCGCGCTAAGCAGAAATACCGGGATTTCGGGGCTGACGTTATTGAACTGACATATTTTCTTGAGAATCAGCATTGCATCGGAAAGATTAGCCGCCCGGAAAAAGATCCAGGTCAGACAGATAAAATGGAACACCAGCAACTGCTTGATAATTTTCGGAGTTTTCAGATAGAATTGAGTTTTCTCCAAGTCTATGGTGAGCACCCGGCCGAGACCATTCAATCCGCCCCAGATGATGAACGTCCAAGCCGCGCCGTGCCAGAACCCGGAAATCACCATGGTCAGCAACACATTCCAGTAAACCTTGTATTTGAAGCCGCGGTTACCGCCGAGCGGAACATATACATAGTCCTTGAACCAGGAGGAAAGGCTGATATGCCAGCGCCGCCAGAAATCGCCGATATCGACCGCGGTGTAGGGATTGTTGAAATTCAGCATCAGCCGGATACCCATGGCTTTGGCCACCCCGCGCGCCATATCGGTATAGCCGCTGAAGTCGAAATAAATCTGCCATGCGAACGCGTAGGTCGCGAAAATCAGCGTAGTGCTGTCGTAAAAAGAAGGATTATTGTAAACTTTATCCACGTAAATCGCCAGAAAATCCGCCAGCACCACTTTTTTAACCAGCCCGATCAGAAACAACGACAGACCATCGGAAACATCCAGTTTGCGGATGACCGGAGCATGGCGCAGTTGCGGCAGAATATTGCGGCCGCGCTCAATCGGACCGGCCACCATCTGCGGAAACATCGCAACAAATGAAGCATAGCGGATAAAGTGTCTTTCCACTTTCACTTTTTTGTAATAAACATCAATGATGTAGCTCATGGACTGGAATGTGAAGAACGAAATACCGACCGGCAGCAGGATATTCGCGACCGGCACATTCAACGGGATATGCAGGATAGTAAACAGCGTCCGCAGATTCTCCGTGAAAAATCCGGCGTATTTGAAAAATCCAAGCATTAAGGTGCTGTTCAGCAGGCAAATCGTCAACCAGGTCTTTTTGTATCTGGTGTCGGCAATCATCAACCCGGCCAGATATTCCAGCGAAGTCGAATAAAAGATCAGGATCAAAAACAGCGGATTCCACCAGCCGTAGAACACATAAGACGCAATCAACAGCCAGAGCAAACGCCAGTTGGTATGCCGCCGCAACAGCAGGTAAACCGCCATGGTGATCGTGAAAAAAATGACGAAAGTCCACGTGTGAAACAACATAATCTGTTCCCTGTAATGTTAAAATTTTTAAGAATTGAATACTATTTAACGATAGCTTTCCGCACACAGCGGAAGCCGTAGGTGTCATAGCCCTGACAGATATCGGCGGTCACCGGATTATCGGCAAAACGCCGGAAACTTTTGCAGTCTTTAGGCCGGCTGGACCAGTTGCCGCCGCGCAATACGCGCTTATCTCCGGTTTTCGGCCCGATCGGGTTCAGTTCCGGACTGTTGGCATAATAATCCTTGTCGTAAAAATCATTGCACCATTCCGAGACATTGCCGTACATATCAAACAGTCCGAAAGCATTCGGGCGTTTTGTACCGACGGCATGGACTTTCTCGGCGGAGTTGTTCCGGTACCAGGCGTAATTGTCCATTTGCGACTCGCCGCCATTGAAATAATGTTCACCTTCAGTACCGGCGCGACAGGCATATTCCCATTCCGCTTCGGTCGGCAGCCGGTAGCCGTCGGCATTGAAATCACATTCCCAGGTCTCCGTATTATAACACGGTTTCAGTCCTTCTTTGAGCGAACGGGCATTGCAATACTTTACGGCATCGGTCCAGCGTGTCCGCTCCACCGGGCCTTTTTTGTCGCGGAATTTTGAAGGATTGGCTCCGGCAAGCGTTTCAAATGATTCTTGCGTCACTTCACAGACATCCATGTAAAAACTGCCAACTGTAACCTTGTGAACAGTCTTTTCATCTTCTTTGCCGCCTGCATCGCCCATATTGAAGGAACCGCCGGGAATAAGCGCCATTTTGATTCCGGTCGGCGTGGTGATTGCCTGCGGCTGTTCCTGGTCCGCCGCGGTCAGCCAGTTACCGCAGAGAATGCCGGTCACGCCCAGCAGCACAGTCATTTTCATGCATCTGTTCATATTCTTTTGCTCCTTATTTAAAAATTAACCTGGTTATTGTTTAAGCCGGATTTCGGCGGATTGTCCTGCCTTCAGTTCAAAACTGACGCCTTTATCATCTTTCAGATAAATGTATTCAGCATCAACTCTGGTCCCGTCAATATAGACGTCAGCTTCCCAGACTGCCTTGGGCAGCGGGATTTGTACCGTCACCGGAACTGCGTTCCCGGACGGTGTAATAGTTACCAGGCGCGTGGATTCGTCTTTGCTGACGACGGCCACTTTCTGTTTATTCCGCTGTTCGGCATAACGCTGAATTTCCTCCGGTTTGGCCAGCCACAGAACGCAATCGAGCTTTTTCAACCATTCGGCGTGTTCAGTTGGAATGTGCTGCAAAGCCTGCTGATCAGGATAAACCTCATTGATCCAGCGTTGCCCGGCGATGGCGTTTTCGATTTCCAACCGGAGCGCGCTCTCGGTTTTTCCGGCGACCGTTACATTTACTGCGTCAGGCGAATTTACCGGAGCGGCAGAGGCGGACCAGGCGGCAGTTTTCCGCCCGTGCCATTTGGCAATGTATTCAGTCGGCACTTCCAAAACACTTTTGAGGCTGGCGATTCTTCCGGCAACTTTATTTTTCTGTTGTATCGCGGCGATATCACCAATTAAAGCGCTACCTTCAAATAGCATGAACCATGTCTTTGAGCTATTGTTTTCGCCTCTGACAGAAAACGTCTGAGGCTGTCCGTAATTAATATACGCCGGGGCGATTTCCAAGTACATTATTCCAATCATGTCGTCGTTTCCGTCCACCAGCAGAGGATGAAAAGTAACTGTGCAGTCGTGATCCCGCCAAACGAGTTTCTCACCATACGTCGTATTGAAGCGCAGAATTTTTTTACCGTTCACGGAAAGTTCGTGCCAGCCGGCGCTGCCTTTGCTGACGCCGAATCCGGCCTGGACGGCAAACACTGCCGGTTTGCCGCGGAGAGAATCCGGAACGGACTTGGAAGTCCAGGTTACGGAGAGACTGCCGTCAAGCGGATATTCCCATAAACTTGGAGTCTGCTTTTTCTCGTAATTCGTGTAGGTGGCGATGTAGAGCGCCGCTTTGGGCGCGGCCGGATCGAATCCTTCCAGGCGAGCAGACTTTTCTTCAGCGATGGTTGAGGCCGGACTCAGTGCAGCAAGCAACATTGCAGCCACGACAAAAAAATGCGTTTTTTTCATTAATACTCCTCACTAAATACAGTTTATAAAGAAACATCTCTTTTGCTGATTACTTCTCTCAAGCAGATATCCGCTTTTTTCTTCTTGGACAACTGCAACAACAATTCCTCTATATCCCGGCTCTGCAACGTCAACCGATTTTTATATTCATTGATGACTTCGGCCGAATCAATTGTTCCCGCGGCAAGGCCGGTGGTATTCACCCCATGAATAACTTTGGACTGGCCCGCGTTGATGACAGACAGCAAACCGTTTTCATCCTTGAACCGGACACTGCCGTTGTTCACTTCCACAAAACAGACTTCCGGCGTTTCGACAAGGACGAAACTGGATTTTTGCGTCATGAACACGCCCTGGGCCGTCGCCACGGTAAAAGCATCTCCGTCCTTAAGCCCTGAAATATCAGCCTGAATTACGCCGTCTTTCAAGGAAATACCGGTACCGGACAACTTCTGCCGCTTATCGGTGATCGTATGTATGTCGTTAAATTGAATAATGCTTCCGGAACCGACTTCCATTGAGGCCCGGCAGGAGAACTGGACAAAGGCGGATCTGGCTTTAAAAATATGTACCGTATCATCGGATTTCAAGCTCATGCCGTTGATAATCGCCTCTTCCTTATTGCCGGATTTAATCAACCCGCCGGGCGAACAGACCAAAATACACGGCATTTTATCTTTGTCGTCAACCGTTCCGGAAGGTATTCTGCCATAAAACGCAAAAATCACTGCTGAAACTACAGCCAGCATCGCCGCAAGTGAAGCGACAATCCGGAATATTGTGAAAACGTGATGTTTATTATTATCTTCCTTGCGAACCGCAGCCATGACTTCGCGTAGGAAATCACTGTCATTACCGGTCCCGTTGCGCCCCATTTCCAGCAACAGGCCGTCAACCGCCAGCAACGCCGGATCCGGTTTTTCTCCGGACTTCATTATATTGTTGTTGTATTCTTTTTCCATATTTTCCTCGCTTTCTTACTGCGCCGCCGCCAGATTTTTATCAATGCAATCCTTGAGCATGGAACGAACTCTTTCCAGACGCTTGCGGATCGTGGCTTCATTCAAATTTTCAGATTGGGCTATTTCTCCGGTTTTCTGCCTTTGATAATAAAATTTATCCATTACCACTCTTTGCTCACCGTTAAGCTTTCCGACGCATTCATTTAAAACCTGAAATAAAGTTTCACCGGACGCCTCATTGTTTTCCGCGGCATCCCACCGCGCGTAATTGGAATCAATCAGTTCGATAATCTCTTCGCTCATCGGGATTTCACGGTTGTGTCTGAAATGTTCCAGATACTTCATCCGGACAATTCCTCTGGCCCATTTCCCGAAATCCTTTGATTCGTCGTATTCCTCCAACTTTTTAAAGGCGGTGATCATCGCTTCCTGAGCGATGTCTCTGGCTTTGTGAACATCTGAAACCAAAGAATAGGCAAAAGCCAGGATTTTTTTGTGATCGCGATTAAGCAACACCTCAAATTTTGTCAGCTTTGCTTCTTGGTCATTCATTAAATAATATTCTTCTTTATGTATAGTATTGGCAGGAGTTAAGTAAATGTGACATCGTTTTTGATAAAAAAAAGTAAAATAATTAAAAAAATAGTCTAGTTTCATCCCCAAATGATAGCATTGCACAACCATAGCAGTCAACAAAATATCCAATTAATTTTCTCTCATACCTCTTTAATTTACAAAAATAATGAGATTTTTTAAGTAACAGTATTGCTTTTATTGAGTTTTTGAATTATAATCATTATAAACATAGCAGTAACGTAGCAGTTATAAAAATGAAAATAATGAATAACAATATAAAAGCGCAAAATACTGAATTGCTTTATCTGAAGATAGCTTCAGATGTGAAGAAATTCATCGCAAACGGGGAACTCGCGCCCGGCGATACCGTGACTTCAGAACGGAAGCTGGCACATAATTACGGGGTCAGTTACGATACAATCAGAAAAGCTATTCAATCTCTAGTTGACGATAATTTATTGGAAAAAATCCATGGCAAAGGGGTTTTCGTCCGCAAAAAACTGGATATCCAAAAGAGTGAAACCGCCGCCTTGCTGCTTTTCTCCCACGGGCATCTGTACCAGGACATGACGGCGCTTTTGGTTCGCCAGTTGCAAGACCGCGGTTTCTACTCCATGCTGCTGGACACCGACTGGCGGCAAACCGGCAACGAATATCTGCAGGAACAGATCATCCGGCTGATCAGTTCCAGTCCGGCCGGATTCGTCATCGACGGACATCGCAATTTCCCATTCGATCTGCTGCGACAATACCGCAGGCAAATAGGCAACCTGGTGTTTATGTTCCGCAATAATGCTCCGGATATCGAAGCGGACAATGTTCTGACAGACCATGCTCGAGGCGGCTGTCTCGGAACGGAGCATCTGCTTAACCGTGGATGCCGGAAGATACTATTTGTAATGCCGCCGCCGCCCCGGCTCTATTACGATGCAGTGTTTATCCTGGATGGGGCCAAAAAAGCCCTGGACAAGTACGGGATTGAATTCACGCCGGAAATGGTCATCGATTATCAGGAGGAGTTTTTTGAACACGGCCATTATGAACTCCTGGAAGAACGGCTGCGGCAATACCGTCCCGATGCCATTTTTGCGTTTGCCGACTACATGGCCAGACCGTTCTACGAAATTGCTGCCGCATGGGCCTTAACGGTTCCGGACGACCTTGCCATTATGGGTTATTACAATACTCCGTGGACCGCCAGTTACCGCGTTCCCATGAGTTCGATATCCGTCAACTGGGAGCAGATTGCCATCCAGGCCGCCGAATGTCTGATCAGCCGGGCGGCCATTCCCGGAAAACCATGGCGCAACATCGTCATCGAACCAACTGTCGTCCAAAGACTTTCAACCGGAGTTAATTCAGATAGCTCTGACAATAAGCCATTTAATTTTTCATTCAAAAACAAGGGGGGAATAAAAAATGAAAAATATTTCGAAAAGTCAACTTTTTAACACTAAAATGCTACAAAAAAGGAGTATCTCCATGAAGCCAAGTAAAAAGAATTTCACACTCATCGAACTCCTGGTCGTGATCGCGATCATCGCAATTTTGGCCTCAATGTTGCTGCCGGCATTGAACAAGGCCAGGGACAAGGCCAAGTCAATCAATTGCCTGAGCAATCAAAAACAAGTTGGTCTGGGATTTGCACAATACGCCAATGACTACAACGGTTTCCTTTGGCTGTCAGATGACTCCACGCTGAAAACATACAGTCGCAAACTGTTAGACGAAAAGTATATAACCAACCAGAAAATTTTTGTTTGCCCTTTGACCGCACAGTATGGGGTAGGCGCCTATAGTTGGTGGTGGTTGACCTATGCCGCCCGCTACGCTACGCCCTCGTTGCCGACCTATCCATGCATCTCAATCAAAAACCAGATCTCGCCATCCAGACTTTTTCTGCTCGCCGACGGCTGGAGCGTCACCAAACAATGCCCGTATGCCCTTGCAGCCAATGTCAGCGCCGACATTTACGCCTATCCGTTCCTCTGCCATAACCAAAACGCCAACGTGCTGTTTCTAGACGGCCATGCCGCCGCCAGCAAACAAAATGATTTCATGTCCTCCAATATCCTTTACTGGGTCAACGCCGGTACCGACATCAACACGGTCTCGAACCGCTTCCGGTATATCCTGGTCGACTTTGACAGCAAGGCAAAGGTGCAAATCTGGTAATGAAAATAACGCGACTCATCATATTAACATGGTTACTGCTGGCCGGCTGCGGCATCGCCGCCGGAACGGAAAAAATACTGGGGGGATATTATGTCACCGAAAAATGGGGCATGGACAAATTCCCGGTGGAAAAGATCGACTTCACCACTTATAACTTCATATTCCAGGCTTTTCTGAAAGCCCGGGAAGACGGTACATTGATTCTGGCTCCGGGACGCTACCCCTGCCCCGACCTGGTCAAACTCGCCCATCACAACGGGGCCAAAGTGATTATCAGCCTCGGCGGCGGCACCTACAAACTATTTCCGCAACTCTGCGCTAATCCGGAAACGTTCAAGCGTTTCACTGATAGCATCGCCGGGTTCGTCGAACAAAATAATTACGACGGCGTGGACCTGGACTGGGAGGGCTCCATCTCTCCGGAACAGGGGAAATTATGGGACAAACTGATCTGTGAATTCCGCCGCGGAATGGATCAGATCGGCAAGGCACAAAAGCGTAAAATTTATGTTTCATCCGCCTTACCTTGCGGCGACTGGTTCACCGGTAAACTTGATCCGGAAGTCTTGCGGACGCAACTAGACTTCATTAACCTGATGGCCTACGATCAAAGCTCGCAAACCGCAGGGTACCATGCCGCGCTCGAACCGGCGGCGGACGACCCGCGCCATATAGGATTCGCCCAAACGTTAAAATATCTGACGGCAGAACTGAAAATTCCCCGTGAAAAAATCTGCATCGGCCTGCCGTTCTATGCCTATGCCTACGAAAACTGCCAACGCTATGAAAAAGTGCCTCAAGGCGATAAAGTCAAAAAAGTCACAGCGCTGGGCTGGTCGGAAATTGTTCCGCTGGTCAAGAACTGGAAACGGGAATACGATCCCGCCACGCGCGCCGCCCGGTTTACTTCGCCGGACGGCAAGACCATGATTCCGGCCGACGACCCGCAAAGCATCACGGAAAAAACCGCCTGGGCCCAAGCCAACGGTTACACCGGCGTCTTCTGCTGGGCAATACATCACGACGCCATGCCCGACGGGTCCGCCCCGCTGACCAGGGCGATGCGGCAAGCCTGGAAAAATTCCCGATAACCAAAACCGGCATCATGATGCATCAACGCCTGAGAAATTTTGTTTTTTTAACCGTTCCGCAATGGAAAATAATTATTTTAAGATGTAACTTAAAGTCCTGTTTTCTCATTGCCCGGATGGCGGAATGGCAGACGCAACAGACTTAAAATCTGTCCCTCGATAGAGGATGCGGGTTCGACTCCCGCTCCGGGCACCAGTTTTCAAGCACAAAAATTCCAGAAATAAGTCTTTTAAGTAATAATCATGTTTTTTCTTTCGATGGCCTGTTTTACGTCTTGAAAAGTCGAATAGAGTACCCAGATCGTACTCAAATTGAAAAGACCTGCCGACATAAATAAACCATTTATTTGGGGATAAGGCTGAATTTTTAGGCCAATGCGTCCTTACGAGTCATAATAAATGTTTGTATTTATAGTTTCAGTTGCTATTCTTATAGTTATAGCATTTTAAATAATGTTTTATAAGTGTTAAATCGATGAAGGGGGTAGTCATAATTTACCGGACGGGAATCAGTCCAGTTCAATTATAGTTTTTTTGTCCGCCTTGGTTTAGGCTGACTCAAACCGGAGAGTTACCTGCCGGAGTTAAAGAGTAATATCGAAATATATTTCTGGCCATGGAAAGATTTTCGGTTTTATAATAATAATCATGGTTATAGGAAGAAGAAAAATGAATCTCTATGTCGGCAACCTCTCGTTCAAGACCACAGATGCATCACTCCAGGAATTATTCCAGGCGCACGGAAAAGTCGAATCTGCTCGCGTAGTCATGGATCGCGATTCCGGACGCTCCAAAGGCTTCGGCTTTGTCGAAATGCCCAACAGCGAAGAAGCCACGGCTGCAATCAATGCACTCAACGGCACTGATCTCGATGGCAGAAGTATCAATGTGAATGAAGCCCGTCCGAAACCCGAAGGCGGCGAACGTCGCAGCGGCGGTGGATTTGGCGGCGGCGAACGTCGCAGTGGCGGCGGCGGATTCGGTGGCGGCCGCAGTGGCGGCGGAGACCGGAGAAGCTACTAATTTTTAGTAACATCTAAGTGTTTTAATAGCCGACAGGAGCAATTCTGCCGGCTATTTTATTGTCCTCCTTCAGAGCAAATGCAAAGTGGAACCGAAGTCGAGATTCGGTTATCCTTAAACCATGACAGCTTCAAAGAGTTCTCTATCAGAGATATAATATGCCGTTTATTTTTTTACTTTTTTGCGAAGTGAGCCGGGTGAAGAATTGAATTTATGACTGAAGGAGCGACAGAAATAGCTGGAAGAGGCGAACCCGCACTGGCCGGCAATTTCCTTAATGGATAAATTACTGTTTTGCAACAAGTTCACCGCTTTTTCAAGTTGTAACTGCAAAATGTACGCGCCGGGGGAAATACCGAAATTCAAGGTAAATTCGCGTACAAAATGCGAGTAACTCATGTTGGCGACACTAGCTAAGTCGGAAACATTAATATTGTTGCCAAAGTTTTCCAAGGTATATTTTTTAGCCAATTTCAATGGTTCCGACTTTACGGTTCTATTGGAATTAATAAGGATTTCCGCACCTAAGTTCATCATAAAAGAATAGGCCAGGGCCGACATTTCACAGGAATCCCTTTCACTGCTGTGACGAATAATTTTTTCAGCAGTTTCTAAAACGTTGGAGGAACTGTAAAAGTTTGAAACCGGACCGCCGCGCTCAATAATCTCTTCTCCGATTCGCAAACACTCACTTCCCCGCATGATTATAAAGAGAAACTCCCATTCTTTTGCTTGTCTGCACACCTCATAACTGTGATTATGGGGGATTTTTAACAGCATTGCTTGACCAGGATGCAAAATAAAATTTTTATCCTCGAATCTTAACGCTCCCGCTCCGCTGATTGTATATTGCCATAAAATAAATTCGACATTGCCCCGCTTCAAACCATCCCATAAATAATTGCCTCGCAAAGCCAGTTCAAAACCGGTCATGCTGATGCGAGAATTCAGATTAATCCCTGCATTCCCGTAATGAAAATGACGGATAAAATGCTTATCCGGCAAGATTATTTTTGATTTTAGCATAAAATGAAAATATTTCCATATTTTATTACAATTTTATTTCATTGTTACAGTTAATATTATGCCATATTTTAATTATTAAACAAATACAGGAAAGACATAAAATGAAAAAAACGTTGAAAATTGCATTTATCGGCGCCGGCAGTCTCGGCTTTACCCGCCGGTTGGTTCTGGATATATTGTGTGTGCCGGAATTAAGCGATACCACATTTGCTCTGCACGACATCAATGGTCACAACCTGGAAATGGTGCATCAAATCATTGAGCGCGATATCAAGGCGAGTAAATTGACAGCCGAAGTCAAAAGTTCGTTCAACCGCCGGGAATCGCTCAAAGATGCCGATTATGTGATTTGCTGCGCCAGAATCGGCGGGCTCGAAGCATTTAAAACAGATATTGAAATTCCGCTGAAATACGGAGTGGATCAGTGCGTGGGCGATACTCTTGCTCCCGGCGGAATCATGTACGGACAGCGTACAATTGCCGCCATGCTTGAATTCTGTAAAGATATCCGCGAATGCGCCAAACCCGGCGCCATCTTGCTCAACTATTCCAATCCCAATGCAATGAATACCTGGGCCTGCAACAAATACGGCAATGTTCCAACCGTCGGACTATGCCACGGGGTTCAGCATGGCGCTAAACAGATTGCCGATGCATTGAAGATCCCGGCGGATCAGTTCGATTACAAGTGTGTCGGAATCAATCATCAAACATGGTATGTTGAAGTAAGACGCAATGGCGAACTGGTTCCGCAACAGGAAATTTACGCGGCGATGAGCGCCGATGAAGAGTTAAGCAGAACCGAAAAAGTCCGTCTCGACATGTTCAAACGTTTCGGCTACTATTCCACCGAATCAAACGGCCACCTTTCCGAGTACGTGCCATACTACCGCAAGCGTCCGTCGGAAATTCTTGACTGGATCGATTTAAGCAGTTGGATCAATGGCGAAACCGGAGGCTATCTGCGCGTCTGTACCGAAGAGCGCAACTGGTTTGAGTATGAATTCCCGGAATTGATAAAAAAAGAGCCGTCCAAGTTAAATGACCGTTCGCATGAGCATGGATCATTTATTATTGAGGCGCTGGAAACCGGACGGATTTACCACGGCCACTTTAATGTAATCAACCGCAATCACATCACCAATCTGCCGGACGGCTGTGTAGTTGAGATTCCTGGCTATGTTGATCGCAACGGAATCAATATGCCGGTTTATGGCGCTTTACCATTGGCATGCGCCGCAACATGTGCCGCCAGCGTCCGTGTTCAGGAGATGGCAATTGAGGCCGCAGTTCATGGCGATGTGATGTTATTGAAGCAGGCGATGCTGCATGATCCGTTGACCGCCGCTGTATGCAATCCGCCTGAGGTATGGCAGATGGTCGATGAGATGATCATTGCTCAAGCTGAATGGCTGCCGCAATACGCACATTATGTGGAAGAAGCCAAAAAGAATTTAGCCGCCGCCTACATCAAATCCGGTGCCTTGCCGTTAAATCCGAAGACCAGACTTGAAGTTCGCGATACCGAAACTATAGTGAAAACCAGGCGCGAAGCCGAAGCCAAAGCTCTCGCTGAAAAATCGGCGGCTGAATACAATCCGGATAAACGCGTATAAGGAGACCAGAAGCCATGTACAATAAACTGAAAAAAGAGTGTTTTGAAGCGAACATGCTGCTGCCGAAACTTGATTTGGTGATTTACACCTTCGGCAATGTAAGCTGCGTTGACCGCGATCACGGGATATTTGCAATCAAACCGTCAGGCGTTGACTATGAAGCGATGAGTTATCGCGACATTGTCATTGTCGATTTTGACGGCAACGTAATCGATGGAAAGTTGCGCCCCTCCAGTGATACCAACACCCATTGCGTACTTTACAAAGCATTCGGGGATATTGGCGGAATCGTTCACACCCACTCCGCTTTTGCCACCGCCTGGGCGCAAAGTTTGCGCTCAATTCCAATTTACGGAACCACTCACGCGGATCATCTGGCAACGGATATTCCTTGTACCGAATTGATGGCGGACGCGAAGATTACCAACGATTATGAAACTGAAACCGGCAATCAGATTGTTGATTGCTTTGCCGGCAAATCACTGAACCCTGATGAAATTCAAATGGTTTTGGTCGCCGGACACGGTCCATTCGCCTGGGGCAAAGATGCAGGCAAAGCCGTCTATAACGCAAAAATTCTGGAAGAACTGGCACGCATGGCGCTTTTAACTGAACAAATAAATCCGTCAGCCATGCGTCTAAAACAGACGTTAGTTGCTAAACATTATGAACGCAAACACGGGAAGAACGCCTATTATGGACAAAATTAATTCTGATAAAAAAATCTGGTTTATCACCGGCAGTCAGCATCTATACGGCGAAACGACGCTTAAACAAGTTGCCGCCAATGCTCAAACCATAGTTAAACACTTCAACGCCTGCGGGGTTATCGGTTTGGAAATTGAGTGGAAACCAACCGTAAAGACCGCGGATGAAGTAACTGCGGTTTTGCAAGCCGCGAATGCGGACAACAACTGCATCGGGATTATTGCCTGGATGCACACTTTCAGCCCGGCCAAGATGTGGATTAACGGTTTGAAGCGGCTGCAAAAACCGCTGCTGCATCTGCACACGCAATTCAATCAGGCTATCCCGTGGAATACCATAGATATGGACTTCATGAACCTGAATCAGGCCGCCCACGGCGACCGCGAGTTCGGCTTTATCTGTACGCGATTGGCAGTTGCCCGCAAGGTGGTAACCGGATACTGGAAGGATTTTGACGTCCAGCGCCGGATCGATGTGTGGGCGCGTGTCGCATTAGCCTGGAACGATTCGCAAACCATGAAAATTGCCAGAATCGGGGATAATATGCGCGAGGTAGCCGTGACCGAAGGGAACAAAGTTTCCGCCCAGATCCAATTCGGATATTCGGTCAATGGCTATGGCGTGGCCGATGTGGTAAAATATGTGAATGCGGTCAGCGACGCCGAAGCTGAAGCGCTGGTGAAGTGTTATTCCGATCTTTATACCATCCCCGACCGTTCTGAACCGGCAATGAAATCGATTAAAGATTCAGCCCGGCAGGAGATTGGACTGCGTAACTTCCTTAAAGACGGCAACTTTGCCGGATTCACCACCACGTTTGAGGATCTGTCCGGACTCTATCAGTTGCCGGGGCTTGCATCGCAGCGCCTGATGGCGGAGGGATACGGTTTCGGAGCCGAAGGCGACTGGAAGACTGCGGCGCTGCTGCGCACGATGAAAGTCATGGCGCAGGGTTTGCCCGGCGGTACCAGTTTTATGGAAGATTACACCTATCATCTTGAAAATGGCCGTGAACGCGTACTCGGCGCTCACATGCTGGAGGTTTGTCCGACCATTGCCGGACAAAAACCGTCATTGGAAGTTCATCCGCTGGGAATCGGCGGCAAAGCAGCGCCGGCGCGGCTGGTATTCAACTCTCCAGCCGGTCCGGCGCTGAATGCCAGCTTAATTGAGCTGGGCGACGGATTCCGTCTGATTGTCAATGAGGTTGAAGCGGTCGAACCGGATCAAGCATTGCCTAACTTGCCGGTAGCCAGAGCCGTATGGATTCCTAAACCAGATTTCCATACTGCAACCCGCCGTTGGATCGAAGCCGGCGGCGCCCATCATTCAGTCTACACTCAAGCGTTGACGACTGAACACCTGACCGACTACGCAGGGATTGCCGATATCGAGATTGTAGTAATTGCCGACTAAATAATCAAGATAATATAAAAATCCATTCTCATTGTATTTTCTGGTAAAGCGGATTGCCTTTAAGGTGCGTGAGCATCTTAAACGAGCAGCCGCTTTTCGGCATCTTTGTAAATCGCCTCCAGTTCTTTAAGCTTTGCCATATCCATTGTTGGCGGCTCATAACGTTTGATGGCGTCTTTGCAATGCTTGTCGATCCGTCCCAGCATTGCGGTTTCCTCGCTCTTTTCCTCATGCGCTCCGCGCCACAGGGAGCGATCGAGCCATTGTGGTTGCCACAGATTTTTTTGATAATGCGCAAACGTGTGATCGGTGTTAAGAAAATCAGTTTTGGGAGATTGCATCATCTGCTCAATCAAATCCACCGCGAGCGTATCATCGTTCACCTCAAAGTGACCCCAAAAACGTTCGATGGCTTTATTCATCTCATTGTCAAGAATGTGTTGTACCGGAGAATAATCCTGTCCCGCCGAAAGCAGGCCGTCAGTACCAATTCCTCTCACCTCGCAGAAAGGAACACTCAACAGACCGAACATCTTGTCAAAGGCCGCTTTCAGTCCAGGAAGCTTGCAATCGGTATAGTTGGTAATGGGCCAGGTATTGAGTCCGTAGAGACGCCGGACGATGTTACTGGTTGCAACATTTTGCATGATAGCTTCGGGGCTGCTGAAGCAGGCATTCAAGGTACGCATGTCGAGAGATGCGGTAGCGATGATTCCGCCGGCGGGGAGATTGGGGTCGAGCAAGTAGCCAAGCGTCCAGCCCGCGAGAAGTTCTGCCAGCGAAATAGCCACAACCCCTGCCGTAGTCACAGGTCCGCTCATCCCGGCCACAGTCATGGTGCCGGGCCAGTTGGGACACCCCAATTGCCGTTTCTTCACGAAACAGGCCGCCTGCTGTGATTCAAAAATCAGCGGTTGTATGAAAAAGTCGCAGTGTGAGATGAGCGAAATGTCGTTGGGGACACCATTAAGTATCTCGCCCATGCGGACAAGATAATCAAGATAGTTGTCAAAATATACTTCGCTGCCGGCTATCGGTTTGTTGGTGGTTTTCGCGATGGAAAGAGTAGTCCAGAGCGGTTCAATTCTCGGGTCAATCTCATTGCAGGTAAGAGCCCGGCCCGCAACCTTAAACTCGTCAAGCATATGAGCCATTTTCGCCGTGTCAATTACATCCTGCTTAGTAGCAAGCCGGCGCTCACCGCTTGCCCAATCCAGAAGGTGTGGATGGTTTCCCCACTGCCGCATACTCCATTCCGGCGTCCAGCCCGGCTTGATTTCCGTCCGCATGTCCGTGGCATGGCCAAGACGGCATACCGCCTCGCGCACTAAATCTTCTTTGAAGTAGCAGCGCATGCCTGTCCGGTCAATGCGGCAGCCGGCAGCTTCAAGCAGTTCAAGCAATCCATCATGCTCTATCCGCGCTCCCGCTTTTGTTAAAAGCCTGAAAGCGGCCTTCTCGATTTTTCCAACCTCCGCATCGTCTAGTAAACTCCAAAGGGTTCCGCGAATCATTAGCACCTCCATAGAGCCAAAAATAACCGGCTCTTTTTATTTAAAGTTTGTTTTAACACACTTTGAAATTGATACCGGTTTGTTGACGGATATCGTTCCATATATCCCGGTGTTTCTCATGGATAATCAGCGGCCGATAGCCCAGTTTCAGATAGATGCGGATAGCCGGGATGCGATAAGGGTCGGTATCCAGCGTGGCATCCAGGCAGCCTTCCTGCTGGAACGCCTGTGTCACGACGGCGGTTACATGATACCCCAGCATTCTTCCGGTAAATGCTGGCCTGGTACCCACATAGTGAACATACCCGTGCTGCTCGCCGCCGATACGCATTGCAGAAGCGGTGGCGCAAGGCACACCGGCATCGTCGAAAATGAAAAAGACCCGTTCCGGTCTGTATCCTTCTTTTTCAAGCATTTCCATCCGCCATTTGTCCTGTCCGACTTCCATGTGAAAGGATTCAGATATGATGAGACGCCAATACTCCTCATAACCAGGCTGATAAGTCCGGAGACTGAATCCGGACGGGATGGAAGCGTCAACGTGCCATTTGGAAAGGTCTTGCAGTACCATTCTAAGTTGAGGAATTTGATTTGTCATGTTTATTTCCTGATTCCCTTCAGGGTCACACAATTCCAGCCCATGATTTCGGCATATCTCATCAGAATTTTAAAGTCCGGGTTGTAAATCAGGGCCAGATGATGAGTGCCGCCGTGACAACTGTATTCCGACAGCATATCTTCCAGCGGTATTTCCGGCTCGAACCAGCCGCTGATACCGGTAATTTTATTCTTACGCGGCGCACGGATGCTACCGGCACATGCAATCATAGTAAACGACCCATGCGGGCCAGGAGCCAGATTGACCAGCGCTGCCGGGCCGGATTTCATGCACCCCTGGGTCAGCGCCGGACTGTCCGCTTTGAAGAACGGAAATGCTTTCTCCAGCAATTCAGGTTTGCCGCTAATAATGTCTATATTCAGTTCGCCCATATGCGACAGAAAAACCTTGTTGCCTTTCCAGTCCGGACAGAACATCTCGGAGAACGTTGTTTCCGGAAAAACCTTCGCCAGCGATGCGACAAATGCGGCGGTCAGCACATCACCTTCTCCGGCATAGCCGATACCGCGCGACATTGCCATTGATGCTTCCAGAAACGGCACCGTGCCAAGTCCGCATTTGCTGTCAATATCGAGGAAGTTGAACGTAAATGCCGCCAGTTTTTCTTTTGCAATCCATTTTCTGACGGTCAACGATGTGGCGGCGGTACGGGCGAGACATTTTTCCGAAGCTTTGCCGATTTTAAACAGCTTACTGTACAGTTTCAACTCTTCCGCAATTTCAGCGGGAGCAGGCTGCATGGCTTTGAATTTTGCCGGAGTTGCCGGAATTACTTCCATGCCGATAAGCTTCTTCAAATCGGCGAACGGAATCGCGAAATCGCCCATGCCGGGAAACGGTTGGCCGATAATGCCGACCCTGGCGGTTTTCATGGCGGAAGCGGCAATGCAGGCTTTAATATCGGCCGCGACTCTTGTCAACACATCCGACTGTTGCCAGTGTCCGGCTTCAAGCATAAAATGCTTGCCTTTACGCCGCAGCACATTGCAAAGGTCCTGCACCCCGTGAATCCCGTGATTGTACATGATTCTGGCGGGATCGGTATCAAAACCGAAATCGAAGTCGGGGGTAGTATCCAGCATGATCAGCGGCAGCGCGGTTGCGGTCAGCACATCGGCGGATTCCAGCGACGGCGAGTATGCCAGATGCAGCGTCACAATCGCATCGGCACGTTTCTTTTCAAAGGCTTTGACTGCCTTCGCAAATTCAGGCTTGACACAACAGACCGGAGCTGCGATTACTTCAATATTCAATTTTTTAAGTTCATCCCGGATTGTTCCGGTAAAAGCCTCCGCCGCCTGACGAATTTCAGGCACGACCTGATCATACAATTCAAGATATAACGGCAGCAGTCCAACTACAGGTTTGTTCATGACATATTCCTCAAATATATTTTAATTTTGCCGCTATCTGCGAGAATAAGCGGAACGCGTTTCCAAAAAATATGTTTTCGACTTCCGCGCCGGAAAGCCTGGCCCGGTCAGCGGCAAGTTTGACAGCGCGCAGTTGCTCATAATAAAACGAGGTGAATTCTACCGTATGGCCGGCATCGTAAATGGCGTTGCCGATCTGGTAATCCTCGCCCATCAGATAGGCGTACTGGTTATTGATTTCCACTGATTTGCCGTGCAACAGCGCAATCGGAGCGTCCGAGCCGAACAGAATACGTTCCCGCGGGAACTTGTTAAAAGCATATTCCAACACGCCTTCATGATTGACCATCGCAGTGTCAATATAAGCATTCGGACATCCGGCAATACCGTCCAGATAACCAGTGACATTTTGCAGGTAATAAGCGCGTCCGATATGTGCTAAAATGATTTTGGTGTGCGGGTACCGTCGGCAAAGTTCGACCATCTGCTGCTGATTGACCGGATCGGCCAGACGGGCAGAACGCGGGATATGCAATGTCACCGCCAGTCCGTTGGCGTTCGCATATTCCATCTGTTCGTCCGGCAGCATGTCGAAAATCGTGATTTCATCTTTCTTTTTCCAGTCAACAAAATTGAGATAAGGCTTGTAGCCGATAAGCCGGTTGGCGCTGATTCTGTTTTGTACGGAATCAATATTGTCATGGGGAGATATCAGGGCCATCCCGAAATATTGTTTGTTGTCCGACACGCGGCCAGTATATTGTGCGCCGGCGTCAAGATTGAATTCCACAGACGGAAAGCCAAAACTGTTTAGGTAAAAATCCTGTTCCGGCAGCATTGCGCGGATATATTCCAGGCAATCCTCCAGCGTGAACCGGCCGCCGAACTTCCGGCAGCAGTCTTTCGGAGGAAATTCGTACCCCTGCGGCATGCAAGAGTTGTCAAACAGGTGCACATGTGCATCAAAAATTTTCCCCGGCAGGAAATCTTTAAGTTCTGCCATGTAGAAAGCCTGATCGGATTGTTTAAAGTCAATCGGCATAATTATCTCCTGCGGTTTTGTATGCATCATATTCATCGCGATATATTCCGGCGCCAATGCCGGCCAGCAAAGCCGCGCCCTTGGCTCCGGCATGACGCGAGCCGATGGCAAGTTCAAGTCCGGTGGTTTCCGCGACGATTTGCGGCCATATCCGGCTATGAGATGGTCCGCCCGTCATCACTGCTTTTCTGAAGTTTATGCCGCTTTTTTTCAAATGGCTTATTTGACCATTGAGCAATTCCGCAGCGCCCTCCATTACCGCCCGGCTGATATTCCGGCGTTCCGCCTCAATCTGGCGCGGCGGCTCGCGCAAGTCGATTTTCAAACCATCAGCGCCCGGTTTGGCATCCGCTGCTAATTCATTGAATATCCGGTATTTATCGGATTCGCCCGGCGCGATATAGTTATTAATATAAGCATCAATAGTGCGTCCGATATATGGAATTGAAAAAATTGCCCCCCACGGCCCGTTACGGTTGGACAGGAAAGGATCGCACAGCAATTCCAGGTCAATTATTTTCTGACGCTCCATCTCAGGTAAAAAGCCTACCCAGGAGGTGCCGCAGGACAACAGCAATTGGCCCGGCTCCAGCACTCCCATGGCACGGGCCGCCGCCGGGTGGTCAAAACAGCCGGTGATTACTTGCGTGTTGACGGAGAGACCAGTATCCCGCGCTGCTTGCAATGTCAAATTCCCGGCGGTTTTTCCGGAACCTGTGAGGCGGGACAGTTTTTCCGCCGTAATATCCAGGGTTTTCAAAAATGGTTGATGCCAGCATTGTCCGATTTGATTTTGCAGATGAAACGTAGTTGCGGTGGAATAATCCATTAGCCAGTTTCCAGTAAGCCGGAACAACAGCCAATCGGTATTCATACAATATTGTCCCGCATTTTTATATAATTCAGGATGGTTTTCCCGCAACCATGCCAGATGTGCCAGCGGGAAAATATCCACGCATGGCCAACCGGTCACCTGTCTAACATCAGCAGATGAAAACTGCTTCAATTCCGTCGTTTTCGCCTGTTCCTCCCTGCGATCCAGCCAACTGATGATATTGGTCAACGGCCGACCGGCCAAGTCGGTCAGCAGCGTGTTGCCGGATGCCGCGGTCATTGCCAGCGCGGTAACCGGAGACGGCGCGGCAACGGCCAATTTCCGGATAACTTCGCAAACATCCCGGTAATGGGTTTCCGGCACAATTTCGCACCAGTCAGACCGAAAGCGGGTAAATGTGGCAGTCTTTTCAGTTTCGGCAAGAACCTTTCCGCACTGGTCCATTAGCACCCCTTTGATAGCGCTGGTGCCAAGGTCCAGTCCAATCAGAATTTTTTTTGCCTGTTTATCCATAATATTTACCATGTTCTGGAATCCGGCACGTCAAGCCAGCGTCCGTCTTCCAGAATTGACTGCTGACTGATCAGGCCAGGCAAAGTCATATCCATAGCCTCGTGGATTCCAATCGGGCAAGGCGCTTCGCCTTTTACTGCACGGATAAAATCGCGTATTACAAAATAATCACCGCCGCCATGACCGGCTTCCAATGCCTCATCAGGAATGTTTCTCCAGCAAGGAGCTGCATACTTTGCCGAGGTTTCGTCTATGCTGATAATTTCTTTTAAATCATGCCAGCAGACTTTTTTGTCCAGAGCGCGAAACCATATTTTTCCGTTCTCAAACGCACCGTCAGTACCCTGCAACAGATATTTTGTCATATTATGGGGTACCTCAGATGTCAGGTCAACTCGGATTTTTATCAGAGCTCCTTTTGCTGTTTTGCACAGCATTGTCGGACTGTGGCGGTGAAAATATTCGCCGTTCTTATCTTTGCGGTGCCTGCATGCCGCTTCGCAGCATACTTTTACAACCCTGTCGCCTTTCATCCATTGAAGAATAGGGCCGAGACTGTGAGTACAATAGGTAACGCCGTCAATTCCCATCTGCCAATGCCGCCGCCAAGGGGTTTCACCGTCTGCCAGATATGTACAGTCATGAATGTATTCCCCTTCGGCAAAGTATATTTCTCCGAAATAACCGTTGTCCGCCAGATGTTTAAGCGTCGCAGTCGTTTCTGTGTAGCAGTAATTCTCCGCCATCATATAAATACCATTTGACTTTTTTACCGCCTGGACAATTTCTTTGCATTCATCAATTGAAGTCGCCGCGGTAACTTCGCTCATTACGTTAATATTTCGCTTCAGCGCGGCAATAGACATTTCGGCATGAAAATGCATCGGCGTACCGACAACAACTGCATCAAGTCCGGCCTGGTCAAGCATCTTCCGGTAATCAGTAAATGTGCTTTTTACGCCGAGCTCTGTCGCCGCTTGCTTAAGACCTTCTTCATTAATATCGCATATTGCCGCCAGTTCAGCGCCGCATGCATTCAGCGCGCCCAAAAAGCTCTTTCCGCGTCCGACGATCCCAATGATGCCTAATTTAATTTTGTCACTCATACTTTTTCCTCAGATTATATATAAGATACCTGATATTTAAGATTTAATCAATACATACTGTGCTATGATTGTGTTGCGATTCCAGAGCCGCGGTAAACAGGCGATGGCTCAACGCGGCTTCCGCTGGAGTGACGCAGGCTGCAAATTTTGACAGCGGCTTGCCGTTGTGCAGTTCATAGATGAACGCCGCCCACATCTGTAAAATAGCGTCGGAAAAACCAAATTCAAAAATTCCGCCGGTAATAGATTTGAAAGCGGTTTCATGCCCCATGTCAATACGTTGCCAAGCCTGCGAACCATTTGTATAATCCAGTATTTCGAGCAGTTTCGGATTTTTTGTTGAAAATCTGGCGCTTTTTTTCATGCCGAGGATTTCAATATACCAGGTGTCCTTTTGGCCGGGAGCAATCCGCTGGGTTTTGATAGTCAGCGGGAAACTCAAGTTGTCTTCGCCGGACACTTCACAAAACAGCGTTGCGTTGTCCCAGGTATCGCAGGGCGCCATGCCGTCTTTACCATCCGGGCGTTCCGGCACCAGATCGGAAAGCAATGCCCGGACATTTGTGATATTCCAGCCGGCCCGAAGCGGTATATTGCATGCATGCATGCCCAAATCCCCCATACAACCATATTCGCCGTTGGTTGCGCGGCGGCGTTTCCAGTTGACCGGCTTGGACGTATCCATGTCGCTGGAATGCAGGAACCCGCTGTTGACTTCGATAATTTTTCCAAATTCATTGTTTTCAAGCATTCTGCCAATGACCTGCGCTGCCGGAAAAAATGGAAACTCGGAAGAGCAGCGCACGAATACGTCGGGATGCTGCCGGATGCATGCATTAATTGCGTCATTGGCTTTTTTATCGATCCCGAACGGCTTTTCCCCCATCAAATGTTTACCCGCGCGAATAATATCACAATATAGTTGTTCATGCATATTATGCGGCACCGCACAGTAAACGGCCTCTATCTCAGGATTGGCCAGCAATGCGGCGTAATCGGTAGTCGCCTGGGTAATGGAGGGAAAGTTATCCAGATACCAGGAAAAAGACGTGTCATTCACATCGCAAATCGCCACAATTTCCGGACGCATTGTAAAGTCCGGGAGATGACACCACCGGGCGGCCGCGCTGGCGAATTCCCGGCCCATCAGTCCCAAACCGATAATTCCAAATTTTATCTTTCTGAAATTCATTTTTCAGTTTCCATCTGTAATTTAGTCAATGTTTCTTCCATTTTATCGATAACGAAATCAACGGCTTTTTGAGATACGATCAATGGCAGTTTCGTCAATGCCGAAGGCGGACAATCGGCCTTGTAGGTTTGGGCGCTGATGTCAATACAGCATTCTTTGTTAAGGCGATTGGTGAATTTTATTACGCACTCGGCGGATTTGAAATACAGCGTGGTCATGTGCGCTTCGCCTTCGACTTTATCGATCAGGCTGGAATACTTTGCCGCGAGTCCTGCCGCTGCCGTGTGGTAGTATTTCCCGGTCATCCGGGTATGTTCCCGGTTTGCTTCGGCAAACTCGACAGTAATCAAATAGGCCAGCGAAGCCAGTTCCTCCTGTCCGTTTGTCACCAGCGCGCCGAACTGATTGAGGCTGTCCATGGCTGCGGTGGTCAGGATTTTTGAGGCAGGATACTGGCCGCCGGGGAAACCTTTGCCGACAGAAACAAAATCCGGTTTACATCCATATTCCCTGAATAAAAACAGTTCCGGTGACCACATGCAGGACTGGATTTCATCAACTATTACAGGGATATCCCGCTTCGAACAGATTTCATGCGTTTGCCGGACAAATTCGTCCGTAAGCCGGATACCACCGTAATTCATCAGTATCAGTTCGTGGAAAAAACCGGCGATTTTGTATTTGCCGGAATCGTATTTGCCGACTATTTCCGCAAAATGTTCAGAATCATTGATCCTGACCGGTTCAACACGGTAAATATTCGTATTCTCCAACTTATCAGCTAAATCCGGCCACATGCCGCGTAAAACTTGCGTCAGTACCGTTGTACCGTGGTAGTTAGCTTCTTTGCCGCCTTTATTATCCGCCATCACCACAAATACGGGAACACGTCCGCTATATTGCGGTTCCGGATAAGTCCGGTCCAGACGATAAAACCGGGCCAACATCATTTTTAACGCGGCTTCAACAGCCAGACTGCCGGTTTCCAGATTAATCACCCGGTTAAGAACATGCGGCTCTGCTGACTTCAAAACTTTTTCCAGCCCATCCCGGTCATTCTGCCCAAGACCGTTGGCAACCCTTATCAGTTCCTGTTCCAGCCGTCGGGAGATATAGCCGCGGGTATTGTTGTGCGTAACATTTGAAATCCCGATCTTCGAGGCATTTGCCAGCAGCCGATATCCCGGGAACGCATGACCCAGCGATGCATGATAATGTTCGCTTTTCCCGATAAAGTAAGCCCGTCCGTCCTCGCCGACGCGAATTACGCCAATGCCGCCGATGGGAGACATTTCGTTATGCTGGGCCTGCGCAAAAGATGCAGTCGAAGCACCCGCAGCGCTGACGCCAAGTCCGGAACAGATTTTTTTGCCGACATATGCCAGCAGTTCATCCTGCCGCTGCTGAAATTCCAATGGATAAAAATCTACTTTTTCTTCCGCGATTGTTTTCAGTTCAACGGCGTTGCGTCCGGATAGAAAAGCTCCGGCTTCGCACACTGCGGCAATATAATCTTCACCCAGCAAATCTTGTAATGATCGTGATATGTTCTGCAGCATATCAATACCTTCCCTGCATAGTTATTTGATACATTGATTATAATTCCAATTTTGACTATTTCAAGCATTTAATGAATGATTTAATCAAAAAAGAATTGAATTTTTATTTTCCAGCATTAAAGTTATAGTAAGCAAAATTAAATCAGGAGAACATAACTTGAAAAAAGATGCAATGCGGCAAATTTGCCTGTTGGAGATGTTGTCCGAAAAAAAGCGACTGGACATCAAAAGTGTGGTAGATGCATTATCCATTTCTGAAGCTACCGCCAGGCGACTTTTTACTGATCTGGAAAAAAACGGCAAGCTCATCCGCACCCACGGCGGAATCCAGGCAGCTCCGGAAATTGCCCCGGACTACTCTTTCCGGCTTTCCGCCATACACCGAACTCCGGAAAAAAACGCCATCGGCGCGGCGGGGGCCATGCATGTTCATTCCGGTGACCGGATCTATCTGGACTCCGGCACCACCGTATTAAAAATGGCGGATGCGCTGGCCAGCCGCCTCCGGCACGGCGAAATCAGCAGAGTGTCCATCGTAACCAATTCGCTGTCCTGCATGGATAATCTTTCCGAGCTTGCTGAAGTCATCCTGGTCGGCGGCGTTATCCGGCCGGCAAGACGCGATGTCTGCGGGCCGCTTGCGGAGAAAAACCTCGCCATGTACCACTTTGACAAGGCGTTTCTTGGCGCAGACGCTATCGTTCCAAGCGGAGACTTGCTCACCACAGATGACCGTACAGCCATTATGAATGAAGTGGTTATTCGCAATTCAGACACAGTATTCATTCTGGCCGATTCCAGCAAGTTTAACGGCAAAGCATTTGTGGCTTACGCCAACTTGAAAAACATCAAAGCAATAGTGATTTCCGATGAAAAGATGAGTAAGAAAAATCGCAATGAACTCCGTTCCATGAATATCAAAACCGAAGTTGTAATCGTCAAAAATTAACAGTTTGGGATTTCTTTTTTCGTTGTATTAATGTTTGAATTCCAAAATTAACTGCGGGGAATCACGCATGAGTTTTATACGCAACATTGTTGTCTGGCTGATAATCATTGTAATAGCACTGCTGCCGCTGAAATTCGGAACGCTGGCCGGGTTGCCGGATAGATACTCATATTATCCTCCCGATTTCTTCTCATTGACAATCACCCCCTGGCCGTCGGTTTCTTTTCCGATGGTGTCGGGTACTTTGCTGCTGCTGGCGCTGTTGGTTTTTCCGGTACGAGTTCAGGGTTCCCGGATTGCCTTTACCGTAACGGCATTGTGGTTGCTGGTGGCGTTTGTCTCCATTATCGGAGCGGTCAATGCCAGTAACATGGATTATGTGATAGTTTATGTAGTGCACATATTCGGGTTCACCGCGTTGGGCGCGGCAACCTGGTTGATGCTGTCCAATCTGCCGGAATTGAAGCGCGTAGTGCTCTGGAGTATTTTCATCGGGGTTGTGCTTACCGCAGTTTATGGAATTCAGCAAATGTTCTCAGGATTTGAAGAGACTCGCAAATTTATTGAGAACCAGGAACAGCAGTACGGAGCCAGAATAAACGGAGATTTAAAGTCGCGACTCCTGGATACCCGGGTTTTTTCCACCTTCACTTCCTGCAATTCCCTGGCCGGATATCTGCTGCTGACCATGCCGTTGTGCTTTTTTCTGTGCTGGCAGTTTTGCGGCAGAATCAAACACCGCAAAATTTACAGGGCCATTTTCATGCCGTTGCTGGCGTTGCTATTGGGAATAATTTTTTTCTCCACACTCAGCCGCGGAGCGTTTCTATCGCTGGTAATTGCCTGTGCAATTTTTATCATGATCTTTCCGGTGCGCAAAACCATTCGCATCGCGGTATTCATTCTGGTACCGATTGTGATTATTGCCGGCGCGTTTTATATTGCCTATGCCGGACGCGGCTTTAGTTCCATGTTAGTCCGTTTCGATTACGTTTACGCTTCGTTTCTGATGTTTCTAAATCACCCGTGGCTGGGTACCGGATGGGGAGATTTCTTCTATGACTACATGTTGCTCAAATTGACTTTATCCAAGGAAGCGCCGCATGCCGCACACAACATTCTGATGGATTTTCTGTCGCAGACCGGGATTGCCGGTTTTGCCGCGTGCCTGGCGGCCATTGTTTACCCGATTGTGAAAATTGCGGAAAAAATCTATAATACTGCCCGAAATTCATTGTTTGCTTCGCTGGACAGCTATGTGATTTTCGGACTGATCGCTTATTTCATTCATTCGTTGATGGACATGAATCTGCAGATTCCGGCGTCAATGGCGACAGCATTGATTTTGATGGTGACTATGACGATGCCGGATGAAAAGCTAAAAGCGCCGGCTAAAAAGGCAAAAGTGCCGAATGACAGGAAAAAGTCATCTCCCCCGCAAGCGGTAAATCTGTCTGTCGCCGCCGTAATGCTGATTACCGGGCTTGTTGCCGCCTGCGGCGGGTATCATCTGCTGAAGGCTGACTATGCGTTTTCCAGGCTGAGCAATTTATGCAGTCCTCAAGGCAAATCCCGGAAAAGATATTTAAGTATTAATCCGGAACAGGTAAAGAGCGAGCTGGAAAACTGTGTTGCAGCCAGGCCATATTCGCCTTTTCCGTGGGCAGTGGCGGGAGGGTTCATGATGAGGAGAGGTTATCTGGATGTAGCTGAAGATTTCTATAATAAAGCACGGGAGCGTTCGCCGCAGCATTCGCTCATTTATTACCGGCTCTATACGCTGCAGAAAGCTCAGGGCAGAGAAGCCGAAGCACAAAAAAATCTGGATATTGCCAGAAAACTGTTTCCGCACAAAGCAGATTATTATCAGGATGAACAGGTGAACAAACCAGCAGGCGATCCGTTGAAAGATTGAGTGCGTTTACAAAACTCTCAATAATCTTTTCCGCGGCAGACTCAAGATATCCGTCATTTACCTAAATCAGTGGACATTACGAACTGATTACAGCAAGGAAATGTTCGCTGAACGCGGGCAATTTGAAGACCGCATATTCTCCTTGCCTTATAAATTTCAAATCTCTGTTTTTAATCGGGTCGTGTATCCGGCTGATCTTCGATGCCCTTAACCAGACTTTGACTCCGGTGATGTTTACCGCATCATTCAGGGTTTCAAAACTGTCCATATCGCGCCTGCCGCTGATGAAGGGTACCGCCTGCAGGATCAGTTTATCATCTTTTCTGCTCAGGGTGATTTCTACCAGGCCCGGTGCGTTGGTTTTCAACATTCGCTTATTTTCCGGGAAATAAGCGTCAAGGATATTTCGGACAAGGCTAATGTGATGCGGATTTCCTGATTTCATATAAGAATAAAAAAGGCTTGGCGTAATTACGATAACAGTACCCTTGCCTCTTTTTCTCAGAGCTACGGCTGTACCGCTTTTTTTATCCGGCGCCCCGTGAAAATGACCATAGAAATGTTCGCGGCTTCTTATGAAAGGCGCCAGAACAATGTCGGCCAGCGATTCGACATCATCTTCAAATTCCGCCAGATAACTGCGCGTATGAGTATATAGCGGCATATCCGGGATATCCTTCTTTATTGAAGCTGATTTTACCTGATAGTACACCCCGGGGTCCGGCAGCATTTTCAATGATTTAATACCAAGGAATTTATGCAGCTTCGTCGTCGCTTCGGGGCTGGCCGCGTTCAATCCCTCATGGCATCCAATGAGAGTTCCGCCGTTTTCGACAAAACCGATTATTTTCTTGACATCACCGAGTTCGCAACTGGCATGATTAAGCACAAGCGTTCCATAAGCATTGAAATCTGTAGCCGGGTTGGAAATATCCCACTGATAATGCAGTTCCGTCAACATCTTGGACAATCCGGTCTGGTCCTTAATCGGATTGTAATCTTGTTTGCCGTCTTTGGCAATCAGCGCGGCAATTGCGGACAACCTTTTAGGAACCGGCATGATTATTTCCGGAACCGGAGCGGCGCCGACACAATAGGGCTGACGTTCTTTAACAAATTCAAAAGCCTCGCCAATGACGTCATAAACTGGTTTGTCCAGTCTGCCGTTGCAATGCATGTGGTCACCGACGCCGCTCGTCACTCCCGCCGCCAGATGCGTAGCTAATTCCACTTTTAACTGATGCGCGGTCTTGATCGTTCCGAAGTCTCCCCAGTTATTAAGGAACCGGCCGGTTACCGCCCGTCACGGGCAAGCCTATATTGCGGAAATAACGGGATAAGAAAGGAAACAGAAACCATCCGGTCTGCACAGGTAAAGTTTCCAGATAAAACTCGCTTAACACACCCTTGGCCAGATGCGCGTCTCCAAGGCGGTTGAAGCATCCGCTGAGAAGACGAAGGCCGGGCTTTACACTATCCAGCAGTGTTCTCAACTTTCTGGTAAGATCCTGATTGGTTTTGACGAGGAAATCTTCATGCTGAACCGGGTTATTGATGTCGAGTCCGGCCTTTTTCATTTGAGTTTTACATGCTTCGCAGTAACAACTGCCGGGAAGATATCCAGCCATGTCCATAAATATTCCGTCGCATTCATATCGCGACAATGTTTCTTTTATCAGCGGAAAGAGATATTCGTCCACCCATTTGCCCCGGTTCGGGCAAAGCCAGGTCCAATAAAGCTCATCACCGCTAAGAGCTTATCTACTAATAATTGACTTTTGCTGAACTCGGATGTATATTATTCCTGGTAAACTTAAAAACGACATACCGGGAGGCGGGCATGGTGATGAAACGATTAAAAACTTGGGAAATTACAGAGGAGTTTTGGGCAAAGGTTGAGCCGTTAATTCCCATATCAATACGAACCGGCGATGTGGCTTATCGGCGCAAAATCGGAGGCGGGAAGAAGGCTAGATATAGTAACCAAACATATTTTGCGGCAATGGTTTATGTTTTGCGAACCGGGATTATTTGGGACGCGCTTCCGCGCCTGGAGTTTGACGGAATTTCTCCCAAATCCATTCATAAAAAATTTATGCAATGGTCGCGTTGCGGTTTTTTTGAAAGACTATGGAAAGCAGGAGTGGCAGAATACAACGAACTGGAGGGAGTAGCATGGGAGTGGCAATCTGCCGACGGTACCTATAGCAAGGCGCCAATGGCGCAGAAAGCGGTCGGGCCCAACCCCACCGACAGGGGGAAAAAATGGAAGCAAAAGACATCTGCTTGTGGACGAGCATGGCATCCCGTTGTCAATCGTCGTAACAGCCGCAAATCGGAATGATTGCGTGGTTCTGGATGAACTGCTGGAAAAAAGGATTTCCTCGGGCAAAACACATCCGGGGGAGCGTCTTCCGGTAGAGAATCTTTGCTTGGATGCAGGATACGTCGGAAAAATCCAGACAGTCATTTCGAATGGTTTTGTCCCTCATATCAGACCTCGCGGGGAAGAAAAAAAGTTGATCGAAAAAGGTTTCAAGGCAAAGCGCTGGATCGTGGAACTCGGACACTCGTGGTATAACAGGTTTCGTAAAATTCATGTGCGGTACGAAAAAGAGGATGTCTCATTCCTTGGGCTCGTACAGTTGGCCAGCGCCATTATTGTTTTTAATCGAATTTGTTCAGTATATCCGGGTTAAATGATTTTATTAGTAGATAAGCTCTAAGGAACTGGACCGGAAACAAAAAAGAGATTATAGTCAAACCGCTAAAAGCAAGGCAGTACGAAAAGCTTATAGAGAAACTCCTGAAAGTAAAGCATATCAGAAG